>Ga0209991_10000677_pt1 | contig 15077 bp, 25 predicted proteins | sample ChitaG_FD_183167 | JGI IMG/M metagenome (GOLD analysis project Ga0209991, IMG submission 183167) | Deep subsurface microbial communities from South Pacific Ocean to uncover new lineages of life (NeLLi) - Chile_00310 metaG (SPAdes)... | ecosystem: Environmental > Aquatic > Marine > Oceanic >...
ATTACTTGCCCGTATTGTAGTAAAATGTTTATACCTTGTCGTATTAAAAAGATAAAAATAGCGAAAAGAAAAATATAATCATAAGCGAGAGTTTAAAAATCGAATCTCGTGTCTCGTGAATCGAATCTCGGTAATCTGGCTTTCTCTCCAGAGTTCTCCGGGTTGCCAATCCCTGCTCCTCGTTCGGTGCTTTCGGGGGGCAGGGGATATTTAAAGAATAAGAGGAAAAGGGGGATTGTATAATGGAGTGGATTTTAGTTGTAGTGGTTTTAGTCGTAGTAGTAGGAATAATTTATTTTTCGATCAAAAAAGAAACGAAAAAAGAGTAAATGAATTAATTCGGTGATTCGGCTTTTTATGCGTTCTCTGGGTTGCCGATCCCTGCTCTCTGATTTTGTGGCAGTTAGGGAGCAGGGGAGATTTAGAGAATAAAATAAAAGTCAGGGGGTAAATAAAATAATGTGGTGGATACTAATTCCAGTATTAATTTTATCGGCAATGGTCTTGATATCTTATATGTCAGGTAAAGAATTAAAAGAAGATATAAGGAAAGATAAATTAACAAATAAAAAAGGGTGATCAGATTTTAAATTGAGTAATAATATCCTGGCGGTCCGACTTTCTATGCGTTCTGCGGGTTGCCGTCCCCTGTCCCCTTCTTTTTTTAACCTTTATCTGGGGGGGCAGGGTTATTTTTAGAAGGTAATAAAAAAGATTTTTGGGGGTATTTTAAAGATATTTTCAGAAGGTGGTAATTGGTGAAAAGGTCGGGCTTATCCGATTTTGGGTTGGATTATTTTTCTTTGATCGGCCGGAAATTTCAGGAAAGAGAGAGTAAGATTAGAGAACGGACTATATGTTTTAAGACTTGCTCTAAATGTGGGGAAACAAAATTGATTTCTAAGTTTTCATTAGATAAGCGAAACCCTGATGGTAGAACGAATATCTGTAAAGCTTGCAGGGTATTGGAAGCTGAAAAATATTACTACAAGAATAAAGGCAGGAGGGAGTTGAAATAGGATGTAGTGGGTTTGGATCGTAATGGTTTTGATTGTATTAGGGATAATTATATATTCCATAAAAAAAGAGAAGAAAAAATGATGTTTAAAAATGAAAGTTTTAGAAAATATTTTAATTTTAGGGGGTATGTTTTAATGAAAGGAATGCTAAACAAAAAGATATTAGCGTTAATGTTTTTATTGATGTTTCTACCTTTAGTTGGCTGTCATTCGTCCCCTGCTCCACCAAATGAAGCACCGATTATAACTTCAGCTCCTATTACCACAGCGACTGTGGGGGAAGCTTATGTTTACGATGTAGAGGCTACCGACCCCGATGGCAATGTTTTGACTTATTCTTTGACTGTAAAACCTAGTCGTATGACCATAAATTTTAGCACTGGGAAGGTTATTTGGTTTCCTGAAACTACTGGAAGTTATGATGTTACTGTGAAGGTGAGTGATGGGAAGTTAAGTGATACCCAGAGTTTTACGATTACAGTTTAGAGGAGAAAAATAAATAAATAAAAGGAATCGTATCCCGGTGATCCAGACTTTCTGACGAGAGTTTTCCGGATTGCCGATCCCTGCTCCCCTTCCTTTCCTAACCTTTTTTCTGAGGGGGGCAGGGTGATTTAAAAAAGCAAAAATCATAATTAAGGAAGTGATTTAAAAGGTGAGGGTAAAGATAAAGAAGTTAGAAGTAACCAGGGATTTTTATAAGTGGAAATTGAAGGATAAAAACCTTTTAGAAAAACAGAGGGATTCATTATTGCTGGCTCTGAAATCCATTGAGAAAATTATTAAGGAAAAAGAAAAGTCCGGAGAAAAAATTAAACATAAAAAATTTATTGTATATGATCAAAAAGCAGTATTTCAGAATAGCAGAAGGGGCTATTAAAAATATACCTGGCGGTCCGACTTTCTATGCGTTCTGCGGATTGCCGGTCCCTGCTCTCCAATTTGTGGCATTATTGGGGGGCAGGGGAATTTAAAGAGGAGTGTTAAAAATGAAAACAATATTTCTGAAAGATGACAGATTAAGAGAGATTATAGCAGATAGAAATATAGAAATAAAGAAATAGAGAGATTGCTAAGAAATGGAACATTAAGGGGTAAATGTTATACAAAGCTATCGACAAAGGAATTTAAAGACGGAATATATTTTGGCTGGGAAATTACCGACCTTGAAACTGTGCAGAGAATTGAAAAACAACTTGGAGAACAAGAGGGAAAAATAAAACCGACAAGAAGTATAACGCCTTTAAAGGATTACTTTAAACCGATGGAAAATATTGGAGTATTTAAAAAACCATAGGCAGAAAAAAATAAAGTCCCATAAGACAAATTAAAGATAGGGGGTAAAAGAAGATGCTTTTTTATAAAGTTAAATATGATAAAGTTATATATTTGGTCTATTTAAAAATGGAAAACAAAGATAACTATTTCAAAATTTTTGTAGATAAAAATTTGTATGGAAGGTGGTGATAATTATGAAATGTCCTAAATGTGTAGAGAAAGGGTTAAAAAGTTGTGTTTATGTAGGCACAACGCACACTACTCTTATGTATGCCTCGCCTTATTATGATGAGGAAGGTAATTACCATTATAATGACCCAAATACTCGCTACACAGAATATAGTTGTTCTAATGGACATAAGTGGGTTGTGTCAAAATATCAAGGCAAAGAAAAGATAATATAGGAGGTAATAATAAAAGTATATTTGGGTAAATCAGGTTTAGAAAAAACTTGGCAAGAGCCATTTCCCGAAGAAACTATGTGTCTTAAATGCGGTGGAGAGGATAAAAAACAATCTGTATTAACTTTAAGTTCAGAAGATATATTATTTATAAGTGAAACGGATTATTATGTAACCCAATGTTATGCTACTAATAAAGGGGAGAATATCTGGAAAGGTAGTGTAAATATGATAGTAGAAGATATCGATGGAGGCCCTTTATATGCGAGAACTTCTAACGCTTGGCTTGGAATAGAATTAAAGCCAGGTGAACGGGATTATCTAATAGCTAAAATCCCCCAGTATATCTATTTGATTAAAAATGCTCCACAAGGAATTTTAGTGATTGTCTGGAATTGGGGAAGTCAAAAAGTAGTTAAGAGAGTCAAAATAAGATAGAAAAAGGGGGTTTCTAAAGATGGGTAAACTGGTATCTTTTCTTTATAAACTGGCCAGACAAGCTAATGATGTGAAAGTAATTACAAGCGGTGATCCTAAGAAGATTGCCCGGAGAGTCAAGAATAAAATTATCGGTAGAAAGCTAATTAAAAAAATATGGTAAATTGAGAGGAAAGGTCAATGAAAAAGATTCTGTTACCAGAAACTAAAATCGGGGAATTTCTAACGATAGGTTGCGAACTGGATAATGACGAAGTAGGTTTATTTATTGCATCGGCTGATGTTAGCGCGAGCTGTGGCTTTAAGTTTGATGAGTGGGAGAAATTTGTAACAGGGATCACTCGAGCAAATGAGAAACTAAAAGGGCTTTTTACATAGCTAAAAGGGGCAATTCTAACGGAAGAATCGCAAAAGTAGAAGGGTATCATACCAGACTTTTATTTGACCCCCCTTAAATGCGAAATTTGAAGGTCTAAAAATTGGCTAATCAACGAAAAAACCTTATATCTTATAGCTTTCAGGATTTAGGGCTAAAAAGGGGGTGATAGATTCATATCATAATAGGCAAAGAAACGCTAATTATACTATCAGGAGCATAGTATTTAGGCTATTCTGAACGATTTATCTAATTGAAAAGGGGGTTTATGATGTTTGAGAAGGTAAGTATTAAAGAAATTGAGAGCATTAAGGAGAGGTTAAAAGCAGAATTAATAGATAAAGACTTACCGTTTCAGAGAAAAGAAGAGGTTGAGTCTCTTATTATTCATTTAGATACCTGGTTAGAGTGGAGAGACTATCATGAGCGAAAGAGGTGCCGGGAGCAAATTCAAAGCGAGAGTTAAAAATTCGGTGATCCGGCTTTCTATGCGTTCTCCGGGTTGCCGATCCCTGCTCTCCGTTCGTTCGGTGCTTTCGGGGAGCAGGGGGTATTTAATAGGTGGTGTGTTATGGTTTATCTTTCCTAAATAAAATAGCAGGGGGTTGCCTATGAACATAGCTCACTAAAGTTAAAAGTCTATTAACAGCAAAGAACTAGCCAGGCTCGGTTATTCCGTGGTGCTTTAGCTGAGCCTGGTATTTTGGCCTAATAAATAAATAGAGCAAAATAAATGTTGCACATATATATATCACATTAAATTTATGCTATATATTATTTTATTTTGATATTAACTGTATTGGTGGTAAAAGTAATCCGTTGATCATGATTTTAAGGCACTGTCTCTTGAGGGCAGAAAAGAAAAAATTGAAATCGAAAGGAGGCTTAAGATGAGAGAGAATTTTGGAGAGGATTTTTATTTCGCAAGTAAACTGGGTTGGCTTTTAGAACTCTTTAAAAAAATTGATGATTTTTGTCTAAATAATATCAAAAGAGGAGTCCGGCGAGAATTTCGGAAAACACATATCAGGTGGGAATTTTCGGGAATAATGTTTTGCAGGATGTTTGTTTATAAAAATAGTTTGAAGCTTTATCTGAGGCTAAAATATTCAGAATTAGGAGAAAATGTTCCAGTTTTCATTAGGGATTATAGCGAGAAAGTTAGAGGGATACCGACCATTGAGATTTTATTAGACAAAGAGTATTTGCAAAATGAACAAGCCTTCTTTGTAACAGTATTTTCTCTGATAGAGAAGGCTTTTTCGGAGGTGATTGGAGCAGAGAAATTGAAGCCAGTTAAAAGAAGAGTGGCTGAGCCGGTAAAGTCGATAGAAGTATATAGGCCATCACTAAATCTATCGATGGACAATGACGGATACATAAATATCAATCTTAAAATTAAAAAGAGCCAAAAAGAGATACTAAATAAAATTTTGCAGGAGACTATTCTAAAATAGAGAATCGGATTCCGGCGGTCCGGACTTTTGTCCAATTCCTTTGTCCGGATTGCCGTCCCCTGCTCCTTGGTTTTGTACATTTCCGGGGGGCAAGGATATTTAAAAAATCCAGTGCAAAATCTGAGATAGAATATTATAAAGGAGAAGTGGAAAAAGTTGAAGAAGTTTTTTACTATTCCTAAGTGGATGGCCGACTATCATAAAAAATTTATACTAAAAGAGGGGAATAAATGCTTTAAGATTTGCTCAAAATGTGGGGAGACAAAATTGATTTCTGGGTTTCCTGCTGACCGGAGAAATCTGGACGGCTATTCGGGGGTCTGCAAAACTTGCAGAAACAAATATTATCGGGAAAGGTATGCCTGGGATAAAGATAGGATCAAGGCCTTAAACAAAAAATATCGAGAGGACCATAAGGAATCTTGCCAAAAATATAACCAGAAGTATCGAGAGGATCACCGAGAATATTTAAAAGACATGCACAGAAAGCATTATCTAAAAAACCGGGAAGCAATTATCGAGAAGAGCAAGAAATATTATCAGGAGCACAAAGAGTCCTGCCAGGCCAGGAAAAAACTTTGGGGACTAAAGAATGAGGAGAAGGTCAGGGAATATAATAAAGAATATAAGCTGAAGCATAAGAGTACGAGTTTATAATGAAAATATCGGATTTACACTTGTCTTTATACCTATTTAAAAAAGCAGGGGCTTTAAAAAGCAAAATTGAAGGTTTTATTTCGATAGAATTAACGAAAAAACCTTATATTACCATAACTTTCAATTATCTTTAAGATTTAAAGATTATGGAAAGGGGGTGGGAGTACAGAATGGAGCCAACGGAAAGGATAAAAAAGATGATCGCAGATCAATTAGGGGTTGATGAAAGTAAAATTACGGAAGATTCTTCTTTTGTTGATGATCTGGGTACAGATTCTTTAGATATAGTTGAACTGATAATGGCTTTCGAGGAGGAATTTGGTATAGAAATTCCCGATAAAGATGTGGAAAAAATGAAGACTGTTGGAGATGTGATTAAATATTTAGATAAATAAAAATATAATCCTAAAGTATGTATAAATATTTTTTATATTTATTTTTTTATGAACCAGAATAAAAGCAGAGTTAAACGGCTTAGAGATATTTTTAAAAATTAAAAGGAGGATCTAAAAATGAAAAAGATTAAAATTGCTATCGCCGGAGTGGGGAACTGTAGCAGTTCTTTGGTCCAAGGTATAAACTATTATAAAGATAAGGACGGCCGAAAGGCTATCGGTCTAATGCACTGGGATATTGGGGGATATGAGCCCTCTGATATCGAGGTAGTAGCTGCCTTTGATATTGATAAGCGGAAGGTAGGGAAAGATGTCTCTGAAGCTATATTTTCCCCTCCCAATTGTACTACGGTATTTTGTAAAGATATCCCTGAAACCGGGGTTAAAGTACAGATGGGGAGGATTTTAGACGGTTTTGCTGACCATATGAGAGATTACCCCATCCAATGTGCTTTTGTCTTGGCTGAAGAAAAAGAAGCTACCAGAGAGGATATAGTGAGGATATTAAAAGAATCAGGAGCGGAGATATTACTTAATTATATGCCGGTAGGTGCGGAAAAAGCTACAAAGTTCTACGCCCAATGTGCCCTGGAAGCCGGAGTTGCCTTCATAAACAATATGCCAGTCTTTATCGCCAGTAACCCCGAGTGGGCTGAGAAATTCAAAGAAAGAAATATACCCGTTATCGGAGATGATATAAAATCACAGTTAGGGGCTACGATCACCCATAGGGTATTAACCACCATCTTTAAGAATAGAGGGGTAAAATTAGAGAGGACCTACCAGCTTAATACTGGTGGGAATACAGACTTTCTTAATATGCTGGAGCACCATCGATTGATTTCCAAAAAGGTATCAAAGACAGAGGCAGTACAAGCTGTAGCAGGAGAAAGGCTTGCCGATGAGGATATACATATCGGTCCAAGTGACTATGTCCCCTGGCAAAAGGATAACAAGGTCTGCTTTATAAGGATGGAAGGAAGGCTCTTTGGTGATGTACCCATGGATCTGGAGTTAAGACTTTCGGTAGAGGATTCCCCTAACTCTGCCGGTGTGGTAATAGATGCTATAAGATGTTGTAAGCTTGCTCTTGACCGGGGTCAGGGAGGGGTGTTGTATTCTCCCTCAGCTTATTTTATGAAACATCCGCCAAAACAGTTTACCGATGCTGAGGCCTTTAATCTTACCGAGGAATTTATTGCCGGGAAGAGGGATAATTAAAGATGAAATGCCTAATCATTGCCGCGGGAGAGGGGAGCAGATTATCCCTTAGGGGCGATTCCAAGCCCCTGGTTCCCCTTTTAAGATTACCCCTTATCGAGAGAGTAATATTAACTGCCAAGGGGGCGGGTTTATCTGATTTTTATGTGGTAACGGGCTATAATGGTGAAAAGCTAAGAAACCACCTTGATCGATTTAGTCAGGATAAAGACTTAAAAATATCTCATCTTATAAATAACCAATGGAAAAAGGAGAATGGGCTCTCGGTACTTAAGGCAAAAGGGGAAATAGAGGAGAATTTTATCCTGCTGATGAGTGATCACATCTTTGATGAATCGATACTGACCGAATTGCTGCAGGAGAAGGTTGCTGATGGAGAAGTTGTACTGGCAGTAGATTATAACCTGGAGAATAAAATTGTCGATGTTGATGATGTTACCAAAGTTTTGGTTGATGGTAAGAACAGGATTGTAAATATAGGGAAGGATATTAAAAAATATAATGCCTATGATACCGGGATCTTTCTCTGTTCTACAGCACTATTTGAGGCCTTGGAAGAAGGTTCAGCCCGTGGTGAAACCTCTCTTTCGGCAGGAATAAAGATATTAGCTAAAAAGAAGAAGGCGAGAGTCTTTGACATTAAGGGGAACTATTGGATTGATGTGGATGATGAAATAGCCTTTAGGAAGGCAGAAAATATTCTTTTGGCTAATCTAAAAAAAACCTCTGATGGGCCTGTATCCAGACACTTAAATCGTCCTATCTCTATTAGAATTTCTAAATATCTTTTAAAGAAACGTATTACTCCCAACCAGATTTCCTTCTTTGCTTTTGTCCTTTCTACGATTGGAGCCCTTTTTTTCTTTTTAGGGGGATATGTTAATTTATTAACCGGCGGAATATTAGCCCAAATATCCTCTGTTATTGATGGGTGCGATGGAGAGATTGCCCGATTAAAGTTTCAAACATCAGAGTTTGGAGGTTGGTATGATGCCGTCTTAGACCGTTATGCCGATGCCTTCCTTTTATTTGGCCTAACTTATTATGCATATTTTCCTGGTAAAAATTTCCTATATCTGTTAATAGGATTTTTAGCCCTTATCGGTTCCTTTATGAATAGCTATACTGCTGATAAATATGATGGCCTGATGAAGAAAAGACTTGGCCCAGGAAAACACTATTTTAGAATAGGTCGTGATGTCCGGATGTTTATAATATTCCTTGGAGCCTTAATAAATCAGCCTGTTTTGATTCTATTTATAATTGCCTTTACAATGAATACAGAAAATATAAGGAGGATAATAATTTTTTATAAAAATGGATGAAATTATTGCCGGGCTGAAGAAGAAAATAATGGAAATAATTAAAAAATCAAGTAATCCTGAAGATCCTATCCATGCTAGAAATGCTTTAGAATGGATGATTAAATTAGAACCTCAGGCAGATGAGGCGTTAAAAATTGCTGCTCTGGGTCATGATATTGAAAGAGCAATTAGTAAGCGAAAAATAAAGCGTGAGAATTATACGAACTACGAAGAATTCAAAAAGGCTCATTCTTTAAATAGTGCGGAAGTTTTAAGCAAGTTAATGGAAACCTTTAAGGTAAAGAAGGAATTAAGAGAGGAAATTTTTTATCTAGTTAACCAACATGAAACAGGAGGCAATAAAAGAGCAAATCTCCTAAAGAATGCCGATAGCCTCTCTTTTTTTCAAGTAAATTTACCTTATTACTTTATTCGCAATAATTTAGACGAAACTAAAAAAAGATGTAAATGGGGTTATCGTAGGCTACCGGCGAATTTGCGAAAGATAGTAAGCAGATTTTCTTATAATGATAAAAGAATTACTTTATTGGTGAAAAAGTTGCCTCAGTATTTAAAAGAGAACACTTAAATGTCAAGAAATAGAATAACTGGACAAATCGGCATAAAAATGTCAAACAATGAATTTACTTATTTTCAAACAGATAGTCCTTTTTGTAAAGATATATTAGCTATATTTAATAATTTAGGAGGAAGCATGCAATCTGGTGGTGGCGGTGGAGCTGGAGCTTTTTCTGATAGTATTAATAATTCAAAAACAAAATAAACTAAATTTTTTATTTTAAAAGTAGATGAAATCGATCGCTATGTAAAAAGATAAACTAAAAACGAAGGTCGAAGCTCAGAATTTTCAGCCATGGAAGCATAAACCTGTGTTATAATTTGAAATAGATCAATTAGAAAGGAAAGCCATGAATAAAAAGGAATTACTTATGAACGAAATTGAACAAGTCCCTGAGCCTTTTCTTGACGAGGTATTGGATTTTATTAAGTTTTTAAAAACAAAGATTATCAAAGAGCGAATGAATATAGCTATTGCAAGCGAATCTTCTCTTAAAAAGGATTGGCTGAACCCAGAGGAAGATGAAGCATGGCAAAATTTATAAAAGGTGATGTCGTAGTTATTCCATTCCCATTCTCTGACCTTACCCACCCTGACAGTAAGATTCATTAAAATTAAGTACACTACTCATCAAAATTTAGCAGTGTCTCAAGTTTTTTAGATATTTCCAAGACCACAGCCTTAGGTACTTTATCACAGAATTTGGCACCCCTAATTTTCCAGTCAAGGCTTTTCACCTGGTCTGATAAAACAACACCTGTAACCTTTAATCCAGATGGGATAATGACTTCAAAAGGATATCCTTTTATTTGATTGGTTATCGGACATAATAAGGCCAGGCCAACTTTACCATTATAAGATTTTGGTGACAGAACTATTGCAGGACGTCTTCCGGATTGTTCATGACCGGCTTGAGGCTGCATATCTATCCAAACCACATCACCTCTATGTGGAATAAAATTGCCCACCATCACCAGATTTCTTTTCCAACCGGTGCTCCGGTATCAAATTCTCCGTGGAAATTATTTTTAGTGATGCCTTTTAAAAGTTTTTCGAGCGAATACTCTTTTTCGTCAATTGGCCTAATAATAATACTATCCTTATCAATAGATAAATCAACCAATTTATTTAGCTTCAGGTTTGCACTCAATGCAAATAATTTGGGAATTCGTAATGCCAGGCTATTACCCCATTTTTTAATCTGAGTTTGCATATAGTACCTTCCTTTCAAAAATGAACTATAGAATGTATCTACAATGATTATACATCTTTCACATGCAAATTTCAAGCACCCACTAAATGTAATTTAAAAATCAAAAGTGCACTGTTTTTAGATGATTTAAAATTCAAAAGTGGACTAACCTAGAATGGTAAAAAAGATGTAATCTAGAACTAAATTCTAAAGAGAAAAGAGGTTCTAAATTATGTCCAAACAATTACACAAAAACTTTACAATCTATATTCTCAATCATCGCACGGCTTCCCCCTGTTACTGCTCACTGCCCTTCTACGTTTTTAATATTTTTTAGCAGTATAAAAGAAACTAAAAACTATACTAAGAGTTTATATGTGCGACACTAGGGGCGTTTATAGAAGACTCAGCACCGCAAAAAAAATGAAGGCAAGCATTTAAGCATAAGTATTTTTTGCGGCACCGGCTTCTACAAACGCCGGGAGAAGAAAAAGATGATCTATTCTTCGTATAATTTCTGTAATATTTAAAGACTCTTAACTTAAATCAAGTTAATAATATAAAACAATAAAGGTAAGATTATAATTAGACTCACAGTGGTACCTAACCAACAAGAATTTGCTAAATCTAAGTTTAAATCATATATGGATACAGGTATTAACGCAGAAAAAGCAACCGGCATTGAAGATAGAATAATTACAACTTTAAACGGTAAACCTCCCTCTATGACGCCATAACCCAAGAAAATAGCGATAGTAGATATAACGGAAGGGACTAATATAAATTTTATAATAGAAATCGCAATACATTCCTTAATATAATTTTTAACCTTTCCAAATTTCATGGCCAATCCAATAGACATTAAAAGGATTACAGTTCCTCCAGGAATAAAAATAGCATTAATACTTTTGTAAAATGCTGGTCTTTCAATACCGGATAAATTAAGAAAAGCTCCTATTGCAATACTTATTAAAGCAACAATTACAAAGATATCTGTGAATACTTTTTTAAGTTGATATATTATATTTTCTTTTTTAACGATGTTATTACTAAACGATTTTGCTATAGGAAACCCTATAACGTAATATATGACTTGCTCAAATAATTTATAAATAGGAACCAGGGCAAATCCCTCTTCACCTAAAAATAGATAACAAATTAATGCCCCGATAGATCCAATATTTGTAAATGAACCACATATAAACATTGAACCCGTATCTTTTCGTTGTAGACGAAAATATTTTGCTGCCGTAAGACCAAATATTCCTCCAATAATGAGAGCAAAAATTCCCAAAAATGGCAAGACAGCAATTATAATATTATCAACTTTAATTATCCATAATGCTCCTATAAAAGAAATGGGCATAAAGAACAAAAGACCAATTTTTTGGAGAAGTTTGCGCAATTTTTCCAAGCTAATAGGTAATCGAATAATTCTTCTTTGTTCTAATAGCTGAATAATATAACCAGCAATCAATCCAAAAAAAATATAACCTAATGAAATTATGAGATTTCTAATCATTGAAAATACCCATTAATCCTTTTTAATCCTTTTAGACTAATTGTTAATATAATTCAAAGATAATACACCTTTAGTTCATAGAATAAAGTATGTAAAATAGACGTTTGCCCTATATCACATTTGTTTATTCGGCGAAAGGAAGGGAAAATCCTGCTTTTTTGAGGAAAAAATTTTCAGCCGTCTGTTTACGATTTGTAGTTAGTGGATAGCTAAAATTTCAAGGATTAATTATATTAATAAAGAGTTGAATTACTTCTACTCCGCTGATAGAGGAGCGGTAATGGCATAAAAGGAAATTAAATCAGGCAGAATTGAATAGTCTTTTCAGTTCTTTAAAGTCTTCTTTCAAACTGTAATATAACTTTTTATATAGCTGATAATATTGATTATACCTTTCGGTATTTTGAATCCGGGGAAGAACAGTCTTTTTAACTTTAATAATTCTATTCACTGCTTCTGCAAAACTACTATATTCACCGACACCTACTCCGGCAATCAAAGCTGCTCCGAAGGCAGGTCCTTCCTCTACATTTAGCAGACTTATCTCTTCACCTAAGATATCAGCCAATATCTGCTGCCATACTCTGCTCTTTGCTCCCCCTCCGATAGCCCTTATCTCCTTAATCTTAATCCCTTTATCTTTAATTAATTCCAGAGAATCTTTTAGGGCAAAGGTTACACCTTCTAAGACAGATCTTGTAAAATGCCTTCGATCGTGTTTACCAGATATACCAAAATATACACCACGAGCATTAGCATCATTATGGGGAGTCCTTTCTCCATAGAGATAAGGTAAAAAGATCAATCCTTCACTGCCAGGGTTTATCTCTTCTGCCAATTGATCTAATTTAGTATAATCTAAGCTACGGTTAAATAATTTTTTCTGTAACCATTCATAGGACATACCTGCTGATAAGGTTACCCCCATCATGTACCAGCTATCTGGGCAGGCATGATTAAATAGATGTATCCTCCCTTCTTGATCAGCCTGGGGATTGTTAGTCTGGGCCAAGACTACCCCTGAGGAGCCAATACTGACCATTACCCTTCCTTCTTGGATAATTCCACTTCCCACTGCCCCACAGGCATTATCAGCTCCTCCGGCAACTACCGGAGTTTTAAATTTAAGGCCAATCTTTTCGGCTATTTGCTTAGTTATCCCACCAGCTAAATCGAATGAATTAAGTACCGGAGGGAGTAAATCTTGGTTAATTTCCAGTTTTTCCAATAAGCTGGTAGACCATCTCTTTTTTATTACCTCAAACAATAGAGTACCGGCAGCATCAGAGACTTCGGTAAAAAGCTCACCAGTTAGCCTGTAGCGGATATAATCTTTGGGTAAAAGGATATATTTAATCTTTTTATAATTTTCTGGTTCATTTTCTTTTAACCATAATATCTTAGGAGCAGTAAATCCCTCCAGGGCGGGGTTAGATACATAATGGATTAGCTGATCCAATCCTCCTGCTTTAACATAAATCTCTTTACACTGCCTAGAGGTACGGGTATCACTCCAGAGGATTGCCGGTCTAATGACCTTCATCTTTTCATTAAGGAAGACTGAACTATGCATCTGTCCGGATAAGCTTATTCCTTTAATCTCGCTGGATTCAATAGGATTATTAGATACCGTTTCCTTTATCACTTTTACGGTAGCTTCCCACCAATCATAGGGAGATTGTTCTGCCCAGCCAGGATGGGGAGTTGTAAGGGGATATGATTCTGTTTTACTGGAAATAATCTTACCTTCTGAGGACACCAATAAGGCTTTTACCCCACTGGTACCTATATCTAATCCCAATAAATATTTCATAGAATTTACCTATTTTTATGAATATTTTAGTTTTCTATTTTCAATATTTTAGCAATATTCAAAGACATAATTTGTTCTTTTTTTTCATTGCTTACAAAATTTTCCAGCATAGCGTTATATTTAGCCACTTCAACATGCATTAATTCAAAGGGGGTATCACTTCCAAAACATATTCGAGATGCTCCAAGTGTTTTAATTGCTCTAAGTATGGGAATTGAGCGTATTGCACTTCCAATAAGATTTATATTTTTATTATCTTTAGCAACTTCTATTGCAGCATTACTTAAGTCTTGAAATGATGCACCTCCCATATGGACCATAAGAATCTGAATTTCCGGAAAGAGCTTAGCTATTTTCCCAACTCTAAATGGATGAGTTCGTTCATATGCATCTGCACCCACATGAAGCGCTAAAACTTTACCAGTTTTAGCAATTTCTTCTATAATGGGAAGAGAAAGCCTTGGATCATCAATATAAAAATTATTTTGTGCTCCATTAAGTTTACAACCATAAAATCCATATTCGTAAATACATTTTTTCACTGTATTCTTAGCTTTTTCAATTCCTAAATTAGGATCAGCCCAACCAAAGCCAAGAATTCTATCGGGATATTTTTTAGTAGCTTCGTAAATATATCTATTTGCTTCATCGATTTCTCTTAGATAGGGTGGTTGAAGCCAAGTTAACGCTTTGTTAACACCGGCTTTATCCATCCTTCTCAAAAGTTCACCAATTTTTATGCTATTTCCTCCTTCAGGTGTTGGTAAAATATGACAATCAGCATCAATAATCATTTCTTTATCTCCTCTTTTATTATATCAAGATACAATTTATTTTTTAAAGCAGTAACACAATGACAAGGGAATGTGATATCCCATTCCCTTGTCATTAATTTAACATTTATACATTAGTAACGAGCTACAATGTCTCCGATTTGTTTAATAATTTCAGAAGATCGGGGTTCTAATTCTTTAAAGAAATCAGATTCATAGGCACCGAGTGAAGCTTTTTTGAAAAGTGCAAGGTCCGGGTAAATAAATTCCATTCCGTTATCTTTCAATTTTTGCTCCAGTTCTGCTTCCCTCTTACTTAGATAATTAATTTGCCAGAAACAACCTTCACAGATAGCATAGGTAAGAAGATTCTGATCTTCTTTAGATAATGTTTGCCAAAATTTTTCTGAAACCAAAACATAAGCAAAATTATAAATATGCTTGGAAGCTGTGACATATTTTTGTACTTCATAAAATTTAGCATTATAGATATTCTCCAAAGGATTCTCTTGTCCATCCACTACACCTTGTTGTAAGGCACCATATAGCTCGTTAAAACTCATTGGAGTAGGTTTTGCTCCCATTGCACGGAAGGTCTCAATTTGAGCATTGCTTTCAGGAGTTCTAATCTTAAAACCTTTCAAATCATCA
>Ga0209991_10000678_pt1 | contig 15073 bp, 12 predicted proteins | sample ChitaG_FD_183167 | JGI IMG/M metagenome (GOLD analysis project Ga0209991, IMG submission 183167) | Deep subsurface microbial communities from South Pacific Ocean to uncover new lineages of life (NeLLi) - Chile_00310 metaG (SPAdes)... | ecosystem: Environmental > Aquatic > Marine > Oceanic >...
AACCTCTCATCAAAGCTAAAGTCAGAGACATGATCCCTGCCAGCCAGCAGTAAATGGCAAAAACGTAGAGCCTGCCACGTTGAAGATACGCCAGGAGGACCCTGATACACAGGTAGCCGCTGATCGCTGCCGCCAGGAAGCCGATGATGAGGGGTGGCAACACGGCCCCGACAACTTCGGCCCGAAAAAGTTCTGCCAGTGGCAGAAGCCCGGCCCCGAGGATGATCGGCGTGGCCAGGAGGAAACTGTAGCGGGCAGCCGCTTCCCGTTTGACCCCGCGCAACAATCCCATGGCCATAGTCGCCCCCGAACGGGAGATGCCTGGCGCGATGGCCAGGCCTTGGGCTAGGCCAATGAGTACGGAGTCGAGCCAGCTTAGATCGCCCATCGAACGTTGTCGCTTACCCAGCCGCTCGCTGAGGGCCAGGATCGCCCCTGTGACCAGCAGGAGAGCGGCCACCCGGCCGGGAGACCTGAACAAGCTCTCGAAGAAGTCCTCCCATAGGAAGCCCATCAGGGCGGCGGGCAGGGTGCCCACGATGATCAGCCAGGCTAGTCTGGCCTCTGTCGAGTCCAGGTTGCGCTCCACCAGGCTCCTAGCCCAGGCCTGCGCCAGGGCAACGAAGTCGTGCCAGAAGATGGCCAAGACAGCCATCATGGTACCCCAATGGACAATGGTATCAAAGGCCAGGCTAGGCTGCGGCCAGTCAAGAAGCCAGGGCACCAGCACCAGGTGTCCCGAGCTGGAGATGGGCACGAACTCCGTGGCACCTTGTACGATGCCCAGGACTAGGGCTTGAACGATATTCACTCTCTACCTCTATAGGCTTTTCAACCATGTTTCCCTGTTCCGCTGCCGCGCTTCGTGGGGGACGATCTCATAGTTGGCCAGGAATTCCTTCCTCAGAGCAGAGAAGGTGCCAGCCAGGATCGCTTCCCTGATCTTCCGCATCAGATTCAGCATGAAGTGCAGGTTGTGCAGGGTGGCCAGGCGCAGGCCCAGGATCTCCTTAGCCATGATCAAGTGGCGCAAGTAGGCTCTGGAGAAGTGGCGACAGGCGTAGCAGTCGCACCCCTCCTCAATGGGAGCGGCATCGTTGGCGTATCGGGCGTTCCTGATGTTGAGGCGGCCAGTGCGAATGAAGAGCGCACCGTTGCGGGCGATGCGGGTGGGCAGGACGCAATCGAAGATGTCAATGCCGCGGGCCACGCACTCGAAGAGGTCCTCCGGCGAGCCAATGCCAAGAAGGTGGCGAGGCTTGTCCTCGGGCAGGAGGGGCACGGTCACCTCCAGCATCTCGTGCATCACCTCCTTCGGCTCTCCCACCGAAAGGCCGCCGATGGAATAGCCGGGAAAATCCAGGGTGGTGATAAACTCAGCGCTCTGGCAGCGTAGATCGGCGAAAGCTCCCCCCTGCACTATGCCGAAAAGAGCCTGTCCTGAGGCCGCTTCGCTTACAGGTCGAAGGGCCTGATCGCGACGAGTGTGGGCGGCCTGGCAGCGCTCGGCCCAGTGGTGGGTGCGCTCCAGAGCCTGGACGTTGTAATCGTAGTCCAACGGCTCCGGGCACTCATCGAGGCACAGGATGATGTCCGCCCCTAGCTTCTCCTGGATCTCGATTACCTTCTCCGGGGTGAAGAGGTGCTCGGAGCCATCCAGGTGGGAGCGAAAGGTCACTCCCGTCGTGTCCACAGCCCGCAGGTGGGCCAGGCTGAAGACCTGGAAGCCGCCCGAGTCGGTCATGATGGGCCCATCCCAGCCCATGAAACTGTGCAGGCCTCCCAGGTCAGCTATAGCGTCGGGCCCAGGGCGCAAGTAGAGATGGTAGGTGTTGGCCAGGATGAGTGAGGTGCCTAGCTCTTGGAGTTCCTGTGGCGAGACAGCTTTGACCGTAGCCTGAGTGCCCACCGGGGCAAAGACCGGGGTGGGGATTTGGCCGTGCGGGGTATATATCACGCCGACGCGAGCCCGGCTGTGGGGGTCTTTTTTGAGCAGCTCAAAACCAAATGCCATGATATCTTCCGTGCTCTATTATACCACAACCCATCCCGCTTGACGAATCTTTTGGTTCGACAAGCTCACCACAGGATTTGTCAACTCGCCCCAGATTTGCTATACTTCAGCCGAGCCGGAGGCCACCGATTTTTCGACACTCCACACGAATGGGATCTCTAAAAGCTGGGCAAACTCTGATGAACAGGCCAAGAAAGTCCAGGGTGCTGGGACTGGCAGCATCTGTCCTGGCGCTACTCGCCATCGTCGGGGGAATCCTCCTTGCCATCACCTCCCAGAGGCTAACACCTTTCAAGATGCCCGCTCCCACGGAGGGGATGGTTTTCGTTCCCCCGGGCACCTTTGTCATGGGCAGCGAGCTTGGGGGCGATGATGAGAGGCCCATGAGAGAAGTCTACCTCAATGCCTTTTACATAGACAGGTACGAGGTTACCAACGGCGAGTACGTTGAATTCCTGAACACTGTAGAAGACCGCCTGGAAAGGTGCGGCGGGCACCATTGCATAGACACGAAGGAAGAAGACCCGGACAGCCACATCCTCTACCAGGCAGGGCGATATGCAGTCGAGACGGGGTACGAGAATCACCCGGCGATAAAGGTGAGTTGGTACGGGGCGAAAGCTTATTGTGAGTACCGGGGTAAGCGTTTGCCCGGCGAGGCGGAATGGGAGAAGGCGGCAAGAGGTACCGATGGGATGGCATATCCCTGGGGCAGTGAATTCGATGCCTCCAGGGCGAACACAGATTATGAGGTCGGCGACACGACTCCTGTGGGGAGCTATCCGGATGGGATCAGCCACTACGGAGCGTATGACATGGCGGGAAACGTCTGGGAGTGGGTGGCCGATTGGTATCAAGCCTATCCTGGGAGCGATTATGGGTCTGATTTCTTGGGCCTAAAGTACAAGGTTGTGCGGGGTGGCTCCTGGAACCACCCTGGGTATGACGCCCGCTGCACTTGCCGTGACATCGCCCATCCAGCCCGTCGCATCCTGGTTGTCGGGTTTCGGTGTGCTATGTGAGCTGAAAATTACATTTCCAGGCGAACCCCGTAAGTCCCAGGCGAGAGCAGGGTCAACAATTGGAAGCTGAAGACACCATGTACGAACGCTTGGAGGAGGCCTGGCGGGTCAGGCAGGCAAACTTCCCCCCAGAAATCGAGTTCGTTTATCCGCTAGATACGGCGCTCATCAGCCTCACTGGCCATCACTGCGACCTGGACTGCGCCCACTGCGGCGGGTATTACCTTCAACACATGACCCCTATCTGGCGAGCAGAGGTGGGGGGAGCCACCAGTTGCCTTATCTCCGGCGGGTGCGACGCCTCGGGCCGTGTGCCTGTGACCCGCTATCTTGAGCGAATAAAGGCCATCCGCCAGGGGCGCAAGATGAACTGGCACGTGGGCCTCATCGAGGAGGCGGATCTCCTTGCTATCGCCCCTTACACCGATGTCGTTTCCTTCGACTTCGTGGGCGACGACGAGACCATCCACGAGGTCTACGGCCTCGACTGCACTGTCACCGACTACGTGAAAACCTACCAGATGCTTCGCCGACACACCAGGGTGATCCCTCACGTCACCATCGGCCTGCGGGGTGGGGCCATCGGCCATGAGTACCCAGCTATGGAAAAGCTCCAAGAGCTGGGGGTAGATGGTCTGGTCTTCATCGTTTTCATACCGACACCCGGCACCCGCTACGCCGACTGCCAGCCGCCGCCCATCGAGGTGGTGGCCAATATCCTGGCCGAGGCCCGGTTACGCTTCCCCGATAGGCCCATTCACCTGGGCTGCATGCGGCCTCATGGCGGGTATCGAGCTCAGTTGGACCCCTTGGCCGTGCAGGCCGGCATCAATAAAATCGTGAGCCCGGCACGCGAAGCCGTGCAACTGGCCGAGGAATTGGGTCTGAGCATCGTGCAAGGCCGGGAGTGCTGCGTGTTCTAGCCTGGCTCTGGATGATAGGCTGGCCCGAAGTAGCATTTGACAAGACAATATTTTGCCATTATAATACTGCCAAGAAAAAGCTTTCGCTATCCTCCACCATATCCTTATTCTACAATTATAGGTGATCAAAGGCGATGCTGACATCCCCGCTAGGTTTTCCGTTTGATAAGCAATTCTCGTCACGGCTGAAGGTTCTCCATCTTCCTCAATCGTTGAACTCAGTGTATCCCACCATCTGACCAAATTAAACAGACGACAAGGAGGTGATAGCGGACACCAAAAGTGGCTGTAGCCAGGGGAATGCTGGGTTGTCCCCCCTCTTTTCCCTTCGTAGAGGCCTGGGATTGTCCCAGGCTATAACATGCCCTTAGGAGGAAACTAAAATGTTCAAGAAGATAACGGTTCCATTTCTAGTGCTGGCCTTGCTTATCACCATCCTGTCGGCGTGCAAGCCGGCGCCCAAGGCCGCCTATGGAGGGGTGATCAAGATCGGCAACGTCGCCCCCATCACCGGCGCCAACCCCAAGGTGGGGGAGGGAGCCAAGTACACCCTGGATATGTGGGTCGAGGACATCGAGAAAGCAGGTGGCCTGGACGTTGGCGGGGTGAAGTACAAGGTCGACGTAATTCACGAGGACAACGAGTACAAGGGCGAGGGCGCCGCTATTGCGGCGACGAAGCTGATCGTGGAGGATGAGGTACTGGCCATCATCGGTGCCTATGCCAGCGTGCAGGCCATCCCCACCGGCGAGGTCGCGGACGCCAACGAGACGCCGTGCATCAGCCCCTGGTCCACCAACCCCAGGACCACCAAAGACCGACCCTGGGTCTTCCGTGGCTGCTTCCTCGACCCCTTCCAGGGGCCGGTAGTGGCCAACTTCGTCACCGAGGAGTTCGGATTCACCAAGGCGGCGGTGCTCTACGACGTGGCCAGCGACTACCCCAAGGGCCTGGCCGAGTTCTTCAAGTCGGCCTGGGAGGAGATCCACGGCCCCGGCTCGGTGGTGTCCTTCGAGACCTTCACCAGTGGGGATGTGGACTTCAGCGCCCAGTTGACCAAGATCAAGGGCTCAGGTGCTGAGTTCTTCTTCACCCCCCAGTACTACTCCGAGGTGCCTTTGATCGCGAAGCAGGCCCATGAGCTTGGGTTGGACATGCCGATCATGGGCAGTGATAGCTGGGGCTCGGCGGAGCTGATGCCCCTCTGCGGCGATGACTGCGTAGGGTACTACTTCTCAACCCACTACGCCGCCGCTGGAGCCAAGGGGGCAACGAAGGAGTTCATTGACCGCTACAATGCGAAGCACGGTTATATCCCGGACGACGTGGCGGCTTTGACCTGGGACACGGCGCTGATCGTCCAGCAGGCCATCGAGGATTGCGGCAAGCTCACTGGCGACCTCAAGGCGGATCGTAAGTGCATCCGTGACGCCCTGGCCAAGATCAAGGACTTCGATGGCATCACGGGCAAGATGACCTTCACTGAGGAGGGCGACCCCATCAAGTGCGCGGTCATCGTCAAGATCAACGAGGCTCACGAGTTCGAATTCTACAAGTCGGCTTGCCCATAGGATGGAAAATGGAGAATGGAGGATGGAGGTTGGGATCCGTCTTCCCCCTTCCATCCTCCATCTTCCCCCTTCCCCTTTCCCCCTTCCAATCTCCAACTTCCAACTTCCAATTTTCAAGGGAGGTACGTAGGTGACTCTGGCTACGTTTTTTCAACACGTGCTAAACGCTTTACAGTTGGGCAGTTTCTACGCCTTGATCGCCCTGGGCTACTCCATGGTCTACGGTGTCCTGATGCTTTTTAACTTCGCCCACGGCGACATCTTCATGGTCGGAGCCTACATTGGATTCTTCGTCTCGAGCGGACTGGTAGCTTTCGCCTCACTGGGGATCATTGCCCTCCCCAACTGGTTGATCCTCGTGTTGACCATCCTCCTCGCCATGTTCCTGACGTCCTTCGTGGGGATGCTCGTCGAAAGGGTGGGCTATCGCCCCTTGCGGGGGTCGCTCAGAGCATCGGCTGCCATCACCGGCCTGATGATAGGCATCGTCCTGGAGACGGGCAACCTGGCTCTATTGGGCGCCCGACGGCGCAAGTTCCCCATCTTAATTGAGACGCAGAGCTATCAGCTCGGGCCGGTCACCGTAACCAACACGAAGATCATGATTGTTTTCCTCTCCTTGCTGCTCACGCTCGCTTTGCATCAGTTCGTGCGCAGGACCAAGTGGGGCATGGCCATGCGGGCCATGGCCTACGACTTCGTCGTCGTCCCCCTGATGGGGGTGCCGCTGAACACCATCGCAGCGCTGACGTTCGGCCTCGGCTCAGCCCTGGCAGCCGCAGCGGGGATTTTCTTCGGCATCGCTTATCCCATTCTTAATCCCTACATGGGCATCTTGATCGGGTGGAAGGCATTCGTGGCTGCGATCCTGGGGGGAAGAGGCTCGATCCTGGGAGCAGCGCTGGCTGGCTTCTTGCTGGGGTTCATCGAGATCTTTGTGGCCGCGATCTTCCCCTCCACCCTGCGCGATGTGATCGCCTATTCGATCATCCTGCTCATTCTGACCTTCAGGCCGCATGGTTTCTTCGGTGAGCCTTACAGCGCCCGGCTCAGGCTGTGAGTTGGAGAAGGAAGGAGAAATCAATATGGAAGTGCGAGAGGGCACTGCACCGCCCACAGAAACGATAGCCAGAAAAACATTACTCGCGAAGGTCCGATACTTCGGCCGGGCTCAGTACAAGTCGCAGCTAAGCCAGATCCCGCTGCTGGGCTGGCTTTGGGGGGCCCTCATGGCAATGGTGATCGAGCAAGCGGTGGGCTACCCCTTGGCTCGAGCGCTCGGCCTGCCTGGCATACCCGGCCTGTTCGGCCTGCGGATCATGTTGACTAAGCCCGCGCTGATTCCCAGTGCAGCGGCTTACGTCCTTCTGGTCTACGTCCTGCCGACCCTGGTCGTCGCCCGCTTGAGCGCTCCCCTGGCGAACAGAGTGGCCAAGCAGCTCCTCGACAGATTTCCCCTTTGGGTCTCGCTGATCGTCCACCTGGGGCTGTTCTACGCCACGATGCACTTGTGGGGAGACATCAACGCCTACCGAATGCTCTTTCTGAGCTTCATCATGATATCCATCATCCTCACCCTCAGCCTGAACCTGGTGAATGGCTACATGGGGGAGTTCTCCTGCTCTCACCCTGGGTTCATGGCGCTGGGGGCGTACGGCGCCTCGATCCTGACCGTCTTGCTCTTCGTCAATGACGACGTCTTCGGGGCTCCGCTTCTCCCCCCAGCACTTGGGCCGTTTTTGTTTCCCCTCGCGCTGATCGGCGGCGGACTGCTGGCCGCTGTGGGAGCCCTGGTGGTGGCCATCCCCTCCTTCCGGACCAGGGGTGACTATCTGGCCATCATCTCCCTGGCGTTCATGTTCATCGTCAAGAGCCTGATCGAGAACCTGGAAATCTTCGGGGGGCCCCGCGGCTTCATGAACCAGCCCAAGTGGGCCAATCTACCCACTATGTTTGTGTGGATGGCGATCTGCCTGTGGATGATCTACAACTTCACGCGCTCCACGATCGGAAAAGCAATGTGCGCCGTGCGAGATGACGAAATCGCTGCCGGTGCTATGACGGTCAACACCCGCCGCACAAAAATGGTGACCTTCCTCTTCGCCGCCTTCTGGGCTGGCGTTGCAGGTGGGCTCTTCGCCCACGTGATCGGCTACATCAATCCCGGCACCTTTGGCGTGTATAAGCTCAGCGAGGTCCTGGCGATGGTCTATCTGGGCGGGTTGAACTCGATCGTCGGCTCCATCACCGGCGCGGTCGGCCTCCAGCTCCTGATGGAAGTGCTTCGCCCGTTGCAGCTCTTCAAGTGGATCGTGATTCCTATCCTGCTCATCGTGCTCATGATCCGACGACCAACGGGCCTGATTGCCTTCACGGAAATCAACATCAAGGATCTTTTGCAGCCCAGGAGACCCTAAGGGTTTCCAAAACCCTTAGGGTCTGGTAAAGAAAGGTGAGATATGCCCCTACTTCAAGTTAAGAACATGACCCATTTCTTCGGTGGTTTGCGAGCCGTCCACAACTACGATCTGGAGATCGAGCCAGGCCAGCTCAGAGGGCTGATCGGGCCCAACGGAGCAGGAAAGACCACCATCTTCAACCTCATCACAGGCATCTACCAGCCTACTGAGGGGGAAATCCTCTTTAATGGCAAGAATTTGGTGGGGCTTCAGTCTTACCAGATCGCTGCCCAGGGCATCTGCCGGACGTTCCAGACCCTGCGCCTGTGGAGGCACATGACCGTCCTCGATCACGTGAAGCTGGCCCGCTATTCGAAGATCCACTACGGATTGATTGGCGCTTTCTTCGGCACAGGTCAGCGCCACAGGGAAGAAGCCGAGAGCGAAAAGATGGCCTATGACCTTCTGGAGATGGTGGGAATTGGACACGTCGCGGACCAGGTGGTGATCAACCTGCCCTACGGCGTCCAGAGAAGGGTGGAGATGGCCAGGGCGCTGGCTTCTGAACCCCAGCTCCTGTTCCTGGATGAGCCCACCGCAGGGATGAACCCGGAAGAGCTGGTTGAGATGATGGAGGTCATTCGGCGGGTACGAGACGAGTTGGGGCTGACCATCTTCCTCATCGAGCACAGGATGAAAGTAGTCATGGATCTCTGCGAGACTATTCAGACCATAGACTTCGGGGAGTTAATAGCGGAGGGCACGCCAGAGGAAATACGAAGCAACCCCAGGGTCATTGATGCCTATCTGGGCAAGGAGGGGATAGTCTGATGCTGCTATCAGTTGAGAATCTAAGGGTTTGCTACGGGGGGATCACGGCTCTCCACGGCATAAGCTTCCAGGTAGATGAAGGGGAGATTGTGTGCATCATCGGGGCCAATGGGGCCGGCAAGAGCACTACGTTGTGGGCGATCTCCCGCCTGGTCACTGCCGAGCCGGGAAGCAAGATGACCTACATGGGGAAAGATCTGTTCGATTATCCTGCCGACAAAGTGGTCAGTGAACTCGGCATCTCCCATGTCCCTGAGGGGAGGCGCCTTTTCGGCAACCTGACCGTCATGGAGAACCTGAAACTGGCCACCTTCGCCCGCAAGGATAGCAAGAAGATCGAGCAGGATCTCGAGCTGGTGTTCTCACTCTTCCCGCGCCTGGCAGAAAGGCAGACCCAGAAGGCTGGGACCCTGAGCGGCGGGGAACAGCAGATGCTGGCCGTTGGAAGGGCTCTCATGAGCGGGAGGAAGATGATGCTCTTGGATGAGCCCTCCATGGGGTTGGCCCCTGTGTTGATGATGAGCCTGTTCGACGCGCTGAAAGACATCAACCAGGAAGGAACAACCATCCTTCTCGTAGAGCAGAACGCCCGCATGGCCCTGCGCTTCGCCAGCCGTGGCTACGTGTTAGAAACTGGAAACGTGGTGCTGGAGGGAAGCTCTGAGGAACTGGCCGAAAACCCGCAGGTAAAGAGGGCTTACCTGGGAGGATGAACGATTGGAAGGTGGAGGTTGGAAACTGGAAGTTGGAAATTGGAAGATGGAAGTTGGAAGATGGAACCTAAAGTTGGGGGGGGTTGAGGGGGGGCGTGTCATTGGAAGTTGGAAACTGCAGATTAGAAAAGTGACCACCCGACCACCTGACCACCCGACCATCCGACCATTTGACCAAAATGGACCTGGTTATCCGAAACGGCACGATCGTCACCGCTACTGAGACCTATCAGGCCGACATCGGCATCAAGGACGGCGTCATCGCTCTCATCGGGCAAGGGCTGGAAGGCGATGTCCTGAGCCCTTTGTCCCTGGGCACCGTACTGGACCGTACGGTACAGTGCCAAACGACCAGGGGCCTGTCGAAGGGCGATGAGGTGATTGATGCCACCGATAAGTACGTCATGCCAGGCGGCGTTGACGTCCACGTTCACCTGGAGATGACCATCGGCGACATCACCTCCGGCGATGACTTCACCACGGGCACCGTCGCCGCCGCCTGCGGGGGCACGACCACAATCATAGATTTCATTGACCCTTCGACAGCCCTTCGACTATGCTCAGGACAGGGCTCAGGACGTGGCCCCCAGCCAGGCCAGAGCCTGCACCAGGCGGTGGCTGACCGGCGTTTGCAGGCCGATGGATGCGCAGCCATTGACTACGGCCTGCACCTGACAGCCACCAATGCCCATCCCGAAACGCTGGCTGAGATCGAAGAGTTGGCCTCCGCTGGCTACACCAGCCTCAAGCTGTACACTACCTACCCGGCCCTGATGGTGAATGATGACCAGATCCTAAACCTCATGGCTGTGGCTGCCGCTTGTGGTGTCCTCCCCATAGTACACGCCGAAAACCACTGGGTTATCGAGTATCTCAAGAAGAGGTTACTGGCTGAGGGCAAGACTGGACCTCGCTATCACCCCCGTAGTCGGCCTCCCCTGGCCGAGGCTGAGGCAGCGAACCGGGTTATCGCTCTGGCTCGGCTCACGAAGTGCCCTGTTTACCTGGCGCATCTGACCTGTCGGGAGTCCTTAGAGATTGTGCGAAGATATCAGGCCCAGGGAGTGCGCGTCTACGCTGAGGTTTGCCCCCAGCACTTGCTACTCTCCGAGGACGAGTACGAACGGCCGGGGTTCGAGGCAGCCAAGTTCGTGCTCTCCCCGCCCCTCAGGGACAGCTCCAACTGGGAACCCCTTTGGCATGGTTTGGCTGCTGGCACCCTGCATGTCGTCTCCACCGACCATTGTCCCTGGAACTTCGCCACTCATAAACAACGAGGGCGGGACGACTTCACTCAAATCCCCAACGGCGTGCCTGGCATAGAGACCCGTGTGCCCCTCATCTATCACTTCGGTGTAAACGAGGGTCGATTCTCGATCAACAAATTCGTGGAGTTGGTCTCCACCGCCCCCGCCATCCTCTTTGGCCTCTCGCCCCGAAAAGGCACTATCGCTGTTGGCTCCGATGCCGACATCGTGATCTTCGATCCCCACAAGGAGCGCACCTTAACCAAAGAGAACCTGCACATGAACGTGGACTACAGCCCCTACGAACACATCACGGTCAGGGGCTATCCCGTGATGACCATCGCTCGCGGCAAGGTCATCGTCAGAGAAAACGAGTTTGTGGGCCAGGTGGGAGCGGGGGAGTTGCTGAAGAGAAAGCCTTTTCGATTGTGAGTTCGAGGGGTTTGCTTGTACTGAGCTCAGCCGAAGTGAACGAGCAAACGGAGGCAAACAAGTTGTTAGAAGACCTGACCTGGGCCGAGATAGATCTGGATGCCATCGCCCATAATACACGAGAACTCAAGCGACGCGTTGGGGGGAAGACAGAGTTGATGGCCGTGGTCAAGGCTAACGGCTATGGCCATGGCGCGGTACCGGTAGCCGAAGCAGCCCTTGATAATGGAGCCAGCCGCCTGGCAGTGAATCGCACCCTGGAAGGCGTCCAGTTGCGCCGGGCGGGGATCACAGCTCCCGTTTTGATCATGGGCTACACTCTGCCGGCCGAGGCGGAGACTATCGTCCGCTGGGACTTAACCCCCACTGTTAACACCCCAGAACAGGCCCGGACCCTTTCTGCTGCCCTTCGACAGCCCTTCGACTATGCTCAGGACAGGACTCAGGACGTGGCGGCTTCTCATAAAGGCAGGGTGCTCCCTATCCACGTCAAGGTGGACACAGGAATGGGCCGCTTCGGGCTCCTGCCCGAGGAAGTTGCGGACTTCGTTCAGGCGCTATCTGAATTGCCTGGCCTCATCCTTGAGGGCATCTACACCCACTTCGCCATGGCCGATGCGGTGGACAAGGCATACACTCTTCAACAGTTCGAGGTCTATCTTGAAGTCGTGAAGAGGCTAGAGGAAGCGGGTTTCACCATCCCCATCAAACATGTGGCCAATAGTGCAGCCACTCTGGACCTGCCGGAGACGCATCTGGACATGGTGCGCTGCGGCATTGCCCTCTACGGGCTGCGCCCTTCTAATGAAGTGGAGCCGACCATTCCCCTGCGCCCCGCTATGGCCCTCAAGAGCCGGGTGGCCCGAGTGTGTACCCTCCCCACTGGTTCCCCCATCAGCTACGGCTGCACCTATACTACTAGAGGACCTACCCTCGTGGCCCTGGTGCCCGTCGGCTACGGCGACGGCTACCATCACCTTCTCTCCAACAGAGGGCAGGTTCTCATCCGTGGTCAGCGCGCCCCCATCGTAGGCCGGGTCTGCATGGATCAGTTTGTAGTGAAGGTCAACAATATCCCCAACGTACAGCAGGATGACGAAGTGGTGCTCCTTGGGCGGCAAGGCGACCCTGTACTTGGCATACAGGACAAGTGCGCTGTACTTGGCATACAGGACAAGTGCCCTGTACTTGGCATACAGGACAAGTGCCCTGTACTTGGCATACAGGACAAGTGCGCTGTACTTGGCATACAGGACAAGTGCGATGAGATCAGCGCTGAGGAAGTGGCCACTTGGGCCGAAACCATCAACTACGAGGTGACTACCAGCATCTTGCCGCGGGTGACAAGGGTCTACTTCAAAGGCGGGCAGGTCGTGCCTGTGCACCCTGTTGTCGAGAAAATATTGTGATCTATCGAGTTTAGTTTATCTTCAGCGCTGCGAGAAGAAGGGGTTGCTGCGCCGCTCGTTTCCGATGGTTGTAGCCGGGCCGTGGCCGGGGTAGACCGTCGTTTCATCGGGCAGGGCCAGCAGCTTCCGGATGGAGTCCATCAGAACGCTGTAGTTGCCGCCAGGCAGGTCGCTGCGGCCGACGCCCATGTTAAAAAGGACGTCGCCGTCGAAGAGCACGCTTTCCTCTTGGCTGTAGAGGGAGATGCTGCCCGGCGAGTGGCCCGGCGTATGTAGAACCTTCAACTCGATCTTGCCCAGGGTCAGCACCTCGCCTTCATCCAGACTCGTGTCGGCCGGGGGGCTGGCCTTGCCTAGCACTCCGAACAAGAGGGCCCCGCCGCCCTTGGTCAAGAGGGGTGCGTCGGCGGAGTGGATGGCCAGGGATGCTCCCGTGGCTTTCACCACTTCCTTGTTAGCCAACGTGTGGTCGAAGTGGCCGTGGGTGTTGATGACGTATTTTATCTTCAGGCCCAGCCGTTTCACCTCGGCCAGGATGCGCTTTGCGTCTCCGCCGGGATCAATGATGGCTCCCTCTTTTGTATCCTCGCAGCCCACGATGTAGCAGTTGGTCTGGAGCAGGCCGACGCGCAGCATCTTTACTATCAAGCTTTCCTCCGATTACGAGCATTGACACAGACCCAGAGCCTGAAAGCTCGGCTACAGACTCCTAAGCTGTCTATCCAAGCTTTGGCCAACGCTTCAGCGTCAGGGCCTTATTATATCGCTTCAGTCTCCGTTGTCAAACGCCCCAGAGTTTGGAGAATCGTGGCCCAAGCTGCCGGCCTGAAAACCCGCCTCTGGCTGGTTTTCCAGTGGGGTCGCGTCGAGTTTCCAACTCGAGGCGACGGCTCCACGGTCGCCACGGTAGGGGCAACCTTTGCGGTTGCCCTACTGTTGCCAAGCGGGGCGAAATCTGCTATAATCCAGGCAGTAGGGATAGTGCGTTTGCCTGTACTTTTACGGTGATAGACGTTATGAGAAGTTGAGAGAGGTAAAGCAGATGCGAGCATTTCTCAAGACGCTGGCGACGATTGTGTTGGTGGCGGTAATTGCCGGGGCATCCTTCCTGGCGGGCTTCGGAGTCGATCAGCTCATCAGCCCTATCCGAATCCATCCCGGAGCCGGCGAGCCAGAGCAGTTCGGGCTCTTCTGGGAAGCATGGCAGATCATAGAGCAGGAGTTCTTCGGCCAGTTGCCCGATCCCGGGGTGTTCACCCACGGTGCCATCCGGGGTGCATTGAGGGCTCTCGATGATCCAGCCACCATGCTGGTGGAGCCCATGACCTCGGAAGATCAGATGCTCGAGCTGAGAGGGGTCTACGAAGGGATCGGAGCACTGGTGGCAGTAGACGATAAAGACCAGGTGATCATTGTCTCGCCCTTCGATGGCTCTCCCGCCATGCGGGCAGGCATCAGAGCCGGGGACATAGTCCTCAAGGTTGACGATGTGGCGGTCACGGGCATGCCGCTGGAGGATGCTGTGCGCCTCATCCGCGGACCTAAGGGCACGAGCGTGCGCCTTACCCTCATGCGGGAGGAGGCCGAGCCCTTGGTGATCGAGGTAATCAGGGACAAGGTTGAGCTGGCAACCGTGGGCGGGATGGTCTTAGAAGACAATATCGGCTATGTACGTATTGCCCTCTTCAGCGACCGGACAAGCCAGGAATTGAAGGAAACCTTGCGGGAGCTGATGGAGGAAAACGTATCGGGCTTGATACTGGACCTGCGCAACAATCCTGGCGGCGTCTTTCCCTCCGCGGCCATCGAAGTGACCAGCCAGTTCCTGGCTAAGGGCATTGTCGTCTACGAGCAGTACAGCGATGGCCAAGAGCAGGCGTACAGTGCCAAACGAGGAGGCCTGGCCACGGATATCCCCCTTACGGTCTTAGTCAACCAAGGCACTGCCAGCAACTCAGAGGTCGTGGCGGGGGCCATCCAGGACCATGACCGCGGGGTGCTCATCGGCGAGGAGACCTTCGGCAAAGGCTCAGTGCAGCGTGTCCACGAGCTGAGCGACGGATCCGGCTTGCACGTGACCATCGCCCTGCTGCTGACTCCCGACCGTCACCCCATTCATGAGGAGGGCCTCACTCCCGACATCGTGGTGCCCTTCACCGAGGAAGATTTCAGACAGCGCAGGGACCCCCACCTCAGACGAGCTATAGAGTATCTTAAGACCGGCCGCTGAGCCTGAATTTCGTAACTTGGCGGGCCTTATCGTCCTGCAGGCTGCTCTGGAGCATGAGGTGGCCAACCATCGTCCGCATGTAGATAGAGCTATAAAGAAGCCCATTTGGTTGTCTCTCATCTGTATAGTATTGGCCCCTTCATTGGTCACTTGTCGGCAAACGACGGCCAGGCCCTCCGACCTTACCGAGGCTTCGGTCACCAAAGTTGTTGATGGAGATACTATCGAGGTAGACATTGAAGGGAAGAGTTACAAGGTTCGCTACATAGCCATGGGCACCCC
>Ga0209991_10000679_pt1 | contig 15064 bp, 13 predicted proteins | sample ChitaG_FD_183167 | JGI IMG/M metagenome (GOLD analysis project Ga0209991, IMG submission 183167) | Deep subsurface microbial communities from South Pacific Ocean to uncover new lineages of life (NeLLi) - Chile_00310 metaG (SPAdes)... | ecosystem: Environmental > Aquatic > Marine > Oceanic >...
TTTTAATTCAAAAACGGGAAATGACCCCCTATTTTTGGCCCAAAATGGGATAAAATCTCAAATTCCCAAATCCTAATCACTTGATTCCGCACAACTTACACTAGTTTACATAATGTATATTATCTTAACCTCTAAATATGTAACATATTTATTATTAAACCAACTTTGTCGCCAGTTTATGAAGATCTGAATTTGCAAGCGCAACTACTTTTTTCTTAACAGAGCGAGAAAAATACTCACTTTCTGTCTTCGTCATTTTCTCTCCTTTGAGTTTTTTCATAAATAACTCTTTCTGCTTATTTGAAAACAGCTGCGATAAGGAGTATTCAAATTCAAAATCATCTTTCATCCTTACATAATCTTTAAAATTTAATCCTGCATGTTTGAAATAATTCTTGAATGTACTTGCTACCCTGACTGAAGATAAGTGTTTACCTGTCCATCTTAAGTCGTTTTTCTTTTTGAAATCATTGAGAAATTTGTCGAAAAGCTTTTTATCAAAATAATCAGAGTTATATAACTTATCTGAGTAGGAAAATTTTAATCCGAGATATTTATATAGAGAGAGTGACATTAATAATAACTTCCGAAAGTCATTTCTCTCCTGAGAATTTTTAAAGTTCCTTAGGACTTCCCTGTAATTAAAAAGCCCTCTTTCCAAAGTATTAGCAAGCATTAATGGAAATCCTTCCCATAAACGAGAATCTTTGCTTTTAGTAACTTCAGCTAATGTTTTATTTACATCCATTGATTTCTTAATTTCAAATAGTGGAAATCCTAATTCTTTTACATTATTTAGCAGTTCTGTTTTTTTCATATCTGAAACGCTTTTTTGTACATTTTCATGCAACTTATTGTATTAATATATACAATTAATTGTACATATTTGTACAATATCCATATGTAATATATGTCATAAATATATTTGTCAACATCTAAAGTAAATCTATAAAAAAAAATAAGCAGAGTATAAATATTTTCTGTAAAACTCTATAGTTTTTTTGCATAATATTCGACTGAAATCTTTCTAGCAAGAGAGAACAAAGTATTATAGCAATAGTAAGTTCATACAAAAAATAATTTTAATTGAAAATTGGTATAATTCAGGTTATAATCTTACCAGTAAGATTATTTATGGAGAAAAATAATGTCAAGTTTAGCAACAACTAAAATGTCATCAAAAGGCCAGATTGTAATTCCTGAAATAATAAGGAAGCGTTTAGGTCTAAAAGCCGGTGTCCAATTTGTGGTCGTCGGTAGTGAGGACGTCGTGATTTTAAAAGCAATTAAACCTCCATCAATGAACGAATTTGATAACCTCATTAAAAAGGCACGACTCCAAGCTAAGCAGGCAGGCTTAAAGCGTAAAGATGTCGATGATGCCATAAAACAGGTTAGAAAAGAAATTGAAGATCATTCTTGATACTAATGTTATTGTTTCTGGTATTTTCTTTTCAGGTCCTCCATATGAAATTTTAAAAGCCTGGCGTAATGGAAAATTTAAAATTGTGGTTTCTCAAGAAATTCTACTCGAGTATCAAAGGATTGCCGAAAAGTTGAATCAGAAATTTCCGATGATAAATATTCAACCAATGATTGACTTGTTAACTGTAAAAGCAGATTTAGTAATTGGCCCTGAATTACCAATACAAATTTGCAAAGATCCTGGAGATGATAAATTCATATCTTGTGCACTCGCTAGCGGCTCAAAGATAATAATTACAGGTGATAAGCATTTACTGAATGTTAATGGATATAAGGGATTAGAAATCATTCGGCCTCGAGAATTTGTCGAAAAATATATTTAGGAAATAAATATTTCAATTAACCTTCAATTCAAAAGGGAACTTAACCCTTTTTTTGGCCATTCGATTCACCGACTTTCAGATGTTGAGTCCTGAGGCGATTCTACATTTTCCACTATGATTTCATGCTCTATCCAATCGCCGAAATCATAAACATACTTGAGCCGGTCACCGACGTGCAGACCTAATCCGGCAATCCTGATGTCTGAGCCAGTTCCCTCACCTAGCGGATCGACATGTCCTAAATCAATCTCTCGGAATCGGCGCTGCCCCCGGCGGATCAACTTCCAGAATCCACCAAGGTGATCTGACTTATCATGACCAAATTGAGATCGGAGAATAGAATCAAAGTCAGCCAGCGTTTGTTTACCCTGGATTTCAACACGCCGCCAAATATCTATATGATATTTCAGAGAAGCCCTGAATTGATATATCTGTTCTCCTTGCTCCGGAGTAAAATCCTGTTCTTTGACTGGCGGCTCTCCTTCTGTGAGAAACTTTTCCATCAAATTACGTTTTTCAGGATAAGTGATGTAAAAATGAGACCATTTCATGCGTGAGTCTCTGTCTAACACTGTGGTCCAGTGGTCTCCTGGATATCCTCTGGGGTCCGACAGACGAAGATATGCAGTTGGTATGGCTTCCTTTATATAGATTTTTTCGTAAGTGGCTGTTTCCAGCATGTCGAATAGTATGTCAGCCAATTCCTGATTTTTATATTCGATTTCTTCACGGTGTACACGGTATTTTTTCTCTGTTTCAAATTCGAGCCGAAAACATCTTGGCTCCCAAGATTCAATGGTCACAAGGATACTATCGTTGCGCCGCGCATTATGTTTCTGAAACCAATTGCTCAGTTTAAAAGCAATAACATCAAAATCTTCCTTAAGTCCAGAGATGCGGCATTTTATAGAGACAACATCTGTGGGCAATAGATTTCCTTGTCCGAATGTATATTGTTCGACATTGAATTTTTCTTTATCAACATCTGACCAAATTCTCTATTTCGCTGTAAAGAAGGACAACCTTTCAAATTTGTAAAACTATTTTATTTAACCTATTAAAGAAAAAAATTGAATAAAGAGGGACTATCCCGCCTTTTTAGTCAAAACGGGACAAAATTTCCAACATAAATTATAGAAACAGCCAAAAGAAATTTAACAACCGATGAGGAATGTGCCTACAATTATGCCTATAACGCCATGTTACGCTCTGGACTGGCGTTAATGTTCAATGAGGGTTTCAGGCCAGAGATTAAGGATAAACATTTAACTGTGGTCAGATTTATAACTTTAATTTTGGGCGATGAATACAAGGCTTTAATCAACGATTACGACTTTATGAGAAGAAAAAGGCATCGCTTTATTTATGAGCCTGATATCCCCTGTTCAAAAAAGGAAGCTAAAGATGCCATGAAAGCCGCTAAAGATTTGTTATATGTAATCTATAAGCTGATAAAGGAAAAAAATCCTCAGTTAGAACTTGAATTTTAATGAAATACAAGCAGGGCTGATCCGAATTCATAATTTTCATTAAGAAAAACAGAGACTTTGTTCGTCAATTATATGTATAAATAATTTGACTTATTATACATTGCTATTATACAATATTGACATTTATCGTATAATAGAGGTGAGATATGGACATAAGAGGGATCATTAAAGACATTTTAAAAGAAAACGAGAATATTACTATTAGAGATCTTAAAGGGAGGGATTTTGATATAGAATCTCTCATTAAAAAGAAATTAAATAAAATCATAACCTTAACCGGTTTCAGGAGAGTCGGTAAAACATATCTTTTATTTCTCATATTGGAAAAAATTAAGAAAGAATTTTTTATTTATTTCAATTTTGAAGATGAAAGAATCCCCGAATCAACAGAGGTTTTTGCTGAACTGATGTATGCAGTAGAAGAGCTTTACGGTAAACGGCCCTCTTATCTTTTTTTTGATGAGATTCATATCATCCCCCAATGGGGAAAATTTTTACGACGCACTTTAGACAAGGGCTACAGGATATTTGTCACAGGATCCAGTTCAAAACTTGGCTTGAAAGAGATCCCAACCGAATTAAGAGGGCGCACCATTAACTATACTATCCTTCCTTTAAGCTTTAATGAATACCTCCATTTCAAAGGAATAGATATTAAAGAGCTGTATTCTCAGAAGGAAATAGAAATTAAAAGGATTTTTAGCGAGTATCTAGTTTATGGGGGATTTCCAGAAATTTTTGACTCAAATGAACTTGAACGAAAAGAGGTCATCCAAGAATATTTCAGAACATTAGTGCAGAGGGACCTGATTGACCGATTTAACATAAGAGAAGAAGCTTTGTTAAATGACACAGTTAAATTACTACTGAACTCGTTGATGGTTTCCATCTCAAAATTGACTATGACGCTAAAGAGTATGGGATTCCGATGCAGCAAAAATACTATTTCCAATTATATCTCATATTTGGAGAAATCATTTTTTCTTTTTCAAGTTCTTTATTATTCAAAAAATGTAAAGGACCAGATGCAGTATCCAAGAAAAATCTATTTTATAGATAATGGTTTTTTAAAATATTTATCTTTTAATCCAGATAAAACACGATTCTTAGAAAACGCTGTAGCAGTGGAGTTAAAAAGGAGAGGACATGAATTCTATTATTGGCGCGATCAAAAAGGAGAGGAGATTGACTTTGTCATTATCGAAAATGAAATGGCAACTCAACTCATTCAGGTTAGCTATAATATCTCTCTCACTGATACAAAAGAAAGAGAAACTCGAGCTTTAATAAAAGGAATGGGTTATTTTGGACTAAAAAAAGGTCAGATACTTACCTTTGATAGTGAAGAAATCATAAAAACTGGTGAATGTGAAATAGAAGTAAAGCCTGTCTGGAAATGGCTTCTGAATGTTTAAGTTATATATATTTGTGGTATAATCTTGAGAGGCCAAAAGAGCGATGAATCTGAGAATTGATGAGGAAAGACTGAAAAAGCTGTGCCAAAAGAATGGCATTCTGTTAATTATCTTACACGGTTCTTATGCTAAAGGGAACGTAACTGGAAAAAGTGACATCGACATTGGCATTCTGAGCCGAAAGAAGTTTGATTCAAGTAAACAACTCAATATCTCGAATGAACTCGGCGAAGTCTTTGGCGACAGGTTTGATCCGGTTTTTCTGAACGGCGCCGAGCCCCTTATTAGTTACCGAGTCGCAATCCATGGGAAACCCTTATTCGAAGATGAAGAAGGAATCTTTCAGCGATTCAGAATCCAAGTGATCGCCCGATACATGGATTCAAAAAAGTTTCGAATCCTGGAAAAATCATACTTGAAGCGAGCGATCAGAAAGGCATAATTCATGATTGATTCAGATTTAGTACGGAGAAAGCTATCCCGATTAAATATGCATCTCGATAAGCTCAAGCCCATTGCTAACCATACATTTAACGAATATTTATCTGATTTTTATATGAAAACTTCTGCTGAAAGGCTGATTCAGCTAATCGTAGAGTGCGCTTCCGACATCAACAGCCATGTGGTTATCGAGTCAGAACAGCGGCCTCCGGAAGACTACGCGTCATCATTCATTAAAGCAGCAGATGCAGGGCTTATTACTCATGAGCTGGCCAATAAACTAAAAGGTTCTGGAGGGATGCGAAATATCATCGTCCATGAATACATGGATATCGATGATAAAAAAATTTATGAGATCCTGCCCATAGCCATTTCCGACTATAAGGAATATATCCGCCAAGTGGATGACTTCTTAGATAGGATGGAAAAAAAATCCTGAGGCGATCAAATAGCTTAGGTCATTCTCCTAGTCCTTAAGCATAAAACATAATCATTTTCATCAGTTGAAATAGGCTATTTTTATATTTCAAGTTCAAGCTAAAAGCGGTCCCCTTTTTCAACCTGACCCAGGTCTATAAGTTCATATCCTGCGTTCCTGCCTTAACCATTGCCTGCTTAAAGGGTTCGATTTTTTCATAATCAATCCCAGATTGTGCGTATTCTTTTGCCACAGTTAGCCCTCCTTTACCAGCTCTTCTAAAACATCTTTTGAAGGTTTATTCGGAATAACTGCCACTATCTTGCCATTGTATTCGAATATTTCTTTGTCATCATCAGTAATCTCTCCGATAATAGCTGCTTTTTTTCCATTTGACTGAATAACACCCAACACATGTTCAGCATGTTCAGGTGCAACCTGTACTGCAAATCTGCCCTGGGTTTCGCAAATCAAAACTTCTTCTGGAGTTAATTTATCAACCTTAACTGGCGCCTGAGTCAAGTCCACTTTTGCTCCAAATCCACCGTAACGGGCTGATTCGCATACTGCTGCACCAATGCCAGCTGCCCCTAGGTCAGAACACGCTTTAACTTTTCCGGTCTGAAAAGCAGCCAGAATTGCTTCCATGGTTTTTTTCTCTTCTTCAAACAAAGCTATTGCTGGCTTCATTTCCTTGACCAAACCTGCCCTGTATAGAGTGTCGTTCCCATCATTGTCAGTTTCTCCAATAAGGATAATTTTGTCTCCAGCTGATTTGGCTGGCTTAGTCAAAGGTTCTGGGGTTACAAGCTCTCCTATTACTGACACGACTACTGCTGGAACAATATCTGAGAAGGATGTGGAAAGGCCTCCCCCAACAATGAAAACACCCATTGTTTTGCACATATCCCTTACTCCCTTCATTATCAAATCAAGTCTCTCTCCGCTGGTCATCTCAATACATTTTCCGCAGGTGCATTTTCCTTCAAAGCCGCACGGCCCGACTATTACTTTTTTTTCAATTGGCCGGGTTCCGACAAAATTGAGGAGAAAAATTGGTCTTCCACCCATGGCAAGAACATCACGCATTGCTCCTCCAGCTCCGGTTGCAGCAGCATCATAAGGTCTTGGCACACAAGGAGAACAATGGCTTTCCATTTTACCGACGATTAGCCTTTCGATGTTAGGCAATTTGAAAACAGCTGCATCATCCCCTGGTCCTATTATTAAAGCACCTGGCCAAATTCTGCCGACTTCATGATTTAGTGCCTCGATTGCCTTAAAGTCAATTGCCTTTTCGATGTTGTGATGCAAATGCATAAATAATGCATCCATCAACGCCCTTTCAACCGTATTCATGTTTCCTCCTTCAAAGGATTAAATTTTTTGTTCTATATAAGCTTTCGTCTCTTAACGAAAGATAATCATAAAGATAGCGAAACCGACGACATTTGATAAATTTCACATTTCGTTCGTACTGAAATCTATTTTATTCAGAATACCACAATCTTCAACAATTATATTTAACTTGATGTCTTTTCAGGAGCAACGAATTTATAAAGAAGTTGATAAATCTTTATGGCGTAATCTTGACCATGACAACACCATGGGACGGTACTACTGCAGAGAAACTGCTCTGGAATCGCCCCAGATCCTCTTTCTGCCACAGATCACGAACAACCGCTTCTCTGCCGGATAATTCTATCTCCTGCCAGCATTCGGTTTTTATTTTATTTTTTTAGCTGGAACATCTCTTCCCCTCATGTGGACAATCAATTTTATTACTTTGCCTTCTTTATCTCTTACAAAAGTCATTTGGGCATCAACTTTTTTAAAGAAAAATTCATTTTCAGATTCAGGAAAAATTTCAAGCTGGGGCCCATCTTCTGTCGAACAAAACAGGCGGTCATTTTTCTTTATGATTTTTATACGGAGATCAGGAGAACCGTCATACTCTCCAACATACGCATCATAGATTTTGGGATCAACTTTTATGGCTATTCGAATCTTATTCTGCCCACCTGCACCCCATAAGTGCCATTTTATTTTATAAATCATTTTATTTGCAACTTCCAGGGATTTTAGTGCCTGAGATTCAGTGTAATTGTTAAGGAATTCCTTGGCTATCGACTTATCCTGCCTATATAGATCAAGAGCACTTTTTTCAACCGTTGGTTGAAGGGCAAACTCCTCATCCTCAAAATCACTCCAGATCTTTTGAACAAACTCTATTGTTCTGCCATAAGTAGTATCCACCAGCCCCCCCAGGCAAGCAAAGATACCAGAAGCTGATTCCATATCCAGATCCCAGGTCTCAACGGGTGGCTTGAAATGATAGTCAAGCAGGTCTTTTTGAGTGGCATGCAAACTTTCAGGGGCTTTTTGAAACGGTTCAGGGATTTTTGTTGCCCCCAGATACCAGGGTACAAATACACTTGCACAGGGCTGATCGATCGCCCTCCATGTAACCGTTCCAATTTCAACCGGAAGCCAGTTTCTCTGCTGTACTACGGTCGTCCTGTGCGTCCCGTAATTACAGATATTATGAGGAGTTTTATGTGGGCTTGTTTTGTATTCTCCTGATTTTCCAAAGCCTGATTTATCAAGTGGAGTTCCTTCATAATGGTTTCTGAAAATTGCCATTACATCCTTAAGCGTCAGCTTCCGGTCAGGCTTGACAGAGACTGGCATTAACCCTTCTTCAGCTTGCTTCAGGGTTAGGGAAAAATTTTTGTTCAGCAGCCTTGCCATGTTCCAGGCACGATGAGTGTTGCTGGGCGATTTATGTATTCTTTCAGGGGAATAAGCCTTGGCAAAATCAAAATTTTCGCCACTTTTCGGGTCATACCAGCCCCTCTTTATCGCATATTTAATCAGGTCCGGTGAGCAGACGAAATTATCTTTATCATCCATATCAACTTCGCGGATGCTGAAGGTGTTGGCTATTATAGCCACCTCATCATCTTGAACTCTCCGGGCTACGTAGTTTTTTCCTCGAACCATTTGAAGCTGCCACGCCTCATTCGGGCCAACAATACTCAGATTTCTTCCTGAGGCCCTGTAGCCATATTTGTCAAGCAGACGCGCAGCAATCATCACCGCTTCCCTAGCTGTCTTTGCCCTTTCGGCAAGTATCATTCTAAGCCTGAAGCCGATGCCGCCCTTTACTAAATCCCCCCGAACCTCCACCTCTTTTACAGAATCTTCTTTTGAAGCGCAAGCGTTGCTCCCAAAGGCTACTCCCCATTCATTAATAAATTGATTAGAGTATGCTGTTCTAGGGCATTGGTCCCAGAAATAAGCATAGGTTTCTTTAACTTGAGGTATTGTACCTCCTGCACGAAGTTTGATGACTGCACCCGGCTCATATGTAATTCTCGGGACGTACCATAAATAATCGACTTCCCTGGGGCTATCATCTTCACTCTTTATAAATAATATCGAGCCGTCAAAAGTTGTATTTCTCCCCGCAATCACAGCCGTACATTCTTCTGGAAGGCCTCGAGCAGCAAACAAAAATATGCTTGCCAATATAAAAAGTGCTGATAAGACAGTTTTAATCAAAGATTGCTTTTTCATTTTTTATTGACCTCCTAAGGTAATTCGTTTTATCAAATATTTCCTTCCCAGCTTCAATCTTTAATCTTCCGACTTTTATGAAGCCCTGATAATCATTAAAAATGACCTGCTATAGTTTTTATAAATAAACTCCTTATCTGTGCGTTTCTGGGTTATACCTTAAATTTTCCCTTTACCTTTCTTAACACTTCCCTGTGAACATATATTTCACTTAAGCTGAACTCCAACATCGTTTAAAGGAATTGTTAATAAATATATCAAAAAATATTGAGGATATGAATTTAAAATTATTGATAATTATGATTTCACGATAAGAAAAAGGCACCAATTTATTTATGATCCTGATATCCCCTGTTCAAAGAAGAAAACTAAAGACGCTCTGAAGACTGTTAAATAAGAGGTGTTCCTTAGAAAGGAAATCGTTGAAAGGAATTAGCGAACGCTTAGAGAAGACTTACTTGATATGTCGATATTATTTAATGCGGCGAAAGAGCACACAGCTAGCTCGGACTAGACCTGCTCCCTGCTGGTGATAATGCAATCCTAGATTTTCTGCGGTATCCATTAACCTTTCTCTAATTTCATCTGGATCCCACATCCTGTCTCCATCCAGATCATAGCCCCACTTAGGAGAAGTTGTTAAAATTAAAGCAACCGTTCCCGTCACGTGAGCTACGGACATACTTGTTCCATACATAGTTGCATAAAAACCTTTTTTATAAGTGGATATAATATTAACTCCTGGTGCTGTTAGGTCGATCTGAGGCCCAGAACTTGAAAAAGAAGCAAAATCATCATACTCGTCAATGGCTGAAACTGCGATCGTCTCTGGATAGAATGCTGGGTATTCTATTAATCCACTATCTTCCCCATTGTTGCCGGCAGAGGCAACCATGGTTATTCCAGCTTGATGAGCTCCAGTAATTGCATCATGGAATGACTGATTTCCTTCAAGCGAGCCAAAACTCATGTTGACTACCTGAATCTTATTATCTATACACCAGTCCAGGGCATCGATAAGATCAGATAACCACCCTTCCCCTTTCTTGTCTAAAACCTTTACAGCATACAAATAAATCTCAGGGCCGACTCCAATAACTCCAAAGTCATTATCTATCGCAGCAACAGTACCTGCTAAATGTGTGCCATGACCGTTGTCATCATCAGCGCTCTTACGCGGCCTCAGGGTGTTAATCCCTCCCTTTATGTTCCTCCAGAGGTCGGGATGATCAAGATCAATGCCTGTATCTAGAATTGCTACTTTTACCGTAGAGCCTGTTGTCACTTCCCAAACCAGATCAGCATAAATTCTTTGAATGCCCCAAGGGAGCTTTTCTGGTAGCTTGGGAGGAGGATGAGGACGTTTTGGCTTAGGTTTTGTTTTTTTAATAATTGCGGTTATAACTAAATCTTCATCTACCCTTAAAATTTCATTTTTTCTTTTTAGATGCTTTTCTGCTCCCGGAGGCAGATGAACAGCCTGGCTATTAATCAAGTTTAAACGTTTAATCTTCACTGCCCCGAAATTCCTGAGCAACGCGTCCTGGTCTGCTTCTTGGCCATACCACTTTTTAAACACCACAATTTTCCGCGGGTGCTCTGAGGGGACTGCATTACTCGATTGAGCAGAGAAATTCAGAAATACAAGGAAGGCGAATATCTTGATTACCAAGAGTGATTCTCTTTTCACAATCCCCTCATTCGATGTCTCTCGTCACATCTTGCGATGTGAATATTTGTAGTATGATATGTAGTATCCGCAATAGATTTTTATTCTCCCTATGATCTTTCAATCTGCTCGGATGACTGTTTTGGCCTGCAGCTCTATTTTTTTCAAGCCCCAAACGAGTTAGTCATCATCCTTGCTTTTAGGTTTTTTTTGGGATGTTGAGTTTCCGTGGTCATTTAAAGAGCTATTCTGCTTTTGCCCGTTTTTATTACCATTACCGTTCTTGGCTTGATGTGGAAGTTTAGGCGTATTGCTTGACAGGCTGCAAAAAAGGGCGAGGTCATACGCAGGTGTAGATAGATTCAGGCCGGCAAAGAAAAAAACAGCAGAAATCAGGAGAGTAGATTCTTTAGGAAAGGGAAATCTTTCGGAAGAGGACCTGGTTGCTGCATGAGTAGCTTCCGGGAAAATCATGAAAATAAAAGCTACACAGACCAAAAAAACCATGTTTTTTCTTAAGGAGCTTTTCCTTTCTTTAAACATAGCTTCCTCCTCATTTTTTGTTCCTTATTTTCCTTTTCTCATAGAAAGTTATGTTTCCTATAATTTAGTCGTATTCTTGCACAAAGATTGGACAAAAATACACTTTTTAAAAAGACACTTATTTCCGCACTTCCTTTTATCTAATATAAATATGAGAAAATAATACAAATATGTCAAGTCATAGTCGGCCCAATACATATGTTACCTCCAAAATAAAATTACGCATTTTACTGAAATTAAATAAATTAGAAGAACGTTAAATTCAAACTCCCCAGGGAATCGTGCCTCTAAATAAAATAAACTCTTGTACTTTATGAATAAATTATTGAAAATAAAGAAATTAAATCGTGTTATTATTAGAATCCATAAAATAAAATAAATCCAAAAAAATATTGATTAAAAGCTGTTTTTACGCTGCTTTTGAATAAAATATCGTAAAGTTGAATCTAGGTTAGATTTACAAAACCTGTTATTTTAGCTATTATATACACCACGTGGCTAAGGAGTATGATGAAAACCATTCCTTCTTAACTTAATAGTCCATCCGGAAAAAGATAAATGAAAGATCTCATCAGACTGATTATTGTGGGCCAGATGCTTCTTTTCTCCGCTAGCCAAATTCTTTTTCCCTTTCAAAACAATTCTTCCCCAATCCTGAACCTTGACTCAGAGCAAAAATACTCCGAGTACTTCATTCTAGGAGAAAACTTAAAGCTTCAAGGTGATTATGAAAAATCTATAGAGTATTTCGATAAGGCACTATCTCTAGCCCAAAAAAACAATTATAAAAAAGGTGAAATTGAGTCACTCATCAAGCTTGGCCTCCTTAATTGGAATATTGGAAAGATGAAAAAATCCAATAGTATCCTTAACAAAGCTCTTTCTGTAACCGAGAAATCACAAATAAATCAGAAAAAAGACGAAGTTTCTGAATATATTCAAATCTATGAATTCTACCAGGCCGCCAAGGGTTATCGCAGACAAGAAAAATATCAAAATTCAATAGAGAATTTCGAAAAAGCCATAGAACTGGCAAGAAAAATAGAAAGCGAAGAGCATGAATTGAAATGTCTTCGCGAGCTAAGTATTACTCATATCTTTCTAAATGAGATCGATAACTTTTTTTCCTTAAACGAAGATGCACTGAAGATTGCCCGTAGAATCAGAAACAGGCAAGAACAAGGAAGATGCCTGTTCAACATCGGTTTTTACTACCGTAATAAAGACAATAACTATTCTCAGGCATTAAGGCATTATGAAGAAGCCTTGAGTATCGCCAGAATTATTAAAGACAGTGAAGATGAATCAGACTGTTTGACGAACATCGGAGAAATTTACATTCAATTGGGAAATTATGAAAAAGCCCTGGAATACCAGAAGAACGTCTTAAAAATCGATCAGGAAAAGTTAAAAAAAGATGCTTTTGTCGCCAAGGACCTAAATAATATCGGCGTCACATATCAAAAAAAATACGCATTCCAATCACACGATAAAGATGACCTTCACAATGCTCTTGCTAATTATGAAGAAAGCCTCAGGATTGCAAGAAAAATTAAGGACGTGGAAACAGAAATCGACGCTTTAACCAATATAGGGATGGCCTACAAGGATTTAGAAAGTTATCCTGAAGCATTGAATTATTTTAAACTTTCCCTCGAAAAAGCAGAAATATCTCAGGACCTCGAAGAAATAGCTAATCTTTTCATCAACATCGGCACTATCTACGCCATCCAGGAAAATTACGATTTATCCCTAAAATACTGCCAGCAAGCCATAGATACCGCCTCTCTTACAGGAAAAGAGAATATTCTCTGGGAAGCATACTTTGAGATAGCGAATTCTTACATGAGGCGGGGTAATCAGGAAAAATCCCTGGAAAACTATAAAAAATCCATCTCCTTTATAGAAAAAATCCGCTCCCGGATTCAGCTGGAAGAGCTCAAAGCAAGTTACCTGGCTTCTGATAAAAGGATAGAAGCTTACCAAAACTTGGTTAATTTGCTCTGTAAGCTTTCCGATTCGGAGCCTGAAAAGCTTCATAATGTCGAAGCTTTCGACTATTTAGAAAGGGCTAAAGCCCGGGCTTTTCTTGACCGGTTAGAGGTATCCCAGGTGAATATCTCACAGGGAGTTGACATCGAGCTTCTCAGCCTGGAAGACGGTTTGATGAAAGAGATTTCCGGTTTAAACTTAGAACTATTCACCCCCGGCCTTGGCGAGGAAAAAGAAAAAAGTATCAAGGAGCAGATAAGACTCTGCGAAGAACGGATGGAAGCACTGAAGAGGAAAATAAGATTGTCGAGCCCAGCCTATGCAGACATCAAGTATCCCCAAATTATTACCCTTGAGCAAGCACAAAAACAAATGCTCGACAGCAAGACAGCCTTTTTTGAATACTGCCTCGGCAAAGAAAATTCTCATGCCTTTGTAATCACCAAAAGAAAATTCAAGATTTTTCCTCTTCCCCGGGCAAAAGAGATCCAGGAGCAGGTTGCGGAATATTTAAAGGCTATAACAGATAAAGAAAACCATGATTTCAAGCTCGGCTACGAGCTTTTTACCATGCTGGTTCTTCCGGGTTTGGATGAAAAAATCGAAAAATTGGTTTTCATTCCAGACGACATCCTTCACTATCTCCCCTTTGAAACACTCCTCTCGCAAAAAGATAGAAAAAGATGGCTGATTGAGGATTATAAAATTGCCTATACCCCTTCTATTTCTTCACTACGGGAAATAATCCAGCATGGAAGATTAAGCGAGATAAAACCTAAAAAAGATCTTCTTGCTTTTGGTGATCCCTTTTTTGGTTCTGATGAAGAGGGGGCCAGCGCAAGGGATACTTCAGAAACAAGTCGCCCTGTCGGTGCTTTTAATGTTTCTAGGCTAGAGTATAGCGGCTTTGAAGTTGAAAGAATAGCTTCTCTGTTTAAAAAAACAAAAATAGATACTTTTAAAAGAAAAGAGGCATCAGAGGAGAAACTTAAAGATCTTAACCTCGAGGATTATAAAATCCTTCACTTCGCCACCCATTGTCTCATCGACGATAAAAAACCCGACAGATCTTCAATCGTCCTCTCGATAGGAAACGCTTCTTCCGAGGACGAAATTCTTCAAATGAGAGAAGTATTCAATCTGAAACTGAACTCTGATTTGGTTACTCTATCTGCCTGCCAAACAGGTCTTGGACAATTCATTAAAGGAGAGGGAATAGAAGGATTAAGCAGAGCCTTCTTCTATGCCGGAGCTTCCTCTACCCTCATCAGTTTATGGGCAGTACATGATCAGGCTACATCTCAGTTTATGGAAAGATACTATTTCCATCTTCGCTCTTCAAACTCAATCATGAACGCTTTGCAAAAAACCAAGCTCGAGATGATAAACTCTGATATACTTTCTCATCCCTATTACTGGGCTGGGTTCATAATCACAGGAAATTCTGACAAAATTATCTATCCCTCCACAACAAAAAAATTGATTCTCATCTTTTTTCTTCTCCTCTTGGCAGGAACAATAATGTATATAGTAATTTTTAAGAAATTTTTTAGACACTCCCCTTCTCCCTAAAAAACGACGGGAAATAATACAAAAAACTACGTTGTCTTATTCTTTTTTAGGGACTTTTTTCAGTAGCTCTTTAAGCAAATTTTGAATAGACAATTTCTCCGCCCATTTTTCAAGATAATTTAAATCCAGGCTCTGCT
>Ga0209991_10000680_pt1 | contig 15030 bp, 20 predicted proteins | sample ChitaG_FD_183167 | JGI IMG/M metagenome (GOLD analysis project Ga0209991, IMG submission 183167) | Deep subsurface microbial communities from South Pacific Ocean to uncover new lineages of life (NeLLi) - Chile_00310 metaG (SPAdes)... | ecosystem: Environmental > Aquatic > Marine > Oceanic >...
TATCCTCTTTTGAAATCCTGTAAAGCTCTTCCTCGGGCAGTATTGATAACATCTCCCAGCCAATGTCAAGGGTTGTCTCTATTGATCTGTTCTCATTGTATCCCTGGCTCAAAAACCTTTCTTCAAATACATTTCCAAACCGCTGGCATTTGCCATCAGTTCTTTCTATGCTGGCATAGGAGGAGCCCTCTATGCTTTGACAGTTGGCCTCATAAGCCCTGAAAACTTTGGCATCATGCTTTCCATTCAATATCTTGTTATGATAGTGGTGGGTGGTGCGGGATATATCTACGGAGCTATATTAGGGGCTATATTTATTACATTGTTGCCTGAGGGAACAAGGTATGCACAATACTTTCTCCCTGAAGCCACTGCAACCAGCGGTTATTTTCAGATGATTATTTACGGCCTAATAATGCTAGTATTTATTGTCTTTGAGCCTAGAGGGCTCTACGGCCGATGGCAGATTATTAAGAATTATTGGAAAACCTTTCCTTTCAATCCCGTTGAAGTAAAGCGGGTAGCTTGGATTCGTAGGTGGAAATAACGGGAAGAAGTCAAGCACAAGTCGCGGGGCCAAGTCATATTCAAAGCCCGGACCTAGAGCTCAAGCAAGGCCAAAACGAGGTTGATTGAAGGAATTCTGGACTTTCTAAAAGGTTGCCATTGAATGGTATTGTCTGGAAATAGGATTTTGGGAATTAGAGTGCTGGCTGTGATTGAGGAATTTTCCATGGTTGTGCTTGCCGAAGATGGTATGGCGTTGATTAACAACGCGGAAGTTGGCAAAGCATGTCCTCTATTACTCCCAGCCAAAAGACCCCAAAACTCTTGAGCTTAGCGCTCTTTAGAACGAAGGCTGTCTACGGAAGCTGAGGTCTTATCCACAGTTGGAAACCCGCTCGAGAGTAGCGGGTGCGTATGAACCCTTTTTTTAATATTCCAATCTCGAAAAGCAGCTCGCTTTTTTGCTGGAATAACTACTGCAGAGACTTTATGGATTATGCATCTCTTTCCATGTATCTGTTAGTCTACTGTTGAGGAATACATCGGTCAAAAAACAATGCTTAAAGAATCCACCTTTTTAGACCAGTTTGCTCCCTATTTTAGCAGGATAAATGAAGAGCTTGATAAGATCCTTGACTCTAAGGTCTCCTTGATAGAAGAAGTAGGAGGTCATAGCTTGCTTGGAGAAGGTAAGAGGCTGAGACCACTATTCTTTATTTTATCCTGCCAGCTCTGTAATTACCACGAGAGTGATGTGTATCCCCTTTCTACGGTTTTTGAATGTCTTCATGCGGCAAGCCTTTTACATGATGATGTCCTTGATAATGCTTCCATCAGAAGGGGAAGATCATCAGCTAATAAAATTTGGGGGAACTCCACAGCAGTCTTAGTGGGTGATTTTCTTTTTTCCAAATCTTCCAGGATAGCGGTTGAGAAGAGGCATATTGAATTCTTAAGAGTTATTGCAGATACTGCCATCAGGATGACAGAGGGCCAGATGTTGGAGCTTGTTAACACCCATAACTGGAATATAACAAGAAGGGAGTATGTGGGCATAATTACTTCCAAAACAGCTGACCTTTTATCGGCTGCCTGTGCAAGTGGCGGCATAGTGGCAGGGGCAAATGAGGCCGATATCCAAGCGTTGAAAAACTTTGGCCTCAATATGGGTATTGCCTTTCAAATTGTAGACGATGTCTTTGATTACACCTCTACTGTTGAGAAATCCGGTAAACCGACAGGCAATGACCTGAGAGAGGGAAAGATTACCCTTCCACTGATATATACCATTGCCTATCTGGAGGAAGAGGAAAGAGATAGGATGGAGGATATGTTCAAAAATGGAAAGGCATCGGAGAAAGATTACTTGAGAATAATAGAATTCGTACAGGATAATGGTGCCATTAATAAATGTCGTAAAGATGCACAAGATTATGCTAGTCGTGCTGAAACTTACCTAAGTCTTTTTCCTGACTCACCAATAAAAGAATCCCTTTTGAAATTGAATCAATATCTTGTCAATAGAAGTTGCTAACCTATTGTGAGATATAACTTATGAGAGTGCGAGAGAAATTACTGGCATTTGTTGGAAACTGGCAGCTTGCTGCCATATTTATAATTTTGGAGAGAATGGGAAAGGCAGTTTTGACTTGATCTGTCTAAAATCTTAACTTGCGGTCACCATTGCAATACATGTTGTTTTGCATCAGGCCTTTATAAAGACCAATTTGAAAATGGAAAATATTCTAAAATAAGATACCTGGACATATTCAGAGAATCTTTCAGGTTGTTTATATTTCAAGCCTTGCATTATGCCTGGCTAGTCTCCTTTCAGTAGCAGGGTGTTCGAAGGGAATCTTTGCTAAAAAGCCTATTCCTGAGAAAACATGGACGTGTGATAAAGGGGCCGATGATTCCATGAAGCAGCACGATTATGAAGCAGCTATTCTTCTTCATCAACGCTTTTTAGATAAGGAGCCTGCAAATGGGCTTGCTTTGTACCACCTTGGATATGTCTATGGCCAGACAGGAAACCACATGAAGGAGGTATTGTATTACGAGAAGGCCATTGACCTCGGATTTAAGGAAGACAGTATCTTCTTTAACTTAGGGATGGCATACGGAGAGTTGAATCAGATAGAAAACTCTATTTATGCCTTTAACAAGGCCTTGGATATCAATCCAGACAGCGCTGATAACCACTTTGGACTGGCCCTCGCCTATCAAAGAAGCGTTGCTGATACACTGGCAGAAAAGGAGTTTTTGAAGGCCATAAAGATCGATCCAGCGCATGTAGATTCCAGATTATACCTGAGTATGCTCTATGCCGATATGGGGGATATGCAGAAGGCCGCCGGGCAGCTCAGAAATATTCTGGAGATTGACCCAAGCCACAGGGGGGCACGGGAATTCCTGGAAAGAATTGAGAAGGAATAAGGGGAGCTCGGCAGTGCTTGTATCTAAAAGCCTCAGGTGCAGTGTGTTATATGCTGGCATAATGGTCCCAATGTTCAAACCATATCCGCATTGTAATTTGAATTTACGTAAAATTGATCCAACCTTGATATGAAATAATAGCCTACCTTTTCTCACCATGGATCGCGCGTTTAGCAACATGTTGAACCAATCTTGGAGTCAGAATACCTTTTACATTAATATGGTCAAGCTCCGGAAGTATTTTACCGTTATAAAGAAGTACTAAACCATCTACTAAAGGTTGGCTTAAATGGGGTTGCATAAATGTTGCGGCAATCATATAGAATGTTGTTTGTCCTCCAGCAGAGCCTTGAAAAAAATACTTCCTTGCATCTCTATTGGTATCAACCATATTAACAACAGCGATGCGAAGAGGACGAGAAGGCGTAGCTACCTCATCTATTCTAACAACTTCAAAATGAATATCTGTTACCTTGCCTGTATATGTCTTAGAAAAATAGTCTTTGGCCAGATGGCGACCAAGACTGTCGAGTGCATCTTTGACCAAGGTATTTGGAGGCAATATAAATGGATTTGCTTCACTTAAAAGATTCTGGTGGTCAGGTGTGAATGTATAGAGTTCAACCTCTCCAATAATCTGAGATGAAGCTGGGGGAGCCTTGTCAGAATTATTGAAACAACCTATATTCAGTAATATTATCAATACTACAAATGAAGTAACGATATGACGCAACATGTCCTGATTCCCTTGCTTTTTCCAAAAATTATGACAGCCAATATATATTGACTGCATAAAACTCTATATAGGATTCTCCTTATCTTTGGAAGGTTCACGCACATGCCTTCGGAAATTGGGGGCCATGCCAAATACCTCAAAGGCCAGCATCCCAGCCCGTATCTTGGCCACACATCCGGCGCCTATTAAGAGATCAAAGTCCATGGCTGGTTCTCGGTCTACGAGGTTCAGGTTCTTCTTTCCCTGGCGCACCAACTCCCGCACGAACTCCATTGGGGCACGGTGGAAGGTGGCCCCGCCAGTGGTCACCAGGTCACCATCTTTGATGAGGTTGGCCGCCTCTTCAAGAGTGGTTAATACCTTTTTCATCCCTTTATCCCTCTTAAGATGTTGATGTTGCGTATAATCATGCCCCGATCTTACCCCCCGCCAATTATAATTGTTATGGAAAGCTCGTCCCCGTCCTTAACCGGCTTGGTTAGCTCCTCTGGGTAGGAGCTTTCCAGGTTAACATAGATATCGACATAGTTGAGAAATTTGCCCTTCTTATCGAATAGCCTTGTCTTCATGCCGGGAAACTGTTGGACTAAGTCATAGAGGCACTCACCAACCGTATTACCGCTAACCTCAACTGTTCCCTGGCCATTGGTAAGATGACGCAAAGTTTGGTGTATCTTTACCCTTACACTCATATCTTATCTTGTCCCTTAATAACTTGATATTATAGGAATTTCCTTTTTTAAGTCCCGCTTGCCCCGAAGTCTCGTCCTAGATGGCCGAGGCATCGGGATGGGGCGGGACGTCGTATAAAATCGTGAAGCGATTTTATAACTTGTAATAAAGATAACCATATTAGGAGTTTCTTGCATTTCTCCTTACCACCCCTTCGTCTATACTACCTCTAGCATTCTGTCCACAGCCGCCTTTGCCTCAAGGCGAATCTCCCTAGGAACTCTTACTTGGGGAGTCATCTCTTCCAAAGACCATAATACCTTCTCCAGTGTGATTAGCTTCATATTCGGGCAGACTGCCTGCTCTGAGGCCGGGATAAATTTCTTGCCTGGGTTTTCCTTCCTAAGCCTATGTATTATCCCTATCTCTGTCCCCACTATCATTTGGCTGATATCCTCTCTCTTGGCATACCGGCACATCCCCGCGGTACTCAATACCTCATCAGCTAGAGCTATTACCTCAGGCCTACACTCTGGGTGAGCTACTACCTTGGCCTGGGAATATTCCTGCCTAAGCTCAGTAATATGTTCAGGCCGTATCCTGATATGAGTCGGGCAATAGCCAGGCCAGAAGAACATCTTCTTATTAGTCTTGGTGGAGATATAATGCCCCAGATACTGGTCAGGAACAAAAAGCACCTCCTGACTGTCCACTTTTTCTATCACCTTAACCGCATTAGCCGAGGTACAGCAAACGTCTGACTCCGCCTTAACCTCCGCCGTAGAGTTAACGTAGCAGACCACAGTAGCCCCCGGAAGTTCCCTTTTTCTTTCCTTCAGTTTTTCAGCAGTAATCATGTTTGCCATCGGGCATCCAGCGTTTATATCCGGAAGCAACACTATCTTATCAGGGCAGAGGATGGAGGCTGTTTCTGCCATGAAATGAACCCCACAAAATACAATAACTTCTGCATCTGTTTTGGCTGCATTTTGACTCAGCCCTAAGGAATCACCGACAAAGTCGGCAATATCCTGAACCTCGCCCAGTTGGTAGTTATGGACGAGGATAACGGCATTCCTTTCTCGCTTGAGGCATAGGATCTCCTCTATCAGCTTGTCATCCCTATTCTCCATCAGTTACTATCCTCCAGTCATTGGTGTAGACATTCATCCTTTTTCCTCGGACAAAACCGATAAGAGTTATACCTAAATCATGGGCTAATCTCACCCCGAGGTCAGTGGGGGCTGATTTGGAGATAATCACGGGAATGTTTCTCCTGGCTACCTTGAGCAATATCTCCGAGGTGATTCTGCCGCTCGTGATTATCATGTGCTCACCCGTCGGTATATCTTCAAGAAGGCATTGACCAAAGATCTTATCAATGGCGTTGTGCCTGCCGATGTCCTCGGTAAAGACCAAAATGCTTGTAGTATCACACAGCGAAGCACTATGAACGCCACCCGTAGCTCTATAAACCTGGGAACGATGCTGAAACTCCTTTACCAAGGCGAAGACTTCAAGGGCTGATACTCTAATTTGAGATTCTACCTTTGCCTGCCCCTGGACATCGGCCGCGCTATAAAAAGAGGCCCCTCTTCCACAGCCCGAGGTTATAAACCGCTTGAATATAAGCTCATTAGCAAACTCTTTATCATCCTCAGTTTCCACTCGAACTATGCCCCTCCGGTCATCAACTGTTATTTTCTTGATTTCGTCCTTGCTTTTAACTAACCCTTCAGAGAAAAGAAAGCCAATAGCCAAATATTTTAGGTCTATAGGCGAGCAGAGCAATGTTACCAACTCCCGGTTGTTTAGGATGATGGTGAGGGGCAGTTCCTTGGTTACCATGTCTTCCGTGCCTTTCTTCCCTTCCCTGGTAACACGCTGTATGGGAAATCTTTCCACATTCTCCATTAATTTTCCCCTCCAATACTCTTATTCTGTCCCCTTCTTTCACCAATCCACCTTAGATTACCTTGGCAAATACCCCTTCTTTGGGCATGATGCATTTGCCTATCTGGCGATAGATAGCACATCTACCATGGAACTCTTTTGCCGAACTGGGTAATCTCAAGGAGAACGTCCTTTGCGATCAATATCCTCGTGCCCATTGGTATAGAGGCGAGTTCCAACCCTTGGGTTGTGGGATTTTCAGCAAAATCCCCGGGGCATATGTCCAGCCCTATACCTTGCATCTTGTTAAGGCTTTCAATTGCCAGCAGACTTATCTGACGATGGGTGCAGCAGTTAGCATGAGCGTCACCAATCAGGCCATAATCTGCTTTGAGGAACCCTTTGGTTATTTTTTCCTTCTTGATCCCCTTCCTCTCACTTCTACAGACCGCGATTATTTTAGCTACGTCATTATCTTCCTGTTCTCTCTATCGTCCCGCCGCCTTTAATAACCGCTAACTACCCTCACCGCATTAGTCCCCTATTCGTCGAACCTTAATTATTTCAGCCATAATGCTAATAGCTACTTCTTCAGGGGTTTCTGCTCCTATCTCAATCCCTATTGGAGAATGAAGCTTGCCTCTCTCGAGCCCTATATTTTCTTGTTTAAGCTTATTTAGGGCAAGAGCTATCCTTTTTTTGCTACCAATCATTCCAATGTATCTCGCTCTAGAATTTATAACGGACTTGAGTGCAGGGACATCTTGATCATATCTCCCTATGATTGCGATATAAGTTTCAGGATTAATCCTGACTTTTGAGATAGCCTCTTCTATGGGCTCGCCAATAACTCTGTTTGCCTCCTCAAATTCTTCCGGCTTGGCTTGTGGATCAATAACTATCACTTGAAAATCACATATCTTCCCCAGTTTAACTAAGGCTGCTGCTATGTATCCACCCCCGATAATTATCAGCATATGCTTTGGATTAGCAACATCAATAAATACACTCGCCTTTCCACCACATGGCATGCCAATCCCACCTTCCTCCTTTAGAAGCAGATCGTATTCACAAACTCTTGATTCCCTTTTCTGTATCGCTTGAATGCCATCTCTTATTACTGCTTTTTCGAGTTCATCTCCACCGATGGTACCATATATACTTCCATTGCTCCTGATTATAACCTTTGTGCCTACATTTCTGGGCGCTGATCCCTTTCTTTTAATTACGGTTGCAATTGCTATTGTTTCGCCATTTGCCAGAAGATCAACAACTTGTCGGTAAAAATTAAGCATGCTTATCCCCTTGGGAAGATTTTGAAGATAACGATAGATGCTCCTTGAGCATGCATTTGTCCATAACTACCAATAGCCCTGCCTCCATAGCTTGTGTTGCTGCCTCATGGTTAATTACCCCTTCCTGCATCCACACTGCCTTTGCCCCAATCTTAATTGCTTCTTCGACGATGGCTGGCACTTCTTTAGAGTGGCGGAATACGTCAACCACATCTACTGGCTCTGGAATAGAGTTGAGATCGGTATAACAAACCTCGCCCAGTATCTCACCTGCCCTAGGGTTTACCGGAATTATCTTATAGCCCTTTTCTTTTAGGTAACTGGCTACCATGTTGCTTGGTCGATTGGGTTTTGGGGAAAGCCCAACCACAGCTACAGTTTGGCAGGTTTTCAGGATTTTCTCCTCCGTACTCATCTTTTATCCTCCTGCTATTATTGGTATCAGCGCTACTTTATCTCCTCTTTTTATCCTCTTTAACCTCTATCTCGTTGATACTTAATTTCATCCTCTATTTAGGTCATCCAGAATTTTTTCATGCTGCCCACAAAACTCATCCTTGCTCCTGAGCTGAGCAAAGATGAGTTCCTCCTGCCAGTGAGCGTTATACAGCCTACAACCATTATCTTCACAAAAAGGATCACCGGTTAAAGAATAGAAAACCGCCTGCATTGCATATCCCTTTACAACCTCAGTTAGCCGCTTATCTTCATAATCAATAAATCTTCCCTTGAATCTGTCTCTAAGTTCTGTTACATCCTTTCCCAATCTCTCATACTGTTGCTTAAGATGATAATACTCTCTTGGTCTTGCTGGCGCCTCTATGAGTCCTGTCGTTGAGATAATGGAAGGAATACCGTATACACTCGTCCTCAGGTGATATCTTTTGTCGCCCTCATCCCATGTAGCAAATAGACGACTGGTGAATAAGATATGAATAAACTCGAGGCTGCGTTCCTCTCTCAGCACAATTTCACGGAAGATCTTATGCAGGTGAAATCCATCGTATAGGATTCCAAAAGACCTTGTTTTTCCCAGAATCCTTCTTTTCTCATACTCTATCTCCCCATATAGAGGTTCCTGTTCAAATGCTATCTCCCTGCCTGTATCTTGAATCTTAATAGATGCAAATTTCCTTGCATAATCCTGGCTTCTCTCTAGGCAAAAGGCCAAGGGATTCCCCCTTACCTCGACCTCTGTTCTGCTCAGCTTGTCTCCTATATATTCGGCAATCTCCCTTATATCTAGCGTCTCAGCCGGACCTTCATCATATAGGATGACCTTCTCTATCTGGCGAACTTTCATCCTAATTTTTCAAGAGCAACCTCAGCCGCTACCTCCCCTGATAAAAGCATTGCCCCAAATGTCGGACCCATCCTTGGTAATCCATAGGTCGTTGATACTGCCATGCCAGTGACTATCAGGCCAGGGTGAACCTCTCCGGTATGCTCCACGACCAGGTCTTCTGACTTCTCCACCCACATGGCGCCAAAGCCTTTGGTTTTAATCAGTCCTCTTTCTTCTAGTTTTTTCACTACTTGGGCATCATGCCCGGTAGCATCGATCACTATTGCCGATTCCATGGCTACAGGATCAACACAGGTTATCTCCCTTGGTAACGCCGAGATAGGTGTCCAGTTGATTACTACCCCGGCAACGCGACTATCCTCCCTCAAGACTAGGTCATCAAACATGGTCATATTGGCAAACTTAACTCCACTATCACAGGCTGAAGCAATAAGTTTAGAACAGGCATGAGGTCCATCAGCAACGAGTAAGCCGTTAATAACCTCTTTGTACGGGATACCAAGCTCATCTAAGGCTCTCTCCGCTGGATGTCTCACCGTTACCTTATTCATTAAGTAGCCCCCGATCCAGAACCCACCGCCGAGGTAGTTGTTCCTCTCCACAACAAGAACCCTCTTTCCTGCTTTGGCTAAGCTGCGACCTGCCATTAGCCCGCTTGGACCAGCGCCTATAATAATACAATCGCTTTCAACATATTCTTCAAACTGTTTGGCAAACTCAGTGACTATGGCACGAGTTACATCCTTTTCCGCTACTGGACTGAACTTTTCCATTTTTACCTCCTTTTAGATTTATTTATGTAGTCCTCAATAGCTGATTTAAGCGCCTCCTCAGCTAAGACCGAGCAATGCATCTTAATCGGCGGCAGCCCATCCAGGGCTTCAGGCACTGCTCGATTGGAGATTTCCAGTGCCTCTCTTATACTTTTCCCTTTTACCATCTCAGTAACCATGGAGCTGGTGGCGATGGCAGCCCCGCAACCAAAGGTTTTGAACTTGGCATCAACGATGGTGCTATCATTTACCTTGATGTAAAGCTCCATTATGTCCCCACAAACAGGATTGCCCACATGTCCGATGCCATCGGGATTTTCGATATCACCCACATTCCTTGGATTTTTGAAATGCTCCATCACCTTCTCACTATATAATGACCACACATCTCCCATCTTTTCCTCTCCTATCTTTGGCCCTTCAAAAGCGGTGAGATAGCTCTGAGCTTTGCTACAATCCTGGGCAGGACGTCTAAAACCTGCTCTATCATCTCATCAGTGGTCCACTTTCCTAAAGTAAGCCTCAACGAGCCATGCACATGTTCATGGGAAAGCCCCATTGCCAAAAGAACATGAGACGGTTCAAGGCTTGATGAGCTGCAGGCTGAGCCGGTAGAGGCACAAATGCCCTCCAGATCAAGGTTTAGAAGCATTGATTCCCCTTCCACAAAGTCAACACTTACATTGACGTTGTTGGGCAACCTCCTTGAGGGATGCCCGTTTAAGTGGGTATGGCCAATCCGTTCCAGAATACCTTTAATCAGTTTGTCCCGAAGGTAGGCCAGCCGTTCCGCTTCTTCGCTCATCTTCTGCCGGGCAAGCTCTGCTGCCCGGCCTAATCCCACAATTCCGGGGACATTCTCTGTGCCTGCCCGCCACCTTCTCTCCTGCTCACCGCCATGTATAAATGAGGCTAACTTAGTCCCTTTTCTGATATACAGCGCTCCAATCCCCTTGGGACCATAGAGCTTGTGTGCTGACATAGAGAGTAAATCTACCCCAAGCTCATTCACATCTACCGGGATGTGCCCTACCGTCTGCACTGCATCGGTATGAAAATATATACCTGCCTCTTTGGCAATTTTGCCTATCTCGTCTATTGGCTCTATGGTGCCCACTTCATTGTTAGCGTGCATCACCGAAATGAGGATGGTTTTATTGGTGATAGCCTTTTTGACATCCCCGGGGTCAACCAAGCCATACTCATCTACCGGAAGGTAGGTTACATTAAAACCTCTCTTTTCTAAAAACTTGCACGTCTCTATCACCGCATGGTGCTCGATGGAACTAATAATAACGTGGTCTCTCTTGTTCTTGTTGGCGAAAGCCACACCTTTTATGGCAAAGTTATCGGCCTCAGTCCCCCCACTGGTAAAGACTATTTCCTCGTTCCGAGCGCCAATGAGCTCGGCAAGATGAATCCTCGCCTCATCTATGGCCCCCTTTGCTTCCTGGCCATGGGAATAGATGCTCGATGGGTTGCCAAAGACCTCAGTAAAATATGGAAGCATTGCCTTTGCCACCTCAGGGTGTGTCGGGGTGGTGGCGGCATAATCAAGGTATATTCTTTTCATCCCGTTAGAACTCCTTTAACTATCCCGTATCTTTATAAATTACCAAATTTTATTATTGCTTCAAGCATCCCGTTGAGACCAAAAAGGTCTAACGGGATTCATCTTTTATCATCCCCTGTAAGAACCTCATTCATACTACCTGTTCTGTATCCTTCCAAATCAACTGCTACATAAGAATAACCCAATTTCTTAAGGTATGCTATCACCTGCCTCCTTAATTTCTCTTCTAACAATTTGGGGATATCATCCTCCAGGACCTCTATTCTGGCTATTTTGTCATGGTGCCTTACCCTTACCTGATTTATGCCAAACCTCCTTAAGAACCTCTCCGCCCTATCAACCTTGATGAGATTTCCTTTTGTTATCTTCATCCCGTAGGGAAAGCGGGAGGCAAGACAGGCAAAAGAAGGTTTGTCCCAGGTAGGCAAACCCAAGTGTTTACTCAGAGAGCGAATATCATTTTTGGTAAGCATGGCTTCTTTAAGGGGTGATCTTACGCCAAATTCTCCAGCCGCCTTCATACCAGGACGAAAGTCATCCAGATCATCAAAATTTGTGCCGTCCAAGACATATTTCAAATTATTCTCTCTGGCAATGTTTAGTAGCTCAGCGAATAGTTCTCTTTTGCACCAGTAGCATCTATCTTTTGGATTATTGAAGAACTTGGGGTTAGACAATTCCTGGCTTTCAATGATTTTATGTTTTACCCCCAGATCCTGGGCTAAAGTCTTTGCTTGTTCTATCTCCTCGGAAGGATAAACAGGAGACGTTGCAGTAATAGCTAAGACTTTATCTCCCAGAACATCCCTGGCAACTCTAAGTAAAAAAGTGCTATCCACGCCACCTGAGTAAGCAATAAGCACGCTTTCCATTTTGGAGAATATTTCTTTTAACTTTTTTAATTTCCTCTTCAATGTAAGTTTAAATACCTTCCCCTTCCTTAAATTCTTCCGAGGCCGGTAAGAATCCTTCTATGATTTCTCTCCTCTTCTTCTCCAAATATTTATCCAATTCAATAGACATGCCCTCTCTTGACTCTAATTTCTTTATCCTTTCATCGAGTTTGTCCTGTTCCTTAATCACAAACTGAATGACATCAGCTACAGGGTCAGGAAGTTTTCCGTGTTCTAAATCCTTAATCTCTTTTACTGAAAATCCCATACCGATCCTTCCAGGGACCCCAACTACTGTAGCCCCAGGGGGAACATCATGGATAACCACACTCCCTGCAGAGATTCTTGCCCCATCTCCGATATTAATTGCTCCCAAAACTATCGCCCCTGCTCCCACCACTACATTATTTCCCAGGGTAGGATGACGCTTCTTCTTTTCTAAGGTTGTGCCACCCAGGACAACGCCCTGATACATCAAAACATCATCCCCGATCTCGGAGGTTTCACCTATTACCACACCCATACCATGGTCAACAAAGAATCTTCTGCCAATCTTTGCCCCCGGGTGAATCTCGATCCCTGTTAACCATCGATTGATATGGGAGATAAATCTTCCGATAAAAAGCCACTTGTGTCTCCAGAAGAAGTGGGCTATTCTGTGTAGCCAGGTACCATGTAGCCCTGGATAGCAAAAGATAACCTCTAATACGCTTTTTGCCGCTGGATCCTTGGCAAATACCGTCTGGATATCCTCTCGCATTCTCTTAAACAGGTCGCTTACCCCCTTTATATTCTTAAAATCGCGCTACAAACCATTAAAATTTTATCTCCATTGCCTGGAGTGGACAGACCTTGATGCAGAGCCCGCATGCAATACATTTGGTGTCATAAAAATGAACCTCTCTGGTTAAAGGTTCAACAACAAAGGCGCCAGCCGGACACAGAGGAACACAAACACCGCAATGACTGCATCTTGTATCATTGCGAATAATATCTTGAGATAAAGATTGTACCTTTACTCCGACCTCTGTCAGATATTGGATGCCTTGTTTATAATTTTTGTCTTCTCCGCTCAGTTCCAGAACCAAGAGACCCCCTTCTTCTGGGGTAATATATGCCTTTAGGATGTTGAACTCGAGGTCATAGTCTTTAACCAACTTATACACTATTGGTTGGTCCGCGAACTGATAAGGAAAATGGATAACTATCCTTTTAGAAATCATCTCTACCACCTCCAAAAAGTTAACATGGGGAGGCGTAGACCAAGGATTTTCCCCATCTACGCCTTCCATTCTTTCATTTCCTGTTACCTTTCAATCGGCCTTTCCTTCAGGGGCTTAAAGGTATAGCCCGTCTCTGGACCGGGTAGATAGGTTACAGGTTCAGTAAGAAGAAAATCACCTTTTTTGATCCACTCCTTTAAGATATTGGCTATCTCCACTGCCTTGAGGTAGCTGGAGAGGCTGCCTGTAGGAACATTTTTACCATTAATAGCAATTTTTCCACTCTTAAGTTGGGCATAGTTTACCTCACCAAGACTACCCTTTTTCCCTTGAGGATAGACCTCACTGTAGTCGACAATCTGGGTCCAGAGGTCTTCGTCTTTCACCGCAGTATATCGGCATATCTCCTCATTAAGGATGGGAACGGGAATACCAATACCAACAGTAAGAGTTGTTCCATAACCTTGCATGGATGTTCCTGCCAGCCATTCAGGTCTCATTTGTTTTAGATCTCCTAGAACAGCCAATGCACCTGCTGGGGCACAAGGTGTGCCATTATCCTTGCGTTTTATTGTCGGATTATGCTGTGTCCCATGCCAGACTATGTAGCCCACTCCACCTCCCAAGAAGATCCTTGTGCCAATTCCAATTGTCTTATAATATGGATCATTTAATAGAGGAGAGAGTTGGCCAGCACTGCAATAGCTGGCATTGCCCAGATTGGGCTTAAGCATCCCCATATAGGTATAGATAACCTTTTCAGACAGGTTTACAGCCACATTGTAGTTCTGGTAGACATTCCTGGGATTAAAGAGCACTGCCTCGTTTAGATCCTTGATGTTGATCCAGGTTTCCAATTTCTTCCTTGGATAACAGTCTGTTCCATAGGCAGTGGCTACCAACTTCAAATCTTTACCGGCTACTAAATCTTCAATCACATGGCCGCCACCGTATTTGAACTCACCAGGAAAGACCTTATTCCGTGGCTCATCATCAGATAAGGCAGTTGCCCCAATGTAGACATCTACGGCAGCAAACCCGGTATAAACCGGGACATCGTTCACATAGGCCCTTCCTCCCCCAAGTTTTATCTTTTCTGTGGCGTGCCCAATATTGAAATAGGCGCCAGATGAACACATTGGACCAAAGGTGCCGGTTGTAACTACATCTACCTTCTGAGCTGCTTTCTTCACTCCTTCCTTCTTGACGATATCAATGATCTCCTCGGCAGTCACCACCACTGCCTCTCCTTTTTTTAACTTTTCGTTGATCTCTTTAATTGTCTTTGCCATTTTTGAACCTCCGAATTGATAATCATTATTTTAGCTGAATCTTCCGCACAACATCTGCCTCTCAAGGGCTTGGACATTATCCATGGCATCGCCACCATTCGCCTTTCGGAAATTCTAACCTGTCTCATTTCATTTTAACCTCTCTAAGGTTTTAGTCTTCTTTAAAAAGTTCTGTGGAAAGGTACCTTTCTCCTATATCTGGAAGAATTACCACGATTAGTTTTTTCTTGTTCTCTTTTCTCTTACCCACCTCGATTGCTGCCCAGGCGGCTGCGCCAGAGGAAATCCCCACCAATAACCCTTCCTCTTTGGCTAACCTCCTGGCAGTCTTAGCGGAATCTTCATTGCTTACCTGAATTACCTCATCTACTAAATCCATCCTTAAAACATCGGGTACAAATCCGGCACCAATGCCTTGAATCTTATGCGGC
>Ga0209991_10000681_pt1 | contig 15023 bp, 15 predicted proteins | sample ChitaG_FD_183167 | JGI IMG/M metagenome (GOLD analysis project Ga0209991, IMG submission 183167) | Deep subsurface microbial communities from South Pacific Ocean to uncover new lineages of life (NeLLi) - Chile_00310 metaG (SPAdes)... | ecosystem: Environmental > Aquatic > Marine > Oceanic >...
TCCCTTCGCTAAACGAGGCGGAGACAGCGCGATACATTATGATGGCTGGACGAAAGACGGTCATTGTTGCCGATCACAGTAAGTTAGATAAGACAGCTCATGGCAAGATTGCCAATATTGAGGAGGTCGGGAGATTCCCCAAAAATTTGATATTGTTTTGCCCAAGATGCTGAATTAAAGAAGGATTGGGGAAATAATAAAGTGGAAACGGACTTTCTGCGTGACAAAGCTTAAGATTTTAGATAGAATTTGGGGAAACTCCCACTGTTAAGGTCCTCTGGACAAAAAAAGTGCTAATAATTATTGCTGAAGTTAGACCTTTCTTTTGAATGAAGAGGGAAAAGATGGAAATAAAGGGCCGAAAAGGCGGTGAGGAGAGTAGGCAGGCCGATCTATCTTGGAAAAAAGGAAGTTTTCTAAAAAGAGAGAAAGTCTTAGAAAATTAATTCCTCTTTTTAGGAGTTTTCACAGAAGAATAAAGCATGTCGAGAGAATCATGGTCTAGACAGGAGGTGATTATATGGAGAAAGCTGTTGTCAAACAGATCCAAATCAAATAAAAATGGAGGTACAAAAAGATGTGGAGAAGACTTTTGGTTGTCAGCTTGATGGTGGGGTTGCTAGTGCTTACCGCGTTGGCTACATCTCAGGCGGCGGTCAAGATTGTGTTTTGGCATGCGATGGGGGGATGGCGAATCCCGGTTATAGAAAGAATGTGCGCTGATTTCAATCTCGAGTATCCGGAATTTGAGGTAGTACCTAGCTGGAAGGGCAGCTACGATGAGACGTTCGTAGCAAGCATTGCTGCAGCTCGAGCAGGAAAGGCTCCTCACATACTTCACGTCACTCAGCCTATTACAAGGGAAGCGATAGATTCTGGGATATTCGCTGTGGCGGAGGATTTGATTGACCGCTTCGGAATGGAGGTAAAGTGGGAGGACTACATTGATGCAGTGCTTGATACCTATCGAGTAGGTGGTAGACTCTACTGCTTCCCATGGAACTCGTCGAGTGCTATCCTCTACTACAACAAGACTTTGTTTGAAAAGGCAGGCGTCAGTCTTTCTAGGAAACCTACCTTTGAGGACATTATCGAGGTTGGCAATAAGATAGTTGATGGGGGATATGCCACTTACGCCATAACATGGCCCATTCTCTACTGGTGGGTTCAACAGTGGATGGCCGAGCAAGGTCAGAATGTGGTGGACAATGAGAATGGGCGAGCTGGCAGGCCCACTAAGGCCTACCTCACGAGCGACGCTTCCATCCAGGCCTACGAATGGTGGAAACAGTTGTACGATGAAGGGCTTTGGGTCAACCCAGGAAGGTCGGCTTGGGGCGAGGCTTTACGTATCTTCACCAGTCACGAGTCGGCCATGTTTATCTCTACTACCGCTCATGTGACTGCCGTCCAAAAGTCATCAGCTGAGGGAGGTTGGGAGCTTGAAACGACTTTTCTCCCGATCCCTGAGGGTACTGAAAGATGTGGAGGGACAGTCGGCGGTGGTACATTGTGGGTTACAAAAGACCACCCTGATGAACAACTCAAGGCAGCCACTAAGTTCGTTGTTTGGATGTCAGACACAGCTCAGACGATCAGGTGGCACCAACTTACGGGGTATTACCCGATTAAAAAAACGGCCGTCGAGATTCTTGAGAGGGAAGGCTGGTTTGAAGAAAAGCCAAGTTACAGGACAGCCATTGACCAACTCTTGGAAACCAAATCAATACCGGCAACACAAAGTGCCTTGTTTGGAGCCTTCCGGGCGGTCGAAGACCTGATGGAGATTGCATTTGAAGAAATAATGGGAGGCAAGCCCGTAGAGGAGGCACTGGCAAAGGCCAATGACAAGGCAAATAAAGCAATAGCTGAGTATCGAAGAGTGATAGGAGAACCGATAGAAAGAAAGTAGTAGAGAAGCATCTATGGGAGGATAGCTCCGTTTCGTATCTTCGCAGCTATCCTCCTTACATAGTGCGAAGATAAGGAAGGTGTGTGTAAATGGCGGCTAAGTTTCCCCAGAAGGCGATGGCGTATTTTTTACTTGCTCCTACTATTCTCATTTGTTTACTCTTCCTATATTACCCAACAGGGCGGACCGTAAGCCTAACCTTTTATAAAGTCGCCTTTTTCGGACTCAAAAAGATCTATGTAGGTTCTGATAACTTTAAAGAGCTCTTCACTTCAGCTGATTACCTCCAGAGCGTGTTGGTAAGCTTCATCTTTACAGGCGCATCTATAGTCTTGTCAATGACCATATCATTGGTCTTGGCAATTCTTCTCAATCAGAAAGTACGCGGTATTGGGATTTATGTAATTGCCATTATCTGGCCTTACACCCTCTCTTTTGCTGTAGCTGGTACAATATGGTCTTATCTCTTCAATCCTGCTGTTGGAATGATAAATTATCTCCTGGAGTCGCTGTTCAGGATAAAACCTGATTGGATATCCATTGGGCCTTTAGCGTTAATAATGATCATCGTCACTACCACTTGGAAAAGCTTAGGGTATAATGTGATCTTTTTCTTAGCGGCTTTACAGCACATACCTAGGGAATTGCTGGAGGCGGCTAACGTCGACGGTGCGAACGACCTCCAAAGGTTTTGGAAGATTATTCTCCCCTTACTTACTCCAACTATATTCTTCCTCCTTGTCATGAATTCAATCCATTGTTTCTTTACCTCCTATGGAATGATCAGCATTATGACCGAAGGAGGACCTGCAGGCGCAACCAACATCATGGTATATAAACTCGTCCACGACGGTTTCAATATGTTCAAAACAGGCTATGCTTCTGCTCAGTCGTTGATCCTTTTTGTAATTGTTGTTGCCTTCACGTTAATACAGTTCAGGGTTGCGGGGAGAAGAGTCCATTACGGCGGTGCTTGAAATGAGGAATAAGAGGTTAAGGATTATATGTATTCATATGGCTTTGATAATTTCTGCGCTCCTCATAATGACCCCTGTGATATTGGCTTTAATTGGAAGTACACACACTACCTTTGAGGCTAACCTGTACCCTCCAAAGATTACGCCGGGGAGCGCTGGAATAACAAACTATATAAGGGCTTGGGACTTCGGTCTGGGTAGGATGATGTTGAACACAATCTTTGTTGCAGCAGTGGTGTCGGTAGGGAAAATTGTGCTTTCGTTGCTTGCTGCTCTAGCCTTTGTCTACTTCGATTTCCGGTTCAAAAGTCTAATATTTGTCTTTATACTAATTACAATGATGTTCCCGACTCCGGTAAGGATCGTTGCACTTTACGATCTGGTAGAGAGCTTAAAGATGGGTGACAGCTATCTTGCTTTAACAGCCCCTTACCTAGCTAGTGCCACAGGGATTTTTCTCTTTCGACAACATTTTAGGTCGATCCCGAGTTCCCTGGCGGACGCAGCTAGAGTGGATGGTGCCGGTCCGCTCAGGTTTTTGGCCTATATCCTGATACCAATGTCGATGAGTGCAATTGGTGCGTTGGCCATGATCCAGTTCATCTATATGTGGAACCAATACCTTTGGCCTTTGATCATTATCAGCTCGGAGGAGAAACAGCTTATCCAGCTGGGGCTAAGGATGCTAATGCAAGACCTGGCTGGGGAACAAGAGTGGGGGTTAGCGATGGCGGGGGTTGTAATCTCCTTGCTCCCTCCTCTTTTCATCTTCATCTTGCTACAGGGGCAGTTTAGGAAGGGCTATGCTTTGGCAGAGGAAAAGTAGAAGTGTCCCCATGGGAGGTGCTGTAAATTTATTCCCAGAAAAGATGAAAATAGCAAGACTTTGGCAAAAAGTTAAGCAAAAATAGGCTCTTTGACGCATAAATATCGGCGAAATACGTTATAGTAATTCTTTAGCCACCTCAAGAAGTAAAGGAGATTAATCTTTCTAAAAGCTCTGAGGAGATCTCCAACAGTATTTAGATTAGGTTTGAATATCCTGTGGAAGGACCCTTTTAGTTTACTACACGTCAAAAAGCTATGAGTAATAAGGACTGAATACCAGTGTTTCTTAATCGCTTTTGGACTCCTCACTTGATACTGATCAAAGGCTAAATTGTGTTTAGCATCTCTGTTAAGATCTTCGCCTCTTCGGAGCGCTGGCTAAAGTGGTGAACAATCTCTTTATCCTTAAGGGAAAGGTTCTCCGTTACATAGATGTCAATTCTCTTCATATCCTTAGTACAGGATCGGGCTTGGAGATAACGCTCCTCTGGGCACTTCCAAGAGACTGGACTCTAAAATTTGCTCCCCAGATGTATCTTTTTTCCTCTTTGCCATCCTTATAGATCTTTGTTATTATTTGAAAACAGCTTGATGGAAGGGAATTGACTAACTTTTCTACAGTAAATCCCCTTCCTCGTCTTCTTCGTTCGATGGTTCTTCTTTTTCCTTATTCGACGCTTCTTGCTTAGGTGATAAATGACATCATTGCTCTTTGAAGTTGAGATCCAGTCTTTTCCTTGAGCCCGCAGGAAAGATACAAAACCATGGCAAAGATGCCAGTTATCGAAGAGGATTTCTTCAAACTGGATACCTTTTTCAATGGCATCCAACACGAGTTTTTCCCAAACTCGATTTTGGTAAAGAAATCTGGAGAGTTTTCTCCTTCTTCAAATTCATCAGCGGCCACATAAGGAGAAAGATTAACAGGGAAATCCCTTCGTCTTCCCACATAATAATAGCTAACAACTACGTTACAATTGACACGACCTTTCTCGCTGTCGGCGTACTGCAGCTTAGCTGCCTCGGTTTTTGTACTGGATTTCGATTTCTCACAGGTAACACCATCGATTACCAAGGATCCATCACGATAGGATCTTGTTCGCTTGTCCTTCTGGATTATCTCTATCCTTCGGTTATTTACCTTCTCTTCATCCCAGGGAGAGTAAGTTAGGAAGTGATGGAGTGAACCGTAGTTACCTTCTACACTCGTCTGTGGTCTGGATGTTGATTTTCTTTAATTCAAGCTGAAGACCGAAGGGGTAAACCTTGAAGTTCTTGAACTGAGGTTTGATGAAAAGATCCTTAAATTGTCCCAAAAACTTCTCTAGAGATGGTGGTATGGTAGAGATAACATTCAGCATTTTAGCCTCCCTTAGAATGTTTGAATATTTACTGGAGTTTGGCAAATTTTTTAGAGAACCTCTAAAAGCATGTTGAACACTGGATTTCAAATCTTACTAAAAACGCCATAAATTTTTGCCTCAAATTTGAGAATTCCCTATTTATGAAAGTTTCAGCAGTTGGCTGAGAAATTCTTGCCAAACTACAGAATATTTAAATTCTTGCATCGTAAGGGATTAGAACCATTTTATCAAGGATCCTTTACTGAAGCCTTATACATTCGTAACGTTATAAGCCCTTATTAATGAAGGTTTGAGCTCAACTTGGGACTGATTTTTGCCAAAGTCTTGAATAGGTACAAAGAAAGGTAATTATCAGTATTCCTGGAGGTGTTAAGCTTGATGAGACACCGAGAAAGGGTAATGGCTGTCCTAAATCACCAAGAACCTGACCGTATTCCCATTGACTTTGGAAGTCCCTATGCGTCCATTAATGTAAAAGCTTACGGGGAGCTGAAGAACTACCTCGGTGTGAAGAGTAAAACCAAGATTATGAGAAGAGGTGCGCAAAATGTCATAGTAGATGATGAAATATTAGAAATGTTTGATATAGATACCCGGACCGTGAGTTTGCCCAAATCCAGCGAGATACCTCCTTACCTTGAGGATAAATGGGGGGTTTCTTACAAGTATTCCAAAGAAACGGCCGCTTATATAGCATATCGCGGGCCTTTTCAGGCAAAAAAGAGACCTACATGTAGGGATTTGGAAGAGTATGATTGGCCAAATCCTTCTGATTTAGCCCAAATTTCAGAGGAACTTAAGGAAAAAGCGCGAAAGCTTCATGAAGAATCAGACTATGCAGTTATGTTACCGCTTCCTCTGGGCGTTGTTCACATGTGTCAATTTCTCCGTGGATACTGCGAATGGCTACAAGATCTGATCATTAATTCAGAGTTTGCCGAAGAGCTTATGGATAGGGTAGCCGCAATTTGGATAGGTACTACCCGGAGAATGCTGGACGCTCTTGGTAGCTATATTGACATCGTGACCACGGGTGATGACTTGGGTACCCAAGACTCAACTTTAGTTAGCCCCAATATGTACAGGAAACTGATAAAATCTAGGCACAAAAAGATGATGGATGCTGTGAAGGCTGAAAGTAATGTCAAAATACTGTACCACAGTTGTGGATCAGTTTATCCGTTCATTGAAGACTTTATCGAGCTGGGGATAGACGCTTTAAATCCTGTCCAAGTTTCTGCAAAAGACATGGATCCAGTCAAGCTGAAAGCGAAGGCAGGAAATAAATTAGCTTTTTGGGGTGCCATAGATACGCAACATGTTCTTCCATATGGAACAACTAAGGATGTAAGAAATGAGGTGAAAAGGATGATAGCACAGCTTGGACCAGGAGGTGGCTATGTGTTAGCACCTGTTCACACTGTTCAATACGGGGTGCCACCAGAGAACATAGTTGCTATGTTCAAAGCATCTCTTCAATACGGCAAATATCAGTAACGTTTGCACAGATGGAGTGAACCCCTAAAATTGGACAATTCGGGTTATGACAGAAGAATGTCTGACAGGGTCAATTAAATCCCAAGAGGAATTGAAAGGAGCCTGTCAATGGGGAAACCAAGAAGATTTGCCGCTGAGTTTAAACGACAAGTTGTGGAGGGACTTCTCAGTGGAACCGCAAGACCCGCTCAGCTATGTAGAAGGCACAATCTCTCACGAGGCCTTGTATATCACTGGAAAAAGCGATATGCAAAGGGAAAATTGAATAATGAACCTGATCAGGAGGAAGCTCTAAAGACACCACGGCGAATAATCTTTCTAGCAAGGATACTGAACCATAGTTCAATCTAGTTAAGCCATGAGGCGTAAGAAGGAATAAAATGAACTTGGACCCTCTTATTATACTTAAGACACTTTTGTATTTCCTCATGCTTGTGCATGCTAAGGTTATCCATAATCAAATGAAGTTCTCCTTGTGGACAGCATCTGGCAAGATTTTTAATTTGAAGCTAAAATGGGCCTTTATTTGAGTTTCTGTAAGAGGACCTAATAAAGCATTTCACAAGGTTTGGTCTTTCAAAACAGATCGTAGAGTGTTTGACGAAGCAACATCATCTGAAAAAATAGAGTGGGTCAAAATTCAATGGCGAAGACGGGTCAATTTTACTTGAGGATGAACAACATTTTATAATCTTTGAAAGCTCGATTAGTCCTATATTTCCGTTTTTTTAACTCTCCTAATTGGCGAAAGTCAGGTTAAATAATGAGAAGAGTAAAAAGGTAATTTTTGTTTTTTAGAAAGAGGTGGAACATGGAGAAAAAGCTTCTTGCCGAGTTTATGGTTACCGCTCACCGGGGAGCTAAAGGCCATGCCCCAGAAAATACACTTCCTTCCTTTGAGCAAGCCATAGAATGCAAGGCTAATATGATTGAATTTGACGTTCGTCTTACCATGGATGGTCATATGGTCCTAATGCATGATGCTACGGTTGATAGGACAACCAACGGCACAGGTTTCGTTTCCCAACTCACGCTCAAACAAATAAAGAAACTGGATGCCGGAGCCTGGTTTTCACCTAAATTCAAAAATACTAAAGTTCCTACTTTAGAGGAAGGAATTGCCTCCATAAAAGGAAAGGCTAAATTTGATATCGAAGTAAAACACGATCTCAGTTCCACCGATAAGGGACTTGAGGAAAGGCTCATTGATGCAATATTAAAGAATAACATCTTGGATCATACCGTGGTTATCTCTTTCGATCTGTCGTGTGTGAAAAGAATTAAAGAGATTGAACCACGCCTGACAGTGGGTTTTCTCTTTTCCCAGAGTTATGACTTCGAACGCGGCCTAAGGGAAATACTGGCTATAGGAGGGGAAGAGATACATCCCGAGTACCTTCGCCTTACCGCTCATTCAGTGTCCAAAGCTCATAGGAACGGCATTCGAGTTCGCGCCTGGACTCCTAATGACAAAGAAGAGATGAGTAAGCTTATTAAAATGGGCGTGGACGGCATTAAGACCGGTTTTCCTGATCTCCTTAGGCCATTGGTGAAGAGCTCCTCCAGATAAAGACACGCGAACAACCGGATCTGAAAAACGGTTCATATCAGCTTATCGTTTTTCCTCGAAAAAACTATCGCTTAAATGTCTCACACCCTAGGGAGGCGCCGAATAATTCCTTCGACAATGTTCTACGGCGTAGGGAATGCCAATCATTGTTGGCCTCAGGAGAGTCGGTTTCTAGGGATTGATAGAAACCGGTCATTCTTCAGGATAATTGGTTGACCCAAAAAATAAACTGTATCGAAGCTACTTCTGCGACATATCTCGTTGCGCCCCGTAAAGAAATATCACCAAATTAATGAAGGTTACAAAAATGAGTACGCCGAGCAAAGCTCGCACTACCCAGTTGGTGACCTTCTCAAGGATGGTGATAAATGAAACAACTTGACTTATTTAAGGGATTACCTGGAAGAAGATGAAAAGATATAAAAAATGCTCACTCAATTAGAATGTGCAAGGTGTATAGTAGATGACCTCGGGGGTGCTCTGCAAACTTTGTCCCTGGGAGAAGAAATTGAGGTGAAAATCTTGAGAGAGGCTTTTAGTTTTTTAGCCCATGAATTTTCAAAAGATAAAACACCCTCTTACTTTATCAGTGGTGTTCACCGGATTTTAAAAAGGATATCAGGGATAAACACCCCCTTTGAGGAAAGAAGAGAGAAGTGTAATGAGGTTGGTTTAAAAATTGCAGAAAAAGTTCATAAAAGAGCAGAAGAGCTCAAAAATTTAGACAGGATTTCTTTTTTAGTAAAATGGGCGATTGCCGCCAATGAACTTGATTTTAGAACTGTTGGTACAGGATATGGTTTTAACGTAGAGAAAATAGAGAACATAGTTCTTGAACACTTCGAGGAAGATCTGGCGATTGATCAGATAGGGGAGATTTTCCAGATTGTGAAGAGTTCTCGAAGGATTCTTTACATTCACGATAATGTAGGGGAAATAGCTCTGGACAAGTTGCTAATTAGGGAACTTAAAAGGTATGCAGATACTGTGATTTCTGCTCTGCGGGGAGGGCCAATAACCAGTGATGCTACCCTCGAGGATGGGAAAAGGGTAGGTCTTCAAGAAGTAGCTTCTCAAATTCTTTTAACTGGTCCTGATACCTTGGGCATCTCTTTAGAGGAGATGTCTGATGAGTTGAGAGAAAATCTTCAGACCGCCGATGTAGTGATAGCAAAAGGTCAAGCAAACTACTATGCTCTATCAGAATACAGGCCTAAAGCAAGAGGTAAGATAGCCTGCCTTTTCAGGACTAAATGTGACTATGTATCCAATATTTTTGGTAAAAATGGAACGGTCAATTTAGCTGTGATTCTTTGATTCAGGGTTAAAATAAAAGATGGTAGAGAGTATAATCTTGTCTTAACAGTAAGGGTAGCTATCGCCCTTCTTTTTGCTTTTATCATTAGATTCCGCGATAGATGCAATCTCCGTGCTAATATGATTTCCTCTCGGTCTTTTCCTTCGAGGGCAATTTAGCTCATCCGAGCCATATCCTACAAGATTTACCTCTCATCCACCGTCTTAATTTACCTTAAATATTAATCTTACCCAGAATGATGGGTTATTATCTCTCCAATTCTAGCTTTTGAGCAAAAAAACTGGGGGAGGGCAAAACAGAAGGGAGATTGACAGGCGGTCGCCATTGTGCTATGATATGTTTACAAAAGGAAAGCAAAAGGTGGAAAATGAATAAAATCGTAACTGCCCAACCCCTGGCGGAGCAGCGGCGGAGGCTGATTCTGGAGCGGATCCGCGGGCGGGGGGCGGTCAAGACCTTGGAGCTGAGCAGGCTCTTCTCCGTCTCCGAGATTACCATACGCAAGGACCTGCAGGAACTGACCGAGCGAGGGGAGATCCTCCGGACCCACGGAGGCGCAGTCACCCGGGACAGTCTGGTATTTGAACCCTCCTATCAGGAGAAGGTGGTTCTCCATGCTGAGGAGAAGCGACGGATCGGGCGGGCCGCGGCGGGGCTGATTAAGGAGAACATGGCCGTTTTCATCGGCAACGGGTCGACAACGATGGAGATTGTCCGGCACCTTGATCCCGTGAAGCCCTTCAAGGTCTTTACCAACGGCCTCACCCACGCCATCGAGCTCGCCGACCTCTCCTCTCCCGACCTCTCGGTGATCGGCGGCCACCTCCGCTGGAAGTCCTATGCCATGGTAGGCCCACTGGCCAAGCGGGCCCTCGAGGGCGTCTATTTTGATCTGGTCTTCCTGGGAGTGGATGGAATCTCATTGGAACATGGGTTAACTATCCCTTCGCTAAACGAGGCGGAGACAGCGCGATACATTATGATGGCTGGACGAAAGACGGTCATTGTTGCCGATCACAGTAAGTTAGATAAGACAGCTCATGGCAAGATTGCCAATATTGAGGAGGTGGACCAAATCATAACTGATGATGGAGGGGATAAAGAATACATGGAGAGATTAGCCGGGTTGAATGTTGAGTTGATTATAGTTTAGTTAAGCTTAATAAAGGAGCTCAAGAAATTGAGTAGTGTCTTATTAAGAGCAGTTCGAAAGAGTTATGGGGATGCAGTAACATGCGACATTGATCATCTTGAAGTTAAGGATGGAGAGTTTTTTACCTTACTCGGCCCCAGTGGTTGTGGAAAAACAACTACTTTGAGGATTATAGCAGGGCTAACTAAGGAAGATGAGGGTGAGATATACTTCGGTGTGGCAAGAGAGTAAGTGATACCCCGCCAGAACACAGAAATAGTGCGATGGTCTTCCAAAGTTATGCTCTATTCCCGCATATGAATGTTTATGAAAATATTGCCTTCGGGTTGAGAATGAATAAAATCCCAAAAAACGAAATTACTAGAAAAGTCAAGACTGTTTTGGAAATAGTTAGAGTCCAAGGCTCCGAGGGGCGTTATCCTAGAGAATGTTACGGAAGAATTAAAGTTGGACTCTTTCTGGAGAAAAAATAGGTGGCCTTCTGGAGAAGAAATCTTGAGGATTTGGAGAAAAATCGGAACGACTTTTTTCAAGTTAAGTCTAAATTTTTTCCTGAATTCCCCGCACCAGTGGGGAAGATGCTTCTAAAAGCTAACTTCAAGAAATCATTAACGCAAGGATAAGAATTTCCTTTTTTGAAGCCTCAATGATTTCCTTTGAAAGGGTTAGGATCCTAAAATGCCTTGCTATTCCACATTATAGGAAGCTCATAGAGGCTCATTTCGACTCTTAAGAACTTAGGCAAGAGGAAAACATCATCTTAAAGAAAGAAACAAGCCTTCACAAGCTTCTATGTCCAACCTTTTTTACCCGGAAAGTGGCATAAATACAGAAGAAAGTGCTCTTTGAAATTAAATGGTAAACTTCCCTATAAAAATAGGGAAACTTCCCTTCCTCTGTGAGAAGTATAAAGTGGTAAAGATAAGGGAGGCCGAAAAGATTCTCGATGAGCTAATTCACTTTTACAATGAAAAACACCGTCATGAGGAAACCGGCGAGATTCCCAATGAGCGCTGGAAGAAAGGAATAAGGGAGGGAAAGAGTAGACTAAGGACCTTATCGCAAGAGATTGATTTAGATACCCACGGCTTTAGCCGTGGGTATCTACGAGTGGACTAGATTGAGATTAGAGCTCCTAGCCTCGTAAACATCGGTACGGATGTCCACGTACTAAATTCTGACTTCTGCTATTCCTGTTTCCTCATCCAGGACAGTGCGAATCTCAACCTCTTCTCGTAAGTAAGCCTTATGCGCCCAATGCTGAATTATCAAGAACCGTCCACTTCGAACGCAGTCCCTGTAGAGATGCCGAACAGAATCTGAGAAAACGACTTCTCTGTGTCTTCACAATTTATTAGCTCAGGGTTAAACAAGACTTCGCCCATGTGACTTTCTGAAAGAATCCTGGAAAGTGTATGCATGTTGGGCAAGCTGATGGCGGGAGCAATCGCAATGTTGGTTCCCATGGGACCTACGTACATACTCGACCAAGAGTATCTCGTAGATTGACTGACCGCAGGAGCAGCCAAAGAGTGAACCTCGGGCCAAAGAATCATGTACCATGAAGACACAGAAGTCCCCAGACTAGGTGGAGAGTGGCGCAGGGAATCACAAACGGAGGAGACGAGATGAATTCAAGAGACTGTTTTCTCGCTACTATGGACTTCAAGAAAGTTGACCGGCACCTGTTGTGGGAGTTCGGATATTGGCGTCAAACTATCGAGAGCTGGAGTAGAGAGGGCCTCCCGGTAAAAGGAGGATCTTTGCCTCGTGAGTCCTATCGTCCCGGACTTACCAGCAGCAATAGTGTGGGGGGGGAAGTGGCGGCATGGAGCGAAGATGTCGGGGTAAGAATCCATTGGAAAAAGGGTGCCCCTCAGGATCTCAGACCTTCCGATAAGCTCGTACACTCCTACTTCAGTTTTGACAAGGGGATGAGGAGGATACCGCTACACTCCTGGATTTCCCCTCCTTTCGATGTTGAGATACTGGAGGAAAACGACGAAACAGTTGTGCTCAGGGACGAGGGGGGAATTACTAGGAAAATTCGAAAAGACCGAAGCTGCGCGCCGCAGTTCTTGAGCTGGCCCGTTAAGAACCGTCAAGATTTTGAAAGAATCAAGGAAGAACGATTTAATCCCGAATCGAAAGAACGCCTCCCAGAGAACTGGAAGGAGATAGTCGAGAAGGTCAGAGCGCGCGACTTCCCCTTGGCGATCGGAGGAATTCCCTGTGGTTTTTATGGGAGTCTTAGATTCCTTATGGGCGAGGTGAATCTCTTGACCAGCTACTATGATAATCCAGATCTGGTCAAGGATATGTTGAGTTTCTTGACCGATTTTTGGATTTCCCTCTGGTCTGATGTGCTCTCCCAGATTAAAGCTGACTGCGCCATGTTCTGGGAAGATATGTGCTACAATAAGGGTTCGCTTATCTCTCCAGGAATATTCAGACAATTTATGATGCCCTGCTATAAAAAGATCACGGGATTCCTCAAAGACGAGGGTATTACCGCCATACTGGTGGATACTGATGGGGACTGTCGAGAATTAATCCCGCTCTTTATGGAGGCGGGAGTTACAGGTCTTTGTCCGTTTGAGGTGCAGGCCGGGATGGATATTGTTCAAGCCAGAAAGCGCTATCCCGATCTCCAGATCATAGGTGGTCTGGATAAACGGGCACTCACAAAGGGGAAGGAGGCTATCGATGGCGAACTGCAAAGAAAGCTACCATTTATGTTGAGGCATGGAGGATACATTCCTACGGTTGACCATCTCGTCCCACCGGATGTACCTTGGGAGCACTTCAAGTATTATAGAAAGCGGATAAAGGAGATTAGTGCATCTATCGGGATCTAGCCGAAGAGCTTTGGATTCTGAGCCTCTTCACCAAAGGGGCTCACGCCGCACGGAGAGTTCTTCCAGTCCCCTCAAAAGGCTGCTTCCGCCCGGCGGCGCGACCAAGAGGATTCTGATCTCTTCCGAAACTAGCAGTACCGACTCACACAACACTAGCTACCTCTTCTTCTACATCCACCTGGAATGCCTGGGCCAGAATCTGAACCATCACGCGAAATGGAAGCACAAATTCCACACAGAGACAGGGAAAGGCAAGCACCGAGATGATCTTGGGAGATAGACCCAGAGTCCTCAGAACGAAAAAGAAGATGAACAAAATCAGGCCAACGTGAAGCCTGCTCACCTCCAGAACATGGAGAATGACAGGTATTTGCGGATGAAAACCTGTAACCTATCTTGCCTCTTGAGGCTCTAGCCCTTTTCTTGCCTATTGTTGAATTGTCTGTCCTCCTGTCGGTCAAAAAGGAATCTCTCGCCAGAGCCCTCGAGACAGATTCACAAGTGTTAAATTCCGCTTTGGAAGGACTTCTTGAGTGCTTGAGATCCCAGTAGAAATTGGTGGGAATGGGAGAGTTTTGGTGTCCATATAGGTGTCTACAATTGGTACAAAAAGGAGTGAATCCAAGCTAATAGGTACGAATACAAAAAAGGCTAGAATGTTGGTGGGACTTCGACTTTCTACGTCTGTCGCTCTTTTGAACGTTTACTAAATTCACATCCTGAATGCTGCGTGTCTACCAATTCCACCACTTCGGCATGTCGATTTTTTGCTCTTTCCTTTTTTCTCCCCGTGGTGTCCATATAGGTGTCCATTCGTCTCGCTAGAACTTCTACTGCCTCAATTCTAGTCTCCCTAGCAGCCTTGTCAAGAGAAGTCCGCACATCCCTGTATGGTTTGCCATTCTTGTGGCAAAAAACATATGGGCTGTTGGGCCTCTTTTTTTGTGCTGAGAAGTGTGCTATAGACAAGATTATTCATAGGAATCTCTCGCTTTCCGGCTCCTTTAGTGTCACTAAGGTAGAGTTTTTGAAAATGAGAGACGCGCTGTCCGTGAACCTAACATTTTGGCATACCTATTTTGTTCATAGTATCGGCTCAATGCTGCTTGCAGACAGCTTTTGACTTGACTCAAATAATTACCCAAAGGTGGGTAATTACGCTTATTTTTGCGCTCAAAAGTCCTCTCTTTATCGTCTATGACTGAAGTAAAACCCGTATGAATACAACTTGAAAGCCATAATCATACCTACCTGTGTTCTTCTTAGAAGTAATGCCTAATTTCTTCTCTAATCAGCTTCTGTCAAACATTTGTTTGTAAGTAGCAGTTACATTGGCTCGGCCATAACGTCTGAGCATTCACGAACCCCGACGGGGGTTAGGTAAAGCGAATCCGTAATTACTTTGCATTGACACAAGAAAAGAGCTACTTGCACTGGATCCACTTTTGAGCTATTCTTTTCCTCACGCCTTGTTTCCTCCTTTCCGATAAGGTTGTTTCAGTTACTTCCCTTATCCTGGAGGAATAATGGCCTTTTTGTCAAGACC
>Ga0209991_10000682_pt1 | contig 15020 bp, 15 predicted proteins | sample ChitaG_FD_183167 | JGI IMG/M metagenome (GOLD analysis project Ga0209991, IMG submission 183167) | Deep subsurface microbial communities from South Pacific Ocean to uncover new lineages of life (NeLLi) - Chile_00310 metaG (SPAdes)... | ecosystem: Environmental > Aquatic > Marine > Oceanic >...
GCCCATGTAGTGGTTCATAGGACCCCCGGGGGAGATGAGAACGCGATGTCGACGATCATCGGAGCACGACGGTTCATGTTAGGGAGCAATGATAGCCACCCGCCATCCCCAATACAGACATCATCCCCAGGCTCCGCCGGTGCTTCGCAGCGCGGCCGCCTGAGGTCATCGGCCGCACTTACCGTAAGGGCATGTCAATCGAACTGCCTGCCCAGCGGCTGCGCCAACGGCTAGGCGTGAACAAAGAAGGCGACAATGAAGCCCATGCCGATACCGACGGCGAGGAGCTAGCGGACACATCGCTGTCCCGGTGGCCGCCGATGTCCCGGTAGCGTTGGTGCCTGTCCCATCAGGTATCGCCGGTGTGGCAACCGTTGCAGTGGCCGCGTTCGCTACCGCAATGGTGTGGCATTGGTGGTGTCAGCCGGGCATGACACGATCGTGCGGTGAGTCAAGAGGTGACCGGCCTGCACCTGGTCCTGGGCGATGAAGACGTGCTGGTCGAGCGGGCTGTCGCAGAAGTTCTGCGGGATGCGCGAGTGTCGGCTGGCAACGGCACTACCCCTGCGAACGTTCCTGTCGACCGGCTCAGGGCGGGTGAGGTGAATACCGGCGAGCTTGCCGAACTGCTCAGCCCGTCGCTGTTCGCGGACGAGCGGGTGGTCGTGCTCGAGTCAGCTGGGGAAGCCGGCAAGGACGCGGTGGCGCTCATCGAGACTGCCGCCGCGGACCTTCCGGAGGGCACTGTGCTGGTGGTGTTGCATTCCGGGGGTGGTCGTGCCAAGGCGTTGGCCGATCGGCTCAAGAAGCAGGGAGCCCAGGTGCATCCATGTGCGCGTGTCACCAAGGCCTCGGAGCGGGCGGACTTTGTCCGCCGGGAATTTCGTGCGCTGCGGGTGAAGGTCGACGACCATACGGTGACCGCTGTTCTCGACGCGGTCGGCTCCGACCTTCGAGAGCTGGCTTCGGCCTGCTCGCAGCTCGTCGCGGACACTGGCGGGGAAATCGATGCGGCGGCTGTGCGCCGCTATCACTCCGGTAAGGCTGAGGTGAGGGGTTTCGAGATCGCCGACAAAGCGGTTGTAGGCGATGTGGCAGGTGCTGCCGAGGCTCTGCGTTGGGCGATGACAGGTGGCGAACCCCACGTGGTTCTGGCTGATGCCCTGGCCGAGGCTGTGCATACGATCGCCCGGGTGGGGCCGATGTCCGGAGATCCCTATCGGCTAGCCAGTGAGCTGGGCATGCCGCCGTGGCGGGTGCAGAAAGCTCAGAAGCAGGCGCGCCGATGGTCGCGCGATTCGGTGGCCGAAGCGATGGCGTTGGTGGCCACCTTGAATGCCGATGTCAAAGGTGCGGCAGCGGACGCCGACTGCGCGCTGGAGACCGCGGTCCGCAAGGTTGCGGAGCTGGTCAAAGACTGAGCAGATTGAGCGAGCCTGGCAGAGTCGATCTTGTTGGTCAGATCTTATTGAATGCCTGTGCGAGCGCAGACTTGCGGTTGGCGGCCTGATTCTTGTGGATTACTCCCTTGGTGGCTGCCTTGTCCAGCTTCCGGTTGGTCGAGGCCAGCAGGTCGCCTGCCTTCTCCTTGTCACCGGCCTCGATGGCGGCACGGAATCCACGGACCGCCGTATGAAGCGACGACTTCACCGACTTGTTGCGCACTCTGCGGCGCTCGTTGGTGAGGATTCGCTTCTGCTGCGACTTGATGTTGGCCACGCGGTATTCCTTCGCAAATTTCGACGGGGGTGCTTGAGTCTGTGGGCGCCCGATGTGGGCAGCGACTGTCTCAGGCTACCAGCGAGCCCATCAATGTCCCAAAGCGAGACCCACTGGCCTGCCGAAACGGCGGAAATGTTGCAGCATGGCACTGTGCGTCTGCGCAATGCTGGCGCGCTGGACCTCACAACACCACAACACGACCCCGTTGGCGCGAGGAGCAGGAGCGATTTTGGCAACTGAGACCCCACGTACCTCACGCAGAAAAGCCGAGACTACAAGACGGCACGACGACGTTTTCGGTGGTTACAACGCCCTCGGACCGTATTCCAAAGCGTTCGACGAGATGTTCGACCAGCGGGGCAACGTGCGGGGCCCGTACAAGGGCATCCACACTGAACTTGCTCCCTCCGACGTCTCCGAGCTCGAAGCGCGCGCCGACGCCCTCGGTCGGGCGTTCATCGACCAGGGCATCACGTTTTCGCTCTCGGGTCAGGAGCGGCCTTTCCCCCTTGATCTCGTGCCGCGGGTGATTTCGGCGGCCGAGTGGACCCGCCTGGAGCGGGGGATTCGCCAGCGAGTGAAAGCGCTGGAGATGTATTTGCACGACATCTACGGCGAGCAGGAGATTCTGCGCGACGGCGTCATCCCGCGCCGGCTGGTCACGTCCTGCGAGCACTTCCACCGTGAGGCGGTCGGGATCGTCCCACCCAACGGGGTACGTATCCATGTCGCTGGCATCGATCTGGTTCGTGACGGGCGGGGAAGTTTCCGGGTTCTCGAGGACAACCTACGTTCGCCTTCGGGTGTCTCCTACGTCATGGAGAACCGTCGCACGATGGCCCGGGTGTTTCCGAACCTGTTCGCGACGCATCGGGTGCGCGCGGTGGGCGATTATGGTTCTCATTTGCTGCGCGCACTGCGCAACGCCGCGGCCAACAACGTCGCCGACCCTGTGGTCGTCGTATTGACCCCCGGGGTGTACAACTCGGCGTATTTCGAACATTCACTGCTGGCCCGGCAGATGGGCGTGGAACTCGTCGAGGGCCGTGACCTGTTCTGCCGGGACAACACCGTGTACATGCGTACGACCGAGGGCGAACGACAGGTGGACGTCATCTACCGGCGGATCGACGACGACTTCCTCGACCCGATGCAGTTCAAGCCTGACTCGGTGCTCGGGGTCGCGGGCATCCTCAATGCCGCCCGAGCCGGCAACGTGGTGATTTCCAGTGCCGTTGGCAACGGTATAGGCGACGACAAGCTCGTCTATACCTATGTGCCGACAATCATCGAGTACTACCTCGGCGAAAAGCCGCTGCTGGCCAACGTCGACACATTCCGATGTTGGCTCGATGACGAACGCGAGGAGGTGTTGGACCGGGTTGAGGAGTTGGTCATCAAGCCGGTCGAGGGCTCGGGCGGTTACGGCATCGTCTTCGGACCTGATGCGTCGGTGAAGGAATTGGCAACGATTACCAAGAAGATCAACGCCGACCCGCGCGGCTGGATCGCCCAACCGGTTGTGCAGTTGTCGACCGTGCCGACTCAGGTGGGAGACGAACTATCGCCGCGCCACGTCGACCTCCGCCCTTTCGCGGTCAACGACGGCGACGAGGTATGGGTGCTGCCAGGCGGGCTTACCCGGGTGGCGCTGCCGGAGGGTTCATTCGTGGTGAACTCCAGTCAGGGTGGCGGATCGAAGGACACGTGGGTGCTGGCCTCGCGCGCCTCCGGGGCTGACCGCGAACTGGCCGCTGCCGAGGTTGTCCGTGAGTTTCCCAAACCGGTGAAGGGTTCCAGGGCCGACAAGAAGAGCGACGGACGGTCACCTCGGCAGCGAACGCAGCAGTCTCAACAGACTCAGCAACAACAGCAGCAGGCGGTGATGGACTGATGCTGGCACGCAACGCCGAATCGCTCTACTGGATCGGTCGCTACGTCGAGCGGGCCGACGACACAGCCCGCATCCTCGACGTCACCGTCCACCAACTCCTTGAGGATTCCAGCGTGGACCCCGACCATACTTCGCGAACGCTACTGCGGGTGCTCGGCATCGAACCGCCGAACTCGACCCTGGACATGTGGTCGCTGACCGACCTGGTGGCGTTCAGCCGGGATAGCGACACCGACGGTGGGTGTTCGATCGTGGAAGCGATCTCGGCCGCGCGGGAGAACGCGCGTGGCGCACGCGAAGTCACCTCGGCTGAGATGTGGGAGTGTCTCAACACCACCTACAACGCGTTGCCGGAGCGAGAGCGGGCTGCCAAACGCCTTGGCCCGCACGAGTTTTTGTCCTACGTGGAGGGTCGCGCGGCGATGTTCGCCGGTTTGGCCGACTCCACCCTGTCCCGTGACGACGGATACCGGTTCATGGTGTTGGGCAGGGCAATCGAGCGAGTCGACATGATGGTGCGACTGCTGCTGTCCCGTGTTGGCGACAGTGCATCCTCGCCGGCATGGGTGACGGTGCTGCGCTCGGCGGGCGCGCATGACACCTACCTACGTACTTATCGGGGCGTTCTGGACGCAGCGCGCGTCGTGGAGTTCATGGTGTTAGACAGGCTCTTTCCACGCTCAGTGATGTATTCGTTGAAGCTTGCCGAGCACAGCATCGACGAACTGCACAAACGGCGGGTCAACCGGGTAGGTGCCACCGCGGAGGTACAGCGCCTGCTCGGTCGTACGCGCAGCGAGTTGGACTTCTTACCGCAAGGAGTGTTGCTTGAGTCGCTGGAGCAACGCCTCGCTGCTATTCAGGCAATGTGCGCCGATGTCGGAGAAGCCTTGGCACAAGAGTACTTTAACTCTGCACCGTGGGTGGCGTGGACAGATGCTGGTCGCGATGACGCGCTGGTGATCGAAGAGGGCGAGGTCTGAATCGATGAGCCGCTCCCTCAGCAACGAGCACTCGGGTGAAGAGCACGCATCGCAGAGGAGAATCTGATGTGGCGGATGCGGGTCGTTCACGACACGGGCTATGCGTACAAGTCGCCGGTTACGGCGTCGTTCAACGAGGCGAGGCTCACGCCGCGATCAGACTCGCGGCAGAACGTCATCCTCAACCGCATCGAAACCGCGCCGGCCACCAGGTCCTACCGTTACGTCGACTACTGGGGCACCGCGGTGACTTCGTTCGACCTGCATGCACCCCACTCCGAGCTGGAGGTGACGGCGTCGTCGGTGGTGGAGACCGAGCGGCCTGAACCACGGAAGGTCAACCTCAGCTGGGCGGAGTTGGCCAGTGACCCGGTGATCGACCGATACGACGAGATGCTCGCACCGACGCACTTTGTCCCATCAAGCAAGCGGATCGAGCGTGTGGGGCGCCGCATCGCGAAGTACCATGATCCGGCGGAGGCGGTCATCGAGGCGGCACGCTGGGCGCAGGCCGAACTGCAGTACGTCCCGGGAACTACAGGAGTGCACAGCTCGGGCGTCGACGCGTTGCGCGAGGGCAGGGGAGTATGCCAGGACTTCGCCCATCTGACGTTGATATTGTTGCGGGGCATGGGAATTCCGGCGCGGTACGTGTCGGGGTATTTTCATCCCCAGCGTGACGCCAAGCTGGGCGACACCGTTGAGGGACAGAGCCACGCCTGGATCCAGGCGTGGACCGGAGATTGGTGGCACTTCGACCCCACCAATGACACCGAGATCAACGAGCAGTACATCAGTGTCGGTACAGGCCGTGACTACGGGGACGTCACGCCGCTCAAGGGAATCTACTCAGGCGAGGGGTCGACCGACCTGGACGTCATCGTGGAGATCACCCGGCTGGCGTAGTACCAACCCCGGGGTGGACCTCCACCCGGTGCAGATCGTCACCGATCTCGATCTGACGGTCGAATGCCGACGCGGCCAGTGCCCGCCATTCCTGTTCCTGACCCGGTTGGATCGCCGGCACGTAATGGGTGAGGATCAGGATGCCGACATCGGCGCGCGCGGCCGTGTCGGCGGCCTGCTCAACTGACGAGTGATAGTCGCAGATGTCCCGGATCCGCTGCATGGGCAGCGGTTCGATGAGGTCTCTGCGAATCGCGGTGTGTACCAGCGCGCCGGCGCCGGCGGCCAGTTCGTCGAGGGTCGGGCACGGCACGGTATCGCCGGCTAGCACGACCGATGCCCCACCGTGTTCGATACGGAATCCGATGGTGGGCGCGACGGGTCTGTGATCGGTGGGTGCGACTCGAATCTGGACGCCATCACGGCCCCACACCACACCGTCGGTGACTTCTTCAACCTCGACCGGTGGCGGGGTCGTCAGATCTGCATGGTGGGCGATGCGATACCCGATGTCGAAGTTGAACGCCTTCAGCGTGTTCTCGACGACTTCGGCGGTCCCCGGTGGCCCAATGATCGGCAAGGGGTCCAGCTCAGGAGCGAAGTTCGACACCCAACGGGTAATGAGCACGTCCCCGAGGTCGGCGATGTGGTCGCTGTGCAGGTGGGTCAACAACAGCGCCGACAAACTGTTGGCGCCCACCCCGAGGGCGGCGGTGCGTTGCAGCACGCCGCGACCGCAGTCCACTAGGAACGTCTGATCACCAGCGCGTACAAGAGTGGACGGTCCCGCACGCTTCGCGTCGGGGATGGGGCTGCCGGTGCCCAACAAGGTGACTTCGATCATGGAGTCCACTTAACCCTCTGCTGGCGCGCTGGGGGAGAGCAAAACCCTGAATGCGGGCGACTTTTTGCATAGCCTGTTAGGTACGACTTGACGATAGGTGGAGACAGCGATGCGGATATCCGACGTGTTGCGCGGCAAGGGCACAGCGGTGGCCACAATCACACCGGAGACTTCGGTTGCCGGGTTGCTGACTGAGTTATCCGGACGCAACATCGGAGCCATGGTGGTGGCCTCATCCGACGGATTGCTGGGCATCGTGTCCGAGCGTGACGTAGTGCGCGGGCTGCACGGCATCGGTGCCGAACTACTGAATCGCCCGGTGTCGGAGATCATGACAACGGTCGTGGCGACCTGCTCGCCGGAAGATTCGGTGGACAGCCTGAGCGTGTTGATGACGACGATCCGGGTTCGGCACGTCCCTGTCTTGGTCGAGGGCCGGCTCGCCGGAATCGTGAGCATCGGCGACGTCGTCAAGACCCGCATGGAGGAGCTCGAGCGCGAACAAGAGCAGCTCCAGGCTTACATCACCCAGGGCTGATCGGGCTCGCCGTCGGCGATCGACTACTCGTCGCGACGAAGGCCACGTTCGGAGCATGCAGACAAAATGTCGCGGTTGCTACCGGGGCGTTCAGATGCCGCCCATGCCGCCCGTGTTGTCCATGCCGGGCATGCCGGGCATGCCGGGCATGACGGGCATGCCGCCGTGCAGTCCATACGGGCCCCCAGCACACACCCCGTTGCCCGGCTGGGCAATGCACGAGACATCGTTTGGAGCCACTGGGACACCAGGCACGGCTGGGGTGCCCGGGTCTGCGGGGTTATCGGGTTGAGCCACGGCGGTCGGAACGCCGAGGATGGCCGATGTCGCGAGGACGCCACCGGCTATCAGGTACTGGATGCGGGTGGTATTCATCTTCAAATGGTAGGCACTCCGACCCCAGTCGCGGGTGGGATCTGCCGATAGCGGTGGTCGAATTGAGATTCATGGCCGTCGGGCGACGATCACCGGTGCCCGGGCGGATTGGGCCACCGCTGTGCTGACCGAACCCAGCACCATCCGTGCGAAGCCGCCGCGGCCGTGGCTGCCCACGACGACCAGTTGCGCGGACTCGGACTGCTCGATGAGCTCCCGGGCCGGTCCGTTGAAGGCCACCATGCGACGCACCAAGACGTCGGGGTAGCGTTCCTGCCATCCGGCCAGCCGCTCCGACAGGAGTTCCGCGCGCTGCGACTTCACCGCCGACCAGTCGAAATCGCCGAACTGAAACGCCGCCGTCGTGTCGTTACAGGCATGTAGGGCGATCAGTTCCGCCCCGCGCCGAGATGCTTCGTCGAAGGCGATCGCGGTGGCTGACTCTGACGCGGGTGAGCCGTCGATGCCGACCACCACTGGGCCCTTCGACGGGTGCAGCTGTATCGGCGGTTCCTTGTCGTGGATGACTGCGACCGGGCAGTGCGCGTGATGGACGAGGCCGGTAGTGACCGAGCCGAGCAGCAGCCGGTCCAGCCGGCCGAGGTCCCGGCCGCCGACAACGACCATCTCGGCGTTCTTCGACAGGTCAACAAGGGTGGACACTGGTGACCCGGTCATTGACTCGGTGTTGACGTTGATCGGACCGGCCTGTTTCGTGCTTGCCTCGACGGTCTTGAGCGCGTCATCGAGGATTTCTCGTCCTTGGTTCTCAAGCAATTCCAGATGGGCGGGCAGCATCGGAATGGGCGCCAACATTGGGTCGGCTGCGCCGTTGGTTAGCAGCGGCGATTCTTGAATGTGGACCACGGTGAGAGCGGTGTTGCGCATCGCGGCGTTGTGGGCAGCCCAGTCCACGGCGAGCTTCGATACGGGCGATCCGTCGACGCCTACGATGATTGCACGATGTGTTGCGGGGAGAGACAATTCGTATTCCTTCCTTCCGGCCGGCAGGCTGAAAGCTAGTCCATGTGGCGCTGCGCGCAGAAGCTGGAATCAGGTCCACGAATACTCGGCGCGCAAGCGGGTGGCGACCCCGTCGAACACTTCACGGTCCAGGATGGCGCCTTCGCGCCGGATGCCCTCTTCGGGGACTTCGAGCACCCGATCTAGACGCACCCAGCTGATGCGGCCTTCGTAATCCCAGCCGCCTCGACCGATGCTGATCCAGTTCGGATCGTCGGTGTGGTGATCCTGGCTGGAAAGCATCAATCCGAGCAGCACGCTGCGGTCACGCCCGACAACCAACACCGGCCGGTCCTTGCCCCGGTTGGAGTCATCCTCATAGACCACCCAGGTCCACACGACCTCGCCCGGGTCTGCCCGTCCGTCCAGATCGGGTGCGTAGGTGACCCGGCGGGCGCGATGTGCGGTCGGTGCGAATGTGTTCGACACCGGGCGGCCGCCGGTCAGTGCGGGCGTGGGGTTGTCGGGTACCAGGGTGCTCAGCCCGATCCGGATGCCCTGCTGGATGCCGCGCTGCAGGGTTTCTGACCTCTGTAACTGGCGGACAAGTTTTGGCGCCTCGTTGAATACGAGGTGTTCGGTGCTTTTGAGTAGGAAGCGCTGAAAGGTCTTCCAATTCGATGACGATGACGCCATAGCCGCCAAGCATAGGCGCATGCCCGCATGCTCGATTGTGCCGCGGGGGCTCGCGCTCGATACTGTTGACGGGCCTGCCCCGGCTGCTCGGATGCCGGCTTGACCCCGCTCACCAGGAGATTCCCATCAGTAGCTTCGCCGACAAGACCTTCACTGCGCCGGCGCAGATTCGGAACTTTTGCATCATTGCTCACATCGACCATGGCAAGTCGACGCTGGCCGACCGGATGCTGGGTATCACCGGCGTTGTCGCAGACCGGGATATGCGCGCCCAATACCTGGATCGGATGGACATCGAACGTGAGCGCGGCATCACCATCAAGGCGCAGAACGTGCGGTTGCCCTGGAGAATCAAGGCGATCACCGAGGAGACCGGCGATCAGGATTGCGTACTGCACCTAATCGACACGCCCGGCCACGTCGACTTCACCTACGAAGTGTCGCGCGCACTCGAGGCGTGCGAGGGTGCCGTGCTGCTGGTCGACGCTGCCCAGGGGATCGAGGCGCAGACACTGGCGAATCTGTACCTGGCGTTGGACCGCGATCTAACGATCATTCCGGTGCTCAACAAGATCGACCTGCCCGCCGCCGATCCCGACCGGTATGCCGGGGAGATCGCGCACATCATCGGCTGCGAACCCGACGATGTGCTGCGCGTCTCAGGAAAGACGGGCGAGGGCGTCACAGAGTTGCTCGACGCGGTGGTCCGGTTGATTCCCCCACCGGTCGGCGATGCCGATACACCGGCGCGGGCGATGATCTTCGACTCGGTCTACGACATCTACCGCGGCGTCGTGACCTACGTCCGCGTGGTAGACGGCAAGCTCAACCCGCGCGAAAAGATCAAGATGATGTCCACCGGCGCCACCCACGAACTGCTTGAAGTCGGAATCGTCTCACCCGAGCCCAAGGCCACCGATGGCCTCGGAGTCGGCGAAGTCGGCTATCTCATCACCGGAGTGAAAGACGTCCGGCAGTCCAAAGTCGGCGACACAGTCACCTCAGCACGGCACGGGGCCGTCCAAGCGCTCACCGGCTACCGCGAACCCAAGCCGATGGTCTACTCGGGCCTCTACCCAGTCGACGGTTCGGACTACCCGAACCTGCGTGATGCGCTGGAACGGCTCCAACTCAACGATGCCGCATTGACCTGGGAACCCGAGACGTCGGTAGCGCTCGGGTTCGGGTTCCGCTGCGGGTTCCTCGGCCTGCTGCACATGGAGATCACCCGGGAACGGCTGGAACGGGAGTTCGATCTCGACCTGATCTCGACCTCGCCCAACGTCGTCTACCGGATTGTGTTGGAAGGACGGGCCGAGGGATCCGACCTGGTGGTGACGAATCCATCCGACTGGCCCGATGGCAAAGTCGACGAAGTGTTCGAACCTGTGGTGAAGACGACGATCATCGCGCCCAGCGAGTTCATCGGCACGATCATGGAACTGTGCCAGGCCCGCCGCGGAGAATTGGGCGGAATGGACTATCTCTCGCCTGAACGCGTCGAACTGCGCTACACCATGCCCTTGGGAGAGATCATCTTCGACTTCTTCGATTCGCTGAAGTCGCGCACCCGCGGCTACGCCAGCCTGGACTACGAGGAGGCAGGCGAACAACAAGCCGACCTCGTAAAGGTCGACATCCTGTTACAGGGCGAGCCGGTGGATGCGTTCAGCGCCATCGTCCACAAGGACTCCGCGGCCGCATATGGAAACAAAATGACCACCAAACTCAAGGAACTCATCCCGCGTCAGCAATTCGAGGTGCCGGTGCAGGCCGCCATCGGATCGAAAATCATTGCACGCGAGAACATCCGGGCAATCCGCAAGGACGTGCTGTCCAAATGCTACGGAGGTGACATCACCCGTAAGCGCAAGTTGTTGGAGAAGCAGAAGGAAGGCAAGAAGCGGATGAAGACCATCGGCAGGGTGGAGGTTCCGCAGGAGGCGTTCGTCGCAGCGCTGTCCTCTGACGCGGCCTCGGATAAAGCGAGCAAAAAGTAGCGCAGAGCAGGAAATCCGTTCCACTGTCGAGTGCGCCCGCGACGTGCTACTGATGTTACGAAAGTGACGACTTCGACAGGAGGGGCGAGGTGGCAGGCCGCGTGGCGGGGAAACGCATGGCGGGCATCACCGCCGCGGCCGGCGTGTGTGCCGTGCTCGCTGGCTGTTCCGGCGCCCCAGTCGACCAGCGACCCGTCGTCCGCATCCTCGAGGCCGCCCAACCGCTGGTGGCGATCCCGCTCGCAGAGTTCCTACCCAGTGCGACGGAGCTCTCGGCGGCGCTGGGCACCGGATCCAACGGTGTCATGGGGCCCCTTGTCGAGGGGGACGACGACATGCTGCTGCGCAGTGTCGGTGAAGCCGCTGCAACACCGGCGGACTGCGTCAGCGCGGCCTACCGACTCCAGAAGATCGTCTATGACAGTGGCCCAGTCCAGTCGGTCGCCAGCAGTTCCTGGGCTGGTGGCGACTTCGACGGTCCGCCGGTAACAGGTTTCTTTGGAGTAGTGCAGATGGCGAGCGCCGGTGACGCGCAAGAATTCTTCGCCGCGATCACCGAAAAATGGCGACGCTGCAACGGTAAGACCGTGGCGTTGCAGCAACCCGGGCAGGGAGCCGATGCGTGGAGCAGGATCGTCGACGTCGTCATCGAAGCTCAGGTGGTCTCGGCCAGTGTGCTGCACGTGACCAGCGGCACCTCTGCAGCTAGCGTCTCGCGTGCTCTCGGGCTGTCAGGAGACAGCATCGTCGACGTGGAGATCACCGATCCCCGCGCAGCGGGCGACCGGCGCCCGGCTACCGGCGTGGCCGAACTGATTCTCGACAAGATTTCTGCGGGGCGCTGACATTGCCATGACCGGCAGGCGGGAGGGACCTCGAGTGAGAGACCCTCGCGTGAGTGACAATGTCACGGTGGCTGGTTTGAATGGCTCGGTGAATTGCACTCGTTGGATCCCGCGCGCCAGCGCCGTCAGCGCGGTGATCGCGGCAGCGGCACTCCTTTCGGCCTGCGTCAGCACGGTGGAGGGCACGGCGAGCCGTCAGAGTCCGGATCCCACCATGGTGAATGTCCCACCCCTGGACGAGGCTGACCTGGACGACGTCCTGCTGTCCATCCGGGAGCTCAATCGAATCGTCGGCTCCACTCAGATGAAGGTCACCAGTGACCTGCGTGAGATGACTGATCACTCCGAGGACGTCTCCGACCCGGACTGCCTCGCTGCGGTCTACGGAGCAGAGGAACCGGTGTACGAGGGCACGGATTGGACGGCGGTTCGCGATCAGGTGGCGCGCGAACTCGATGACGACAACGATCACTGGGTTGAACAGACGGCGGTGCTCTATCCGGCCGCCGCGAACGCCCAGGACTTCTTCGACAGCTCCTCTGCCGCCTGGCAGGCCTGTGCCAACAACGCGGTCGAGGTGGCAGACGGTGACTACCTTTGGGATCTCGAAGACGTCGATGTCGAAGACACGATGATCGTCCAGACGGCCAGTCAGACGGGCGCCGGCGGCTGGGCCTGCCAACATGCATTATCGCTGGTCAGCAACCTGACTGTCGAGGCGTGGGCGTGCGGCTACAGCATCTCCGATGAGGCTGAACAGATCGCGAGCGCGATGATCGAGAACGCCGCCGGGAAGTAGCCCCCACGCGCTACATCGGGGCGTTGGCGGGTTGGAAGTTCCCGGAGCTGTCTGCCTCCTCCTCGGCGCGGATTACGTGCACCACGGCGTTGATCAGCGCCAGGTGGGTGAACGCCTGGGGGAAGTTGCCCAGGTGCCGTCCGGTCCTCGGTTCGATCTCCTCGGCATACAGATGCAGCGGGCTCGCGAACGACAACAACCGTTCGCAAAGATGCTTGGCTCGGGAAAACTCACCGATCTCGACCAGCGCCGACACCATCCAGAACGAGCAGATCGTGAACGTGCCTTCCTCACCGGACAGGCCGTCGTCGGTCTCCTCCACCCGATAGCGCAGAACGAGCCCTTCTTCAGTCAGTTCGTCGGCTATCGCCAGCACTGTCGCCCGGATTCGCGGATCGTCGGGTGGCAGGAACCGGGTTAGCACCGCAAGTAGTAGCGAGGCGTCCAGCGCATCGTCGCCGTAGCGCTGGGTGAAAACTCCGCGTGAGTCGACGCCGCGTTCAAGTATGTCGGCCTTGATCTCGTCGGCGATCACGCGCCACTGCTGGGCGAAGGACTTCGCGCCTTCCAATTCGGCCAGCTTGGTGCCACGGTCGAGCGCCACCCAGCACATGATCTTGCTCGACGTGAAGTGCTGCGGCTCGCCGCGTACCTCCCAGATGCCGCGGTCGGGATCCTTCCAGTGTTTGGCGGCTTCCTCGACCTGTTCCTTCAGCACCGGCCACAGTGTCTCGGGGATCTGTTCGCGCGACTTGGTGTGCAGGTAGACCGAGTCGAGCATGGTGCCCCAGATGTCGTGCTGCTTCTGGTTGTATGCGCCGTTCCCGATGCGCACCGGGCGGGCGCCGTCGTACCCCGACAGATGGTGCAGTTCCTCCTCGACCAGGCTGCGTTCCCCACCTACGCCGTACATAACCTGCAGCGGGTGCCGCTCGCCGTTGTTGGCGCCCGACACGTCGGCGATGAACGCGAAGAAGTCGTCGGCCTCGCGGTCCAGGCCCAGCGTGTAGAGGCCCCATAGCGCGAACGTGGAATCGCGCACCCACCCGTACCGGTAGTCCCAATTGCGTTCGCCTTGGGGGGTCTCGGGCAGTGACGTGGTCGGGGCGGCCAGCAGTGCACCAGTCGGAGAGTAGGTCAGGCCTTTGAGGGTCAGCGCGCTGCGCTGCAGATAGGACCGCCACGGATGGTCGGGGAAGTCGCCGACGTTGATCCATTGACGCCAGCATTCGCTGGTCGTCCACATCTTTTCTGCAGCCTCTTCATAGCTCTGCGGGGCCGGATGCCCCGACCAGCTCAGCGCGACGAACAGGTTGTCGCCCTCGCTCAGCCGCGTCCGTGCGCGAGCTTCGCGGCCCTCGAGCCCGATGCGTAAGTTGGTGGTCAGACGCAATGTCGGGTGCGAGTCTGGATTCTTGGTCGCGCGCGCGATCGCTTCACCGTAAGCCTGAGCGGAGTACTCCCAGGTGGCGCTGACGCGGTGATAGTCGAACGACGGCTCGCAGCTCATCACCAACTCGACGGTGCCGCTCACGCACCGCACGGTGCGAAGCAGAATGTGCTCAGCGTCCCAGTCCATCGGTGTGCGACGGTGCGTGCGGGACCGGGATTCGAGATCGTGCCATGGCCCCATCACCAAGGCCTCCCGCACGATTACCCAGCCAGTGTGGGTCTGCCAGGTGGTCTCCAGGATCAGGCTGCCCGGCAGGTACCGGCGGGCCGCGGGCACCGACACCCCGTAGGGCCCGAGCCGGAAATGTCCCGCGCCGCGATCCAGGATGGCGCCGAACACGCTGGGTGAGTCGGGCCGCGGGACACATAGCCATTCCACCGAGCCCGCCGATGAGATGAGGCACGTGTTCTCGCAGTCCGACAGGAACCCATAGTCGGCGATGGGCGGGAACGGGTTGCGCAGCGTGCTGACGGTGTGAGCCGACGCTTCGGAAGCTACGGCGAAGGGTGACTCGCCATCGTGGGGTGCTTCCTCGGACGCTTCGGTGTGCTGCTGAAGAACCATTGGCACATCATCGACTGCCGGGTGCCCCGTCGTCTACCGAACGCCCGGTGTTTTTCGCAGCTGACGGACGCATAGTCTGACTGAATGGGTGCCTTTCTCAATTGGTGGGACGGGGTAGAGCTGTGGTTGTCCGGCTTACCCTTCGTTGCCCAGACGTTGGCGGTGATGCCAGTGGCACTCGCGCTGGCTTATGGAATCGCACTGCTGCTCGACGGTGCGCTGGGTAACGGGATCCGACTGCGCGAGATGTTGCGGCGTTCCGACGAGGAACCTGCTGACGGTGGCAGCGTTACCCGCGGCGGCGGCCAGGCATGAGCGGCTTGCCGCGGTCGCGGGTAACGCTGGCACTGGTAGCGCTACTCGTTCTCGTCATCGTGATGTGGCTGTTCACCCGCTGATCTGCGTTGAAAGCCTCGACAGGTACGGGCAGCTCCTCTG
>Ga0209991_10000683_pt1 | contig 15006 bp, 13 predicted proteins | sample ChitaG_FD_183167 | JGI IMG/M metagenome (GOLD analysis project Ga0209991, IMG submission 183167) | Deep subsurface microbial communities from South Pacific Ocean to uncover new lineages of life (NeLLi) - Chile_00310 metaG (SPAdes)... | ecosystem: Environmental > Aquatic > Marine > Oceanic >...
CCGGCGATGGCCACGTGATCAACATTTCAAGTCTGCTCGGACTTCTCGGGGTACCGGGACAAGCTGCCTACTGCGCAGCCAAATTCGCGGTGCGAGGATTCACCGAAGCGCTGAGCCAGGAGATGGCGATGGCCGGCCACCCGGTAACGGTTACCTGTGTTCACCCCGGCGGGATCAAAACTGCGATAGCCCGCAACATGACGACAGCAGATGGCCTCGACAAGCAGGCCCTGGCACGAGATTTCGACACTCAATTCGCAAAGCTCACGCCGGAGAAAGCGGCTCACATCATCCTCGAAGGCGTCGGCAAGAAGAAGCCGCAGGTGCTGGTCGGAAGTGATGTGAAAGCTTTTAACGTGGTCATACGCGCGACCGGGGCCGGGTTTCAGCGCTTCCTACCGAAGCTACTGGCGCGAGCCAAGCGCCCCGCATCGGACTGATCCCGTCGGCTGATCCATCTCAGCGGCCACGGGAGAGATGAGCCTCAACCGTTGCTGACGCCGAGCGGGTGGGCATCGAGCCACTGCCCGGCCACCGCGCCGGCATCGGCACCCTCGGAGACCTGGCGGCGCATCTCGGTGAGCGATCCGGTGTCCAGCACACCGGCGATCTCGTTGAGGGCGAGCACCTGAGACTCCGTCAGCTCATTGCGCCGGTACAGCGGCACCAGGTTCTCCGCACGGATCAGCGAGGTCTTGTCGGACAACACCACAACCGCCGAGGGCACGTCCGGCGCGGCCGTCGACGTCCACGCAGCGTCGATCTGTGAAGACTCCAGAGACGCAAACAGTGCGGTGTCATCGGTGAATTCGCGCGCCTCGGGCAATATGCAGGCGCCAACCGACAAAGGCCTCGGAGCACCAGTCACCGCACCGACCGACAAGTCCTCGCACCGCCGGACAATCTCGGCCACGCCGTGCGCGCCCCAGTCCTGCGCGGTCTGCTCGGTCACCGCGAGGGCGGGTTTGTCCTGCGCTGAGGTGGTGTAGTCACCGGCAGCGACGCCCTCGGGCAACGCTGAAACCAGGTTGCGGTACACCTGCACGTCCGATCGTGCCGGCGCACCCGGGTCGAACTTCTGCAGCAGGCGTCCAGTGAAACCGGGCGCGACGCGGACCTCGCCGGAGTCGAGTTGGCCGATCGGATCCTGTTCCCTCCGGACGTGGGCCGGGTTTCCATAGAAGCGCAGAGCGGCCGCATACAGGTGGGCCACCAGTGCGGATTCTGGATCGGGGGTGGCCCCGACCGGGATCGACGGTGCGGGCTCGTGTCCGCCACAGCCCGCGGCGACCAGCACAGCGACCAGCGTGGACGCCAGCCGGCTGGGTTTGCGCGCGGGACTCAGTCGCCCGAACCCTGGGATGCCGCGGCGACCGCAGCCGCCACCGCGGGACCAACCCGGGGATCCAGCGCACTCGGCACGATGTGGTCGGCGGCCAGGTCATCACCCACCACTGAGAAAATGGCTTCGGCTGCGGCGACCTTCATCGTTTCGGTGATGCGTCGTGCACCTGCGTCCAGCGCACCCCGGAAAACACCGGGGAAGGCCAGCACGTTGTTGATCTGGTTCGGGAAATCGCTGCGGCCGGTGGCTACGACGGCGGCGTATTTGCGCGCGACGTCGGGGTGGATCTCGGGGTCGGGGTTGGACATCGCGAACACGATGCTGCCCGGCGCCATCGTCGCGATCAACTTCTCCGGCACCAGCCCAGCCGAAACGCCCATGAACACGTCGGCGCCGACCAGTGCTTCGGCAGTGCCGCCGCGGAGTGCGCGCGGATTGCTCCTAGTGGCCAACTCAGCCTTGAACGGGTTCAGGTCGTCGCGTTCGGTGTGCACGATGCCCTTGCTGTCGAGAACCGTGACGTCGCCGATGCCCGCGGCCAACAGGATGTTGGCACAGGCGATGCCGGCGGCTCCAGCGCCGGAGATGACGATCTTCAACGTGTGCATGTCACGGCCGAGCACTTCACTGGCCCCCATCAGCGCGGCGAGTACCACGATGGCGGTGCCGTGCTGATCGTCGTGCATCACCGGGCAATCCAGGGCCTCGATCACGCGGCGCTCGATCTCGAAGCAGCGAGGCGCCGAGATGTCTTCGAGGTTGACCGCGCCAAACGTCGGACGCAGCCGGATAATTGTGTCGACGATCTCGTCGGAATCTTTGGTATCGAGCACGATCGGGATGGAGTCGAGTCCGCCGAAAGTCTTGAACAGCGCGCTCTTGCCCTCCATCACCGGTAGCGACGCTGCAGGCCCGATATCGCCGAGCCCGAGCACGGCGCTGCCGTCGCTGATCACCGCTACCAGCCGATTAGCCCATGTGTACCGCTTCGCCAGCGTGGCATCGACGGCGATCGCGCGGCTGACCTGCGCCACCCCAGGGGTATAGGCGATCGACAACGCCCGCTGGGTATCCAGGGGTGATTTCAGTTCGACCGAGAGCTTGCCACCCTCATGGGCCTCGAAGATCTCGTTCTCCTCGATGGCAACCTGCGGCGTGCGCTCCATTTCCGACACGGCCGTCAGGGTATCCGACCGGCCGAGCTCACAGGAATGGGCTTCCCCTTCGTGAGCAGTTGGTGAGCAGATCAGGCCGGGTGGCACGCGTAGGATCGCTGCTAGCAAACCAGGAACGCAAGGAGTCAATGATGAGCACGACCCAGGATGCGTCGAGCGGCGAGTCGATCACCCTGGACAGCCCGGAATTCGTGGCCGATCCGTTCCCCACCTACGAACGGCTGCGTCGAGATGCGCCCGTGTTCTGCACACGCTCGGCCTACATGGGCGATCAGGACATCTACCTGCTATCCCGGTACAAGGACTGCGTAGACCTCACTACCGACAAACGGTTCCGCCGCGTCGTGGAGGGCTCCGAACCACTGCCAATCCCCAAGGCACTGCGATTCTTAGCTACTGACGGCATGATCATGATGGACGATCCGGAACACATGCGGCTGCGCAAGCTGGTCAGCAGGGCATTCACACCCGGGGCCATCGCGCGCCTGACCGATCGCACCGAAGAGATCACCAACGAACTGCTCGACGGGTTCAACCCCGGACAGCACATCGATGTACTGGAGGACTACGCCCTCCCGATCCCGGTCACCGTCATCGGCGAAATGGTCGGTGTTCCCGACGCCGACCGGGGCCGCTTCCACGACGGGATGAATCTCGTGATGAACGGGATGGCCGAATTCGGGCTGGAGCAGATGGCGGCCAAGATGGAGCCGGTCATCGACTTCGTCCGCGAACTGATCGGCCGGCGGCGATCGGAGCCGGGCGAGGACATCATGACCGGGCTCATCCACGCGAGCGAGGACGGCGACACCCTGTCCGAGGACGAGGTCGTCGCGATGGTGTTCACACTCGTGGTCGCCGGCTACGAAACCACCTACAACCTGATCACCAACGGTGTCGCCGCCCTGCTCACACACCCCGATCAGCTGCAACTGCTCAAGAAAGACCCGGAACTGATCAATTCAGCGGTTGAGGAGATCCTGCGTTACACCGGCACCATTGGCGGCACCAAGCCCAACTACGCTTCCGAGGACGTCGAACTGCACGGCGTCACCATCGGGCGCGGGGCCATCGTCATCCCATTGCTGGCCTCAGCCAACCGCGACCCCGACGTGTTCAAGAACCCCGACGTCTTCGACATCACCCGGACCCCGAACCACCACATCGCCTTCAGCAAGGGAGCGCACTTCTGCCTGGGCGCAAACCTGGCCCGCATGGAGACCCGTATAGCGATAGCCAACCTCATCACGTGCTTCCCGGATCTGCGCCTGGCCGTGGACCCCTCTGAATTGAAGGTCTCTCCGCTCCCCTTCTGGAGGCGCTTGACCAGCCTGCCTGTCACTCTGGACAAATAGGGTCGCACCCGGCGCAAGCTGCCGAAGACCAACGCCGCTGGAACTGCGGACCAAAGACCCTTACGCATAGGCGCGCCACCAAATTCACTGAGTAGCAGAGTAGTTCACGCCCGAAACGGGTAGCGGTAGAGAAAGGAAATTCCCGTGATAAGGATCGAAACCCCACTGGCCAACGTCCTGGCCATCGCGCTGTCCGGAACCGTCGAAGAATGCGATATCCAGACCATGGAGGGAGCATTCAAGGACCGCCTCGACTCCGATGACCGCTTTGGTCTAGTCGTCGATATGTCAGATTGGACCGACATCACCGCTGATGCCCTGAAAGAGGATGCGAAGTTCGAATTCGGACTGCTGGGCAAGCTGAACCGATTTCCACGGATGGCGTTAATCTCTGACAAGAAGTTCCCGCGTGCGGTGGCGAAGTTCTTCGATCCGCTGGTCCCTGCCGTGGAGATCCGTACCTTCAGCTCAAGCGAGCGCGAGCAGGCGATGGCTTTCGCGTCCACGCCCGCCGACCCGCCGGCCGAGCCTTCGCATGCCGTGAAGATGCTTGAGACCGGAAGCCCGCAACTTCTCGGCTTTGAGGTCGAGGGCAGGCTCAGCAAGGCCGACATGGAGCAGGTGGTTGAGCCTTTGCAGCGCGCATACGAGAGCGAGCAGAAAATCGATTTGATCGTGGTGTGGAAGGGCTACCACGGTTTTGATCCTTCCATCCTTGTCGATAGATCCGTGATCTCGATGAAACTGTCGTCCTTGAGTCACATTCGTCGATACGCGGTAGTCGGCGGGCCGGGCTGGATGAAGAACATGGCCGAAATGGTGCTGTCAGCGCTGCCGATTGACGTCCGCTTTTTCGACAGTGACGACGAAGACGCCGCATGGGTGTGGCTGAAGTCTGCTGATTCAGATAGCGAGTGAGGCATTCAAGGTGCCCAATTCGCCTACCCCATAGGAAAAATGCCAACACGGCGGACGCCGATATCAATCGCTCACGCCGGGTTGGCGGCCCGCCGGCGCGGGTCCGTGGGATCGACCCCATCGTGGACCCACGCGTCCCGCATGGAGCCGGCTCCCCTGAGGCGCACCCACGCCGCCTCCGTCGCAGTGATCGGAACCGCCGACAGCACGCTGACCGGCGACAAGGGCTCCGGCAGGACGACGTCGCCGATCTCACTGCGCCCCAACAGGTATGCGGTAAAGGGAGCGCCCTGCCACAGCGGAGCTTCCAGATCCACCAGCGCGTCGGGCTCCAGGACCACACCCTCGACGGAGGGCGCGGCGGCGACCACCGCCACCGAACGCGCTAACCCTGTGGGCGAAGGCCCACGCAGGGCGACGGTGATCTCGGCGCGGGGACCATGTACGGGGTCGGCGAGCAACTCGGCTGGGTCGACCATGGGGCGCCGGGAACACCCCAGCGAAATATAGTGCGCTGCGTGAGAATCGGGGTTATCCCGAACTCCGAAACGGACGACATCGATGGGTTCCGCCCCGATGAACGTCACGCTGGCCTCGACGGGCTCCGAGACAATACCCATCCGCGTGAAATGGTCTCGCAGGTGCGCGCGGACCCGGATCAGGACGTCGCTCACCCGATGACTGCCAGGGGGGCAAGGATGCTGCGGAAACGCACATGGAATGTCACTGCCCTAGGGAGCTTAAATCGTCAAGCGTGCCAGCAGGTCCCGGCCCCGTTCGGCGCTCTGCGGATCGCACAGCACGTCGTAACGCCCAGCGACCAGTTGCATCGTCGAGCTGAAATCTCTGGTGCCCCGTGCCATCGCGTACGGGATCGCCGTGGTGATCAGCCCGAAAAACACGCCCGCAATCAAACCGGTGATCAGCGCACTCCATGGATTGGGGCTGAAGAAGCCCAGGATCAGACCGATGAAAAGGCCCAACCAGGCGCCCGTGAGTACGCCGCCGCCGAGCACCTTCGGCCAGGACAATCGCCCAGTCACCCGCTCGACCTGCATCAGGTCGACCCCGACGATGGTCACATGCTCGACGGGGAACTGTTGATCCGAGAGGTAGTCCACGGCACGTTGAGCTTCGACATAGGTCGGATACGACCCGATCGGCCACCCCTTGGGCGGAGTGGGCAGTCCGACCCGGCGTCCACGTCCTTGGGCGGTGACGCCGGGCGCCGCACCGGGATTCTGTCGATGCTGGAACGGGCTGGTCATGGTCTGAGGGCTCCTTCGATTGCGTGACGTGCAACGCTAGTCTGCCGGTCAACGCTCCGGGCCCGTCTAAGGTGTCCCGAGACGCGCTCACTGCGTCTTGCGAGGGTTCCTGAGCCTTGCACTAGGTTAATCAGCATGACAAATCCGGACGACGACGCCGGCCGCATCGAATCTTCCGGTTCCACCGCTGGTGGGTCCGAGCCGTCGCCGGCAGGCTACGAAGCGCCTCCAATCGAGCAGTCGCCCAGTTCGCCTCCCGCATCCGCGGATTACCCGCCCCCGGCCGCATTCACTCCCCCGGACTCGGATTACAACGCCTCGGCGTACACCCCGCCGACCGGTTACCCACCCTCGGGCGATTATCCGCCGCCCGGCGGCTACCCAGCACCACCGGCCGGCTACCTACCACCTCCGGCCGGCTACACACCGCAATACCCAGATCCCGGCACCTCGCCCTACCCCGATCCGGGATACGGCGCCGCGTCCTACCCACCGCCATCCCCATACGGGGCCTACCCACCGCCGCCCACCGGGTACCCGGGCGCCGAGTACGGATACGGGGCGCCCGTCCGGCAGAGCACCAACACCATGGCGATCGCATCACTCGTATCCTCGATCGTCGGTGTGTGCTGCGGTCTGGGAGCGATCGTCGGGATCGTGCTCGGCATTGTGGCGCTCAACCAAATTAAACAGACGCGTGAGGCCGGCCAAGGCCTGGCCATAGCGGGCATCGTCGTGGGTGTGGTGACCATGATGATAAGTCTGGCCTGGACCATTGCAGCTCTTTCCAGCTGACGGGGGCAGTATTTGGCGCCGCGATCCAGACCCGCGGTGGTGATGTGATGTCCAGTGATCACGGCGCTCGCGAAGATCTCGCAACCAACGAACCTGGCCCACAGGGTGAGGCTGAAGTCGACCAGCAGTCGGCCGGACAGCGGGCTCCGGCCGAGAACAAGTCTACGTTCCGCAGACGCTGGATTGGCTTCGGTGCCGGCGTGCTGTTGGCGGTGTTGGTCTATCTGCTACTGCCCGACGACCTAGCCCACCCAGCTAAGGTGACCGCCGCCATCGCCGTCCTTATGGGCGTGTGGTGGGCAACCGAAGCGATCCCGATCCCGGCCACCGCGTTGCTGCCGCTGATCGTCTTTCCGCTGGTCGTGGACGACGTGGACGTCTCCGACGTCGGTGCCTACTACGGACGCGACATCATCTTTCTGTTCATGGGCGGATTCCTCATCGCCCTGGCGATGCAGCGTTGGAACCTGCACCGGCGAATCGCGTTGCTCACGCTTCGGGCCATGGGCACCAGTGCGACCCGGGTGATCGCTGGTTTCATGCTCGCCACCGCGTTCCTGAGCATGTGGGTGTCCAACACTGCGACGGCAGTGATGATGGTGCCGATCGGTGTCTCGGTGCTGATGCTGGTCGGCACGATCTCAGCGCAGAAGCCTGAAACTGGCGATACCGATGTCAAACAGCAAGTGAGGAGCTCCAACTTCGGCACCGCTCTGATGTTGGGCATTGCGTACGCGGCCTCGGTCGGCTCGCTTGCAACAATCATCGGCACTCCGCCGAACACGTTGCTGGTGGGCTATCTGCAAGACGAGCAGAACATCACCATCGGCTTCGGCCAGTGGATGCTGCTTGGCCTTCCAGTCGCCGCCATCCTGTTGGTGTTCACCTGGCTGCTGCTGGCCAAGGTGATCTTCAAGCCGGAGATCGACGAGATCCCCGGCGGCAAGGAACTGTTCGAGACTGAGCTCAAGAAACTTGGCGCCGCCTCTAGCGGTGAGCGCCGCGTGGCGGTGATCTTCGCCTTGGCCGCGATCAGCTGGATAGCGTTCCCACTGGTCTGGGAGCAGCCTCCCCTCTCCGACGCCGGTATTGCGGTCGGCGCCGGGCTGCTGCTCTTTATTCTGCCGGCGGGGTCGAAACTTGGCGTGCGGTTGCTCGACTGGGCTACCGCAGCACAACTGCCGTGGGGTGTCCTGTTGCTGTTTGGCGGCGGTCTGGCGCTGTCCTCGCAGTTCAGCTCATCAGGACTCACCGAGTGGATCGGCACGCAGGCGCAGAGCCTGAAGGGGCTGGGGATTCTGCTGCTGGTGGGGTTGATCACGACCGCGGTGATCTTCCTGACCGAGTTGACGAGCAATACCGCCACCGCGGCAACCTTCCTACCGGTGATCGGTGGCCTCGCGGTGGGTATCGGCCAGGAGCCATTGCTCCTGACGATCCCGGTCGCCCTGGCGGCGACCTCGGCGTTCATGCTCCCAGTCGCCACCCCGCCCAACGCCATCGTCTTCGGCACCGGCTACGTCAACGTTGGCGACATGGTCAAGGGTGGGATCTGGCTGAATCTGTTCGCGATCTTGCTCATCACTGCGGCCACCACCACTCTCGCGGTGTGGGTATTCAATATCGCGACCTGATCGCGATTATGCTCGGCGGGTTCGTCGCCCCTGGTGTTCTGGGACATCTTGGCGCACCTGCCCGATTCGGACAGGCGGTTCGGCGGGGTCGCCGGTTTTCCGCAAGAACAGTCTCTACTCTTGACAACCGTGGCGTCGGTCAACAGGGTCTACGCGGCCCGGCTCGCGGGGATGGTGGTACTTGGCCCCGACGGCGAATCCATCGGACGCGTCCGCGATGTGGTCATCGGCATCAGCGCCGTACGCCAGCAACCCCGGGTTCTCGGACTCGTTATCGAATTGCTTAGTCGCAGAAGAATTTTCGTGCCCATTCTGCGCGTCACGGCGATCGAGCCAGGCGCGGTCACACTGTCCACCGGCAATGTGTCCCTGCGCCGCTTCTCACAGCGTCCGGGCGAGGTTCTCGTACTGGGTCAGGTTGTCGAGACACGGGTGCAAGTCGACGACCCGGACCTGACACAGCTGGCAGGACTCGACGTGATCGTCGTGGATATCGCTATCGAACAAGCCCGCACCCGCGACTGGATGGTCACCAAGGTCGCGGTGCGTCCACCGCGCCGACTGGGCCGACGCAGCAATGTGTACCCCGTCGACTGGGAGCATGTCCACGGCCTCACGCCGTCCGGTCTGGCCATGCCCGATCAGGGTGTGGCCCAACTCCTCGAACAGTTCCAGGGCCAGCGACCTGTCGAGGTGGCCGACGCTATCCGCGAGTTGCCGGCCAAGCGGCGCCATGAAGTAGTCAACGCGCTCGACGACGAACGGCTCGCCGATGTGCTGCAGGAGTTGCACGAAGACGAGCAGCTGGCACTGCTGCAGCAGCTCAAGACTGACCGCGCCGCCGATGTACTCGAGGCGATGGACCCCGATGATGCCGCCGACCTACTTGGGACGATGGCACCGGCGGATGCCGAACTGTTCCTGAGACGGATGGACCCCGAGGACTCCGAGGACGTGCGCCGCCTGCTCAGCCACTCGCCGAACACCGCAGGCGGCCTGATGACCTCCGAACCGGTGGTGCTGGCTCCCGACACCACCGTTGCCCATGCCCTTGCGCGAGTGCGTGATCCAGACCTTACGCCGGCGTTGGCATCGGTAGTTTTCGTGGTGCGACCGCCCACCGCCACCCCTACCGGCCACTATCTGGGTTGCGTGCATCTGCAGCGCCTGCTGCGCGAACCACCCGCTGAGCTGGTCAGCGGAATCGTTGACACCCACCTGCCCGAGCTGCGACCCGAAGACTCGCTGGGTGCGGTCACCCGCTACTTCGCCGCCTACAACCTGATGTGCGGGCCGGTGGTCGACGAGGAACATCACCTGCTCGGTGCGGTATCGGTCGACGATGTGCTCGACCATCTGTTGCCCGACGACTGGCGAGAACGAGAAGCCGAACCTGTGATCGTCACCGCCGAGGGGACGGTATGAGCGAATCGTCGGCCCGGCAGCGCCTCGACACGCCTCGCGTCTCCCGATCACTTGCCCCCCGACTCGATGTCGAGGCGGTCGGCCGGGTCGGCGAACGGTTCGCTCGGTTCCTCGGCACCGGTCGCTACCTGGCGATCCAGACCGTCGTGGTGTTCGTGTGGGTCCTGCTCAACATCGGCGCCTTCGCCTGGCAGTGGGATCCATACCCATTCATCCTGCTGAACCTCGCATTCTCCACTCAGGCCGCCTACGCGGCGCCCTTGATCCTGCTTGCCCAGAACAGGCAGGAGAACCGGGACCGGGTCTCCCTGGAAGAAGACCGCAGACGGGCCGAGCAGACCAAGGCCGATACCGAGTACCTGGCCCGCGAACTGGCAGCGCTGCGCCTTGCAGTCGGCGAAGTCGCCACCCGCGACTATCTGCGCCGCGAACTGGAGGAGATCCGCGATCTGCTCGCCGACCTGCGCCGACCGGCCGGAACCGGGCCTGTTGAGACGGGCACCCAAGCTACCCACCGGCAATCCGGGAAAAATGGGTGAGCTAGCTGTGGCGATTGCTGTTACGACATCGTTGCCAAGTAGGTATGGTGGCGTGGTTCATAGGTGATCTGACAGGCAGGACGGTTCGAGTGCACATAGGGGGAGGATCGACTCTCCGCGCAGCGGGCCGTCGCGTGGGCCGAGTTGCCCGCATGCCGGCGTTCGGTGTGGCCGCGGTGCTCACACCTCTTGTATTGGCCGGCGCCGTGGGAGGGGCCGCTCCATCGAGCAACGCACCCTCGCGGGACTCTGCGGTCATGCCACTGGCCCTCGTCGAGCGCTCCGCCGATGAGGATTCCGGCGCGTCAGTGGTGGCGGCGGTCAAGACACCGACCCCGTTTCACACGGTCGCCGGCAGTTCTTCTTCGCCGCCCCCCGCGGCCGTAGTCAATTCACCTGGGGCACTGCGTATTCCGGCAATGGCCTTGGCGGCCTACCGAAACGCCGAAAGCATGATGACGGCAGCTTTCCCTGCGTGCGGGGTTAGCTGGAACCTGCTGGCCGGGATCGGCCGCATCGAGTCGATGCACGCCTACGGCGGCGCGACAGATTCGCGTGGCACCGCGGTACGACCGATCTACGGACCCGCCTTAGACGGCACGCTGCCCGGCAACGAGATCATCGTGCAGAGTCGCAGCGCTGAACGGGTGACCTACGCCAGAGCAATGGGTCCGATGCAGTTCCTGCCCGGCACCTGGTCGCGCTACGCGTCCGACGGCGACAATGACGGCAAGGCCGATGTCCAGAACGTCTTCGACGCATCACTTGCGGCGGCGCGTTACCTGTGCAGCGGTGGACTGAACTTACGCAATCAGGCAGACGTGATGGCCGCGATTCTGCGCTACAACAACTCGATGGCCTACACGCGCAATGTGCTGAGCTGGGCCGCCTCCTACGCAACCGGTGTCGTGCCCGTCGACCTGCCGCCGATCAACGGCTCCGTCCCCTCGCTCGGCAGCAGCAGCGGAAGCTTCGGTAGCGCCAACACCCACCTCGACCGCACCCAGGGACTTGGACCCGGGTTGCCGTTGAACGCCACCGGTCTACCACCCAACGATCCGCTGTCGCTGATTCCGCTCATGGTCCGCACCGATGCAGCCAGTCAGATCTCGACCAATGTCCCGGGATTCGCGGCGGGTCAGTCGCTCGGACCGCTTCCTGGACCCGTCCAGGCGCTGCAGGCATTCCCGAAGCCGGCAACCCAGCAGCCGGCGGAATGGTTGCCTCCATGGATGCAACCGCCGCCCGAGCCGCAGTGTGCGGTGTTCTGCATTCAGAGCACCGCCCCGCCTGCGGTCCCAGCTGCGCTGCCAGGGTTCGCGCCCCCGGGGTTCCCACCGCCGCCGGCACCGATGGCCCAGCCGCTACTCCCGCCCGGTCCACCCATGGCTCCTCCACCAGGGGCTCCCATGCCCGGCCCGCAGCCCCCGGGGTTCGCACCGCCGCCGGCACCGATGGCCCAGCCGCTACTCCCGCCCGGTCCACCCATGGCTCCCCCACCAGGGCCTCCGATGCCCGGCCCGCTACCGCCAGCACTCGGCCCCACGCCGGGTCCGGTGGCTTGAGCACAGCGGTCGCCCACCTTCAGATCGCCGCCGGCATGCGGCCTAGACTCGCCGGTGATGTCTTCAACCCCGCCTGACCTAGAATCCTCGGTCCGTGCCGCGCTGGCCAAAGTGATCGATCCTGAACTGCGCCGTCCAATCACCGAAGTGGGCATGGTCAAGGACGTCACTGTTGGATACGACGGCCAGGACGGATCGGTGCACGTCGAGCTGTACCTGACCATTGCCGCCTGCCCGAAGAAGACCGAGATCTCCGACAGCGTCACCCGCGCAGTTAATGACGTGCCCGGCACCGGCGCGGTGAAGGTAACTCTTGACGTCATGAATGACGAGCAACGCGCCGAACTGCGTAAGCAGCTGCGCGGCGATTCACGAGAACCGGTGATCCCCTTCGCTCAGCCCGACTCGCTGACCCGTGTATACGCCGTCGCCTCCGGGAAGGGCGGTGTTGGCAAGTCCAGCGTCACGGTGAACCTGGCCGCCGCGCTGGCCGCCCGCGGGCTCTCGGTCGGCGTTCTCGACGCTGACATCTATGGACACTCGGTGCCCAGGATGATGGGCACGACCGACCGGCCGACCCAGGTCGACTCGATGATCCTCCCGCCGGTCGCACACGACGTCCGGGTCATCTCAATCGCGATGTTCACCCAGGGGAACACGCCCGTGGTATGGCGTGGGCCAATGCTGCACCGGGCGCTTCAGCAGTTCCTCGTCGACGTCTACTGGGGCGATCTGGACGTGCTTCTGCTGGACCTGCCGCCAGGTACCGGCGATATCGCGATCTCGGTATCGCAGTTAATTCCGGGGGCGGAGATCCTGGTCGTCACCACGCCGCAGTTGGCTGCTGCCGAAGTCGCTGAGCGTGCGGGGGCGATCGCGCTGCAGACCCGGCAGCGCATCGTCGGAGTGGTGGAGAATATGTCTGGGTTGGTGCTGCCAGACGGAACGACGATGCAGATCTTCGGGGAGGGCGGTGGCCGCCAGGTCGCCGAGAGCCTGTCCCGGGCCGTTGGTGCCGAGGTTCCACTACTGGGCCAGGTGCCTCTTGATCCCGCCCTGGTCTCGGCAGGCGACTCCGGTGTCCCGCTGGTGTTGTCGGCACCGGACACCGCAGCAGGTAAGGCGCTGCGCAGCATTGCTGACGCGCTATCGAGCCGCAAGCGTGGCCTTGCCGGCATGTCGCTGGGGTTGGACCCCGCAGGCCGCTAGCACTGAGGCTGCATTCTCAGCAGGTGCCTCTCGTACTTCGGCTGCCAGAACGCAGTTTCGATGTAAATGGGGACCGCTTAGGTGGCATCCGTGTCGAAAGGCGTCGACGCTGGCGGCTGTTCGGCGTCGGGCGTGGGGGGAGCGACCTCGGCGGGACCACCAGAGGACAGCGGCTTCTCCGATGCTTGCTGTGTACTGCCTGCTGTGTCGAACTTCCCCGTGAAGATCGAATCGTCGCCGTCGAGCAGGTGCTTGGTCAGCGCCGCGCGCGGCGTCATGCCTTTGAGCCTTTGCAGCTCGGAGAGTGGTTCGCGCAGGTCGTCGAATTCGGGGCCGAGGTCCTCTCGCAGCTGGCTGGTGGCGCCGCTGATGTAGTCCCGGGCTTGGCGCAGTGCGCTGGAGGTCCACCGGATCGCGCCGGGCAGTCGCTCTGGGCCGAGGATCACGAGTCCGGCTATCACCAGGACCATCATCTCGCCCCAACCGACGTTGGCGAACATCGGTTACGTGCTGTTGTCCGGACGGGGAGTCACGGTGAGCGTGACGCGACGGCCGTCGCGGACGACCTCGATGGGTGCGGGCTCGCCGATCGCGAGTTGCCGCACGGCGACCACGAACTCGTCGGCGTCGGCGACTTCGCGGTCGCCCACCTTGACGACAACATCGTTCTCAAGGATGCCGCCCTGCTCGGCGGGTCCACCCTGGGTCACGTTCGCGATCTGCGCACCCTTGGCGACATCGTTGCCCACCGAGCGCGCCGTGAGGCCCAGGGTCGGGTGGGCTATCTTGCCGTTCTGGATCAGCGTCTCGACAACCTGCTTGACCTCGTTGACCGGAATTGCGAATCCGAGGCCGCTGGCGCTGTCAGACAGGGATTTTCCGGCGGTGTTGATGCCGATCACCTCGGCGTTCATGTTGATCAGTGGCCCGCCCGAGTTGCCGTGATTGATCGACGCATCGGTCTGCACCCCGTCGATGACGGTGTTGGTGTCCGAGCCGTCGCCTGACAGCGGTATCGGGCGGTGCAGCGCGCTGATGATGCCGGTGGTAACCGTGCTGCGCAGGCCCAGCGGCGCGCCGGCGGCGATCACTTCTTCGCCGACCTGGAGTTTCTCGGAGTCGCCCATCCGCGCGACGACGAGGTTGTCGACGTTGTCGACCTTGAGCACTGCCAGGTCGGTCTTGGGATCGCGGCCGACTAGGTTCGCCGGAACTTCGGTGCCGTCGTGGAACACCACAGCCAGCTTGTACTTGCTCGGGTTGGTGGCTGCCTCAGAGATCACGTGATTGTTGGTGACGACGTAGCCGCGGCCGTCCACGACGACTCCGGACCCTTGGGCGCCTTCGCCGTCGCTGGCCGCTTCGATGGTGACCACCGAGTCGGCCACCGCAGCCGCTACTTCGGTGAATCGGCCAGGCGGCAGATCGGGGCTGTTACTGGTCTCCAGAGTCACCTTCGATGTGGTGAATGCCTCGACCACCTCGGCGGTCTTGCGGCCCACCAGGCCACCGGCGACGCCGATCACCAGCGCGACTATGCCGAGCACCGCGAGGGCGGTGTAGGAGACCTTGCCGCCAAACAACACCTGGCGCACGCCTAGCCTGCCGGTGTGGCCGGCGATCGGCGCCGGTGGCGGCGGCACGAACGCCGGCGTCCCCAAGGCGGCCGGCGATCCAGGGTTGCGCCACGGATCGTCAAATTCGTCGGCACCCGCTCCGAGTTCCGCCTTGAGCGCACCTACGTCGGCGGGGTGCCGCTGCAGCGAGTCGCCGCCAGG
>Ga0209991_10000684_pt1 | contig 14995 bp, 14 predicted proteins | sample ChitaG_FD_183167 | JGI IMG/M metagenome (GOLD analysis project Ga0209991, IMG submission 183167) | Deep subsurface microbial communities from South Pacific Ocean to uncover new lineages of life (NeLLi) - Chile_00310 metaG (SPAdes)... | ecosystem: Environmental > Aquatic > Marine > Oceanic >...
AAAATGAGGAAAAGGTGTATAAAGCTGCCCTCTGGCCGGGGGCCACAAGGACCGGAGACTGGACGGCTACTTACACAAGTAATCAGTTCCTGGATATAATGAAGTTTCTTGAATTAAATTATTAAATAGAACTTCTGCCTTAGCTCGCTTGGACACAAGGCCGGATAAACATATAAATACCAGTTACCCATACTAAGAGTAGAATTATTCCAGCCGGAAAGAAAATCCAGAGTTTTATCGCAGGATGAATAAAACTGCCGTCGTGGATGCTTTCGATCTGGTCTGATCTACGGTAGGCAGCCTGGAGAACGTCGCCGGTCTTGGTGTCCAGTTGGATTTCCCAACGGTTTTTACAGCGAACTTTGAGCATTCCTTTGTCAGGACGAACATCCAGACGGTCGATATCGTCCCAGCTTTCGACTTCCGCCTCGGGGACTTTTTGAGAAGCTTCGAGAATCTGATCGAAGCTGAGCAAAAGCTCTCTGCTTGATCCTTTTTGCATCGTCGGCTGAATCCAGGCGGACTCCTTTTTCAGTTGCAGAATCACACCAGAGACGATGATTATCGCCATTGGTAGGGCAATTATAATCGACCCCCAACGGTGCACATCGCGGTTAAATTTCGATAGTTTCATAATGATCCTTAATACCCACTTGGAAACAGATTGGCGTTTTTAATCGCTTGGATCTGACATTTCCCATTTAAACGCTTAAAGAACATAATTCACTCCTATCGGTGTCAATAATCTTATCAAAATCACCTTGAACTGCCAAGAAGTCTTTTATGTGTAGTTGTGGGCATAGGATTAGTTGTCCTGATATTCAACCGTTTTCATAGGTTAATCACCTTATAGTTTAAAATATGGCTTGGTTGAGGAAAATATTATAGTCATATATGCCCCAACTGTCAAACTATTGACATTTATTCTCCCCACTCCAAATTCTCCTCTGTCGAAAGGAATCGATAGTCATCAACTATCCTCCGCAGAAAATGCCAAGTTGTTCAGCTTATCGAAGATGACTTGTCTGAAAAGGATTTGCTCAAAGCTCTTAAGGGAGTTAATGAGCTTTACAGTTATAACGGCAGCCGGTTTGACCTGCCCTTTATTGAAGCCAAACTCAGCGTAGACTTAAAGGAATACTTTAATCACACTGATTTGATGTACGATTGCTGGCGACAAGGTTTGAAAGGTGGGCTGAAAGTAGTTGAGAAACTGTTGGGCATACAGAGGCGACTGACAGGAGCAGATGGCTATATGGCTGTGCAGCTGTGGTATGATTACGTCAATAACAACAATAAACAAGCCCTGCATATGTTATTGGAATATAATCAGGAAGACGTAGTCAACTTGCGGGTACTCAGGCGAAAACTGGGAATCAAATAACAAAATTGCTCCCGCTGTGCCTACCGAAAATCATATCCGGAGTTGAATAGAGACTCAAAAAGAGCATCAGACAAGTAATCCGATGTTCGTTAGCCGATTATCTCAAAGATAATAATTTTTATAGCAATTTCTTGACCCAATCTATGATTTTATCGTTAATTTCGTGAGATGATATGTAGCCTTCAAGCTCAATCGCCAGAAGCTCATCTGGTCGACCTGCAACTATTATCTTTATGCCATCAAGATTATGCTTCCCCAGTAGAGCCCTTAGCGTCAAACCAGAAGCTGGATTAGATGCTAAAATTCGCAATGCTTGCATTAGATATGGGATTGTGGTAACATCCTACCTTGATTCAACAGTGCTGGAAGCAGTTCTTGTGAAGATTTTTTTAGATGGATAAGCCACATAAGATGTTAAAATCATGATTACAAAAGCTTTTGAATATATAAGTAAGAATGAAACTCGCTTCATAAAAGAACTTCAAGGGTTTTTGAGATTTCCCTCGGTAAGCACTCAAATCGCACGCAAGAATGACCTATGGCAATGTGCTACATGGTTAAAGAACCACCTGGAAAATATCGGACTTCAGACACAACTCATAGGCGCCGATGGACATCCAATCGTATTGGCAACAGCTAAAGGTCGCTCATCTAAGAGACTCATAATATATGGCCACTATGACGTCCAACCGGAAGACCCAATTGACCAATGGAAGTTTACCCCTTTTAAGCCTGTTACTCGTGAAGGCTTTATATACGCTCGCGGCGCAACAGATGATAAGGGCCAATTGTTTGCTCATATTAAAGGGGTTGAAAGCTTGATAAGAACTAGCAAACAACTACCCTGTGAAGTGATATTTCTCATTGAGGGAGAAGAGGAATCAGGCGGCACGACACTAACTGAATATATAAGGACCCATAAGGTGAATTTGGCTGCTGATGCTATAGTCATATCTGACACTACAATGTATGATGAAAATACACCAGCCATAACATACGGGCTTAGGGGCCTCGTAACACTGGAAATGACGGTCAAGACAGCAAGCGGCGACCTTCACTCTGGCCTATTTGGCGGAGCTGTTGCAAATGCCGCCACAGTTTTGGCCCAAATAATCTCAAAATGTGTGGGACCTAATGGCGACATTCAGATTCCTGGTTTCTACGATAATGTTCGACCATTGACAGATTGGGAAAAGGAAAATATACAAGGGTTGCCACAAAATGATGACCAGCCTTTCAAGGACACGGGGCTAAAACAGACGTTTGGGGAAGCGGGTTTTTCAACGCTGGAACGCATTTGGGCTCGACCCACTTTTGAGACGAATAGCATTGTCGGTGGGTACACAGGTACAGGCGTGAAACCTATAATCCCATCTTCGGCTACGGCCCAAATCTCGATAAGGTTGGTGCCAGACCAGGATCCAGATATCATCGCCAACCTTGTGAAAAAACATGTCAATTTTACTTGTCCAGACTTTGCAAGTATCGAAATCAAAGGCCCCTTAAGCGCGACAAAGGCGGTCCTTTTTGATATCGAAGATCCGATGATAAAGGCAGGCTGGTACGCACTTAAACACGGTTTTGGTGCTGACCCGGTATATGTCCGGTGTGGAAGCACAATTCCGGTGGCGAATACATTTTCCGAAGAACTGCAAAGTCCCGTACTCCTGATGGGTTTCGGGCTTGACTCGGATGGCGCACATGCCCCAAACGAGCGGTTCAAAATTGACAATTTAATTAGCGGAGCGAAAGCATCTGCGTATTTGATTGCAAATATGCAGAAAACGCGGCCTCGGGGGGGCAGCAGGTGTGAAAGCGAACATGGTTGAGGCCGTGGGCTTTGTTCACCCCGAATAGTCCCAGCCAGTAGTCAAGGTCGATAGGAGGGTACCCGGTGATGGGGTGGACGAAACACTCCAGAGCACCCCGCAGGAAGGTGGGCCTGTTATTGATGGCCAACTGGGTTCCCTGCTGGGATAGACAGCGCATGCCGAACTCGGTTGTATGTATGTCAACGCCCTCCGAACTCGTAAGGGTCGCTACCAACTGGTAAAGTTCCGGTGTGTAAACTCATCCCATAGCAGTATTTCCTCGCCCAGTTTAATCTCATGGGTACTCATCTGAGAGCCCGGCTCACACTCCAGATGGACCATTGCGTGAATTTCAGAGGTCTTCGTCTGCATACTGCGCACCACGAAGGATACCGTTGCCGGAACAGGGGTCTCAATATTGCTGGTGCAGGTCAAGGCCAATCTGATCTTTTTCTGATCGACGATTGGATATACCTGTAACTCAGTGATGCGCACCTGTGGCCGGATCCGCAATTCCATTCTGCCGGTGATGCCGTTCCAGGCGAAGCCGCTGAAGACAGTGTGGTGCCCCCCGCATTTGAGCCGTTTTTCTTCACCCAGTACCAAGGTTAATTCCTCACTCTCGGATCCATTCGAATCAGAGCTGGGGCGTTTTGTTTTCAGGTTGGAATTATCCACCATGATGGCAAGCCGGAATACTTCAATAACAATTTCTAATTGAGAACTGAAATTGTCGTGATTTAGGGGGAATTGGGGTTTTTTGGGGGATTTTTGCCTTTGAAATAGGTTCGACCCCTTCGACTGGTTCGACAAGCTCACCACGGGCAAGCTCAGGACAGGCAAGCTCACTACAGGTGGTTCGACTTTGCTCACCACAAATTGGGTTTGATTGGGTTTGTATTGGGTTTGTTTTTTCATAGCCCTTAGCCGCATTTTTCTTCATAATCCTTTGTTAAAATAGAAGTTACGTTCATTTTTGGCCTTTTGGGAATTGGGTTTGAATTGGCTTTGTATTGGGTTTGTATTGGGTTTGTTTTCACACATCTGCAAAGTTGCTTGTTTTCATAATCCTTTGTTATAACAGTATTTACATTCATTTGAGCATCCGGCAAATTGGGTTTGTTTTGCATAAAACAACCAGAATGGTTGAAATCCGAAATCCTAATATCGAAATCCGAAACAATCTCAAAATCGAAATGACCCAAATTCAAAACAATTCGTCGTCCCAGGCGGCGGTTGGCGAGTGTTTGGGCTTCGGTAGACATGACATTAATACAAATTCTAAATCCTAAACTCTAAATCCTATACAAATTCTAAATCCTAAGCTCTAAATCCTAAACCCATCCTTCGCCCTGCGGGCTACGGAGGGCAGGCAAATTCGAAAATCAAATTTTCAAATGCTCCAAACGAGGTTTAATCGTGGTTTTTGGTTAATTGGTTAATTGCTATTCACTGATGAGCATTCGCCTACATAATTGGAGGGGGTTGCGCATTTGGTGCGAGAATTGGGGTGTTTTTGACAGGATTGACAGGACTAACTTGTTATTATAAAAGCAGTTAAAAAAATTTTAGATTTTTGGAAATTTCACGGTAAGTACCTGCGCAAATGATTGATTTTGAGCCACTAAGGCACGAAGTCAGAAGACAGGAGTCAGAAGTAAATTATTAGCCACGGATTTCACAGATTACACAGGGTTTTTAGTCAGCTTGGTGTTCTCGGCAAGCACTGCTCTGAAAGCGAGCTTTCGCCACAGAGACCTGCCTTCGTCCACCCCGTTTCGCTAAAGCTACACAGGGCAGGCAAGGCCATCACAATGGCCTTTTTATGAAGCTGGCAAAAACGTGCAAACCCTTCGACAAGCTCAGGACAAGAACATTTGAAAACGTTCAAAAATATTCAAAAACATTCGAAAATATTCGACGAATGATTGAAAATTTGACGCAAAGACACCAAGACACGAAGTCAGAAGACAGGAGTCAGAAGTCAGAAGTAAATTATTTGCCACGAAAAGGCACAAAAAAATTAGCCACGGATTTCACAGATTACACAGGGTTTTTAGTCAGCTTGGTGTTCTCGGCAAGCACTGCTCTGAAAGCGAGCTTTCGCCACAGAGACCTGCCTTCGTCCACCCCGTTTCGCTAAAGCTACACAGGGCAGGCAAGGCCATCACAATGGCCTTTTTATTAAGCTGACTAAAAGTTTGACGGATTTTTTTGGACGCAGATTACGGGGATTTTTAAAAACAAGGTTTGATGGGTTAAGTTGTAACGATTAGGCAAGATAGGTAAGGCAAAAACGTGCAAAAACGTGCAAAAACGTTTGAAAACATTCAAAAATATTCGAAAATATTCGAAAATATTCGAAAATATTCGAAAATATTCAACTTTTGAGTAGAAACGTTCGAAAATATTCGACATTTTTAGACGCTGATTGCGCAGCAAAGTTCAGCCACAGATTTCACAGATTTACACAGATTTGCTGTTGCCACTAAGACACGAAGGCACGAAGTTAGAAGACAGAAGACAGGAGTCAGAAGTCAGAAGTAAATTATTTGCCACGGATTCACACAGTTTTTTAGAGTTTTGGATTCCCGCTTTTTGCGGCCGCCTACTGGCGGGTTATCGTTTGCTTATTAGCAAAACACGCGGGAATTTTAACACCTTTTCAAACAAAAGTCAACAAAAAAGTGCTTTATAAGGACATAAATAGCTGGATCCCTGGCTACTGGGTCCCTGCCTAATACATGCAGGGATTCGGGATGCGGACTCGGGCAGGCGGCGGAAGACCCCAGTGAGATAACGCTTCGCTATCTCACGGGGCAAGCGGATTTGCCAATCCTTCTTTAACCGCATATTAGCCCGAATACAACGCTCACTTCACCTTACCACGCTGTTTGATAAATAGCGCCGTTCTCTCGATAGCACGCGCCTCCTCGGCATTGGCATTTGACGCGTACACATCCGTTCCGATCGATGGAATGAAATCCCGAACTTCTTGGAAGTCACTACTACATGACATCAAAAATCTAGACGACGTAAATGCTTGGCCAGAGTTCTCATGATGGACCATGTCGGCCTCAAGCTTGATCGGAGATACGCACAAATCGTGGCTTTTGGCCTTCGACCAAAAGCCAGGCTCTTTGCAATACAAGACTAGATCGGGCGTCATCGGGAACACTAGATAACTGCCGTCCCGCAATGGCTCCACACCCTTTAGCCACATCCTATTATTACTAGATTTTATGCAGACAGGATGATCAGACGTAATTAATGGGATCTGACTTGCATTCTTCGCGAATATCCATATGGCGCTATAGATTGATTCTTCAAATTCTTCCAGAAGCCCCGACTCAGAGAGAATAAGGAATTGAATGGACTTCTTCTCTTCGACACTTAAGCGGTCTTCTACTAACCCTCCATCCTTCAGTAGATACAGCATCAATTCTCGCAGCTCGAGGGTCCTAAAGTGTTGTGTTGCCAAAAACTCGGATAGCACCAATCTCTCTTCGTCCGAAAAGGTCACTCTCTGAGCCGGAGCTAGATTGCTGACCTCAGCCACTACTCGCATGATGATTGCGGAAGCCCGAGCCTCCAGGTCGGAAAGAGCTTTTTCTATCGACAGTGGATCAACCGAGTAGACTACAGGCCCTGGTAATCGGTAGAACTGAGTTTCTGCTGCAATTCTGTTAGGGGCGGCAGCAAACACTCGATCTACCTTTTTGTCGTAGACCCACAGCTTCTGCTTCGTATCGAGAAAATAATTGAGATAAAATATAGGTACGTAATGATGTAACTTGGGAACACTCATTTTAACAGTTTCCCTCAGTGGGCATCCGTTTCTTTATTTTTTATTATGGTTCTGTCAAAGGAAGAGAGACAAGGGAGTATATCAAAACCGGTGTGTTTTTATTATCCAATTTCTAAGCGACTATAATCGTTTAAAATCCATATCAAAGTGCCTAATAGGGAAAAGATGAACGCCTACCACCATCAAGTAGGCCGTCGAGCCTACGATGTTCCGACCTATTGTTAACCAGTAACTCTCGGTTTGGTTTTCATGGAGAATGTCCTTCACTGCAGGACGTTGGTTGTTGCGCAAGTACTTCCGTCCATATCCCCTCCATTCGACATCGCTGATAGGTTTATTGAGATGTAATCGCTGATTGCAAACAAATCCGCATCTGGGAACATAACTCCGTTTGCCTTCCCGAGATGTTTCTATTTGAAATGTGAAAGAAGTAAATCTTTCGGGACGTACTAAGATAAGCGACCTTGTGCTTGTTGTCTGCACAAGTGGTTTTAAGGATAGCTCTTGGTGTTTCTGGCAGAAGTCAAAATACTCTTCTTCAGTTAACTCATGAACTAATCGCGCTCTTCGACTACCTATTCGCCAGTCCTCCGAATGGGTACCTTTAGGTATGGACTCAACGAGATCGAACTTCACTTGATTGCCCTTGCGCACGATCCAGTTGCCGTTTACGTCCTTGCAATCGTCAAGCTCAAGCTGACGCCAAGAATCGTCGCGATTTGGGCGAGTTGGCCTGATCCACTGCCCATCATCCGTTATGCCAGCGACACAGACACCATCGCTAATTCGGCTTACGGCAAGGATGGTGATTTCGGTCATCTGCTTTTCCTCTCGAGATGTTCGACCTCGATATTAGGCAAATGTTTCTTGAGGTACTCCGCGAGAAGCCGACGGTGGCAATGCTCCGGAGTGTGTTCGCTGCAAAGAAGACAGTCTTTTTCACGAAGTACTGTGGCTGCTGTCTCGGCGATCCTGCGATTTACCATCAAGTCTTTAAACTTGCTTTCATATTCAGTCCAGGAGCCTTTCCTTTTCTTGAAGTCATCAAGGATGTCCTGTGTCGGTGCGAAATCCGGGATGTGCACATAGTCAATCCCCGCTATAGCATGGAGGAAGTATTTTAGGTCTCGTGCTTTTGCAAATCCGGCAATCTGGGAGGTGTTATTGAGCCTTATGTCAACAATACGACGCACACCAGCGTTCTGCAAGTGCGTAAAGAATTCTTCAGCAGACTTCTTGGTAAAGCCAATAGTGAAGAGTTTCATACTTCTACGGGCACCTTCTTGTATGCTATTTTTTCTGCTTGTAAATCGTACGCTTTCTCAATCAGGCCAGATGTTGAGGTCAGGTCTCCAAATAGCTCTGGTTGAAGTTTGTGAAGGTTAATGAGCCTTTTCTCTGACATCTCCTGTCGTTCTTTTGTACCATCTCCTAAGATGTGAGTTATCTTCAAGTCTGGACAGATCCTTTTCAATTCGCGACATAGCAGTATCGTTCTGTGGCATGTAATGGGATCAGATTCCGAACACATGAGGGCAACTCTGTAATGTTCAACTCCCTGAAGGACTATCTCTAATCCACGCTGGAAGATTGACAAATGGGCGATTCGATCGTACTTTGCCTGACCGTCAATGTAGCAATCATCTTCAGATCGTTGTGCGCCTAATTCCCTACCCAAGAACACATAGTCAATATTGGAATCTCTCAGAGCACTCTCTAGTACGTCCTTATTAAACTGGGGCGAATGTTTGCTGTAGGGACTAGATCGGACGTCGACTATAGCTGAAACCTGATATGCCAAAAGTAACTCGAGGAAATGGTCGAGTGAGTGATTTGAGTGCCCTATGGTGAATAGTTCTTTCATTCTAATAGGCCTTTTTTCTCTTCTTGTCGCTCCATTCACGTCCAACATAATAATATACAACACTTTACGCCTGAGGCGTATAAATTTGTCAGCAATTTAGCCGCTGCTTCGGTTGCTTTTTCCTCCACGTGAGCAGTTAGTTATTCCTTATCGTTGGCGTTCTCCCATTTTAACAGCTCCCACCTTCGCTAAAGCTTCGGAGGGCAAGCCAGGGTCAAATTAGTCGATAGTCGTTAGTATTTAGTATATAGCCAGTTGAATACGTAAAGCATACATCTGTCAACTGGAGAGGCCTTAAACTCGCAGAGTCTATCATAATGTTCCGCTTGCCGGCCCTTAAGAGCGTCAATAGAATGGATGCCGATATTCTGCATATCCCGGGCAATAGTTTTACCAACGCCGGGAATTTGTTCTAATTCCTGTAAGCTGGATGATTCCATAGAAAGGTGCCTCAGATATTATTCACCAAATACAATTCACTAATCACGATTTACCAATCACGAATTATCTGCCACCCCAGTTGCTTACCCCTAAGCCGCTCTGCAATCTCCCCAATAAATTACCCTAAAGAAGAATATATGTCAAAAGCTATCTTCGCTTGTCAAGCAAGGAATTTCAGAGTAAAATATTGCCTTTCGAGGACGTATGAGATATGCTAATAGCCTATGGAAAGGGTCGTGATATTATTAAAAACCATAAGCCAATGCCCCTTATGGATGGAGCTGCAGAAACGATGAGTGCCATTATTGAAGAATACGAAACAACAATTAAACATCAAAGAGGGAAGATACAAGGTAAAAATAAAAAAGAGGGTCCAGCACGGTAAGGTGTCGGATAGGTAGAGTAAGAAGTAAGTTCCGGTGGTGGTTTATGAAGGTGTCTTTTTTATAAGTTTCTTGACAATTAAGTTGTGCGTGGGGATACTCGAATTTGTTTCCCGTCAGCAGAAGTGGCATAGGTTAAGGGAGATAAGCTGTGGCAATTAATGACGATGTGGTAATCACACCCGGGATGCAGGTTTACATTGACCAGAACAACAAGTATCTGGCCAAGCGCGACAAATACATTCGTAATGTTGTTAAGAGATGGAAATTCGACACGATTGCCGTGCACGGTCTCTATGAGGTCAATGAAGCGATTGAGGATTATCAGGGCTCAATTATCGAACCGATATTCATGAGCACCTCTCAAGCGTATCGCGATTCGGATGAGATGGCGGCGGCGCTGGCATACAAGATTCCAACGTGGTGTTATTCCCGCATAGCGAATCCTTCGACGTATTATTATGAATGGACGCTCGCACTGCTTGAAGGGTACGGTTTTGACGGGGACACATCGTGCTGCTCGACATCATCGGGAATGTCAGCGATTATGACAGCTGTACAGCCGTTTTTTGTAGTGAAGAAAGACGCCTTGGAGCCGCGCAACTTTCTTGCAACGGCACAATGTTATGGTGGAACATTTCAGCAGTTCTCCGTGCGCTTCATGCAGGAAAGAAACATCGAATGCCGATGGATAACAGACCCAACGAATATCGACGAGTGGGCCAGGAACATCGACGAAAACACCCGTTTCCTCTACGGAGAGTTACCAAGCAATCCACAGCAGAGCTTCTTTGATATCGAGGCGGTAGCCAACCTCGCCCACGAAAACAATGTCCCTTTGATTGTTGACTCTACCATCGCCACACCAGCTTTGCTCAGGCCAATCTGCCACGGCGCAGATATCGTCGTCCAATCTGTCACAAAGAGCCTCACTACCAGCGGTTTCGGGATATGCGGCGCGGTGATTGCGCGGAAGAATCTTGTAACAAACATCGATGATGACCAGCTAAAAGCAGACTTTTCTCTGCACATTAAATATCTACAAAACAGAGACTTTGGCCCGAACCTTCATCCGATGCAGGCTATAATGACGCTGAACGACATGCGAACTCTGCGTTCGAAGATTGACTTAATGAGCCGGAACACCATGAAGGTAGCTGAGTTCCTGCAAAAGCACCCCCGCGTGGAAAGCGTACAGTATTTAGGTCTGCAAGACCACCGGCTACACGAGCTGGCCAGCAAATACATGTGGCTGGTCGATGCTGAATATGACGAACAATACGGCAAGCCAATAAACCGGTACGGCCACTTGATGTCATTCTGCGTAAAGGGAGGAGCAGACAAGGCACGGCTGTTCTACGACGGCCTACAGCGCATATGGCGTGCAACAGATTTAGGACGAATCAAGAGTATCGCCACCATACCATCCATATCCACCCACCAGCAGCAAGGCGAAGAAGGCCGGACGCTGGCAAGTATCCCGCCAAACATGGTACGGCTATGTGTAGGCGCGGAACACCCGGACGACATAATAGCCGACCTAGACCAAGCGCTCAATATCGTGACGTAGCAGACAGCGGCATGGGTTGTGCACATGCTATCAGGCAGTACTTTAACGGAAAATTGTAGAATGGATGTAGTTACACTTCCATCGTCATAAGTAAGGCGACCGAATGGATAAAAAAAAAGGACTGAAAGTTACGAGTTATGCACAACCGCTAACATCGTTTTCTCTTTACAAAAGCATGGAATTTTGTTAAAATTCGGTAACTTGAATCATAAACAGATATGAAACACGAAAAAATGGCAGGTAAAATAACTATTGACACCGAACAATGCAAGGGCTGCGGCTTGTGTGTTATAGCCTGCCCGCGGAGCAGCATCGTAATCTCGAAAAAATCCAAAACACTAAGCACTAAATCCTAAACCCCGCATCAAACAGCAAGAAATATTTGGTACGGGACAAGCAAATTCAAATTGCCGAAATTGGGTGCCTGGACGAGGTCGCCAGGGGCAAGCAAGAATAGAGGGCTTAGTCCCTGCATCTGAAGCTTTATCTTCCACGGCCTACATTATTTCCACTGCCACAGTCGATACATCATCTTTCGGGCCTGTTGAGCTGCACCAAGTTTCGAGCTTATTCACAAGTCGGTCTATACTTGCTTCAAGTGGGCAGGTATTGGTTTCAGCAAGCACTTGAATCAATTGGCGGCTGCCGAAATGTTTGTGGTCCGGATTAGTGGCTGGTGGTTCGGTGGTTGCACAAAGGGTAGGTAATTGTTAGAATTGTCGGGTGAAGCTGAGAAAAAGAGACTAATATTTTATTGTAGAAGGACAGAATTATGGCGAGCATAGACTTGCGGAGTGATACAGTAACATTGCCGAGTTCTGCGATGCGGCAGGCTGTATTTGAGGCCGAGGTCGGCGATGACGTTTTTGGCGAGGACCCGACGGTCAACCATCTTGAAAAGATGGCGGCAGAACGTATGGGTAAGGAAGGAGGGCTTTTTGTGGCCAGCGGGACGATGGCCAACTCAGTGTGCGTGCTTACCCACTGCGGGCGCGGGGAAGAGGTAATTCTGGGCGATAAGTCGCATATGTTTCTCAATGAATCGGGGGCAATGTCGGCGGTGGGCGGGATACATCCGCATACCGTTGTCAATCAACCAGACGGCACGATGCGGCCGGAGGACATCGAAGCCGCCATTCGAGGTAGTAAGGTACACCTTCCGCGCAGCCGACTGATTTGCTTAGAGAACACGCATAACTGGTGCAGCGGGGCCGCTCTATCGGCTGAATATATCGGCTCAGTGGCGGAATTAGCCAAACGGCACGGGTTGCTGCTGCACCTCGACGGGGCCCGGATATTCAACGCCGCTATTGCTCTTGGGGTAGATGTGAAAGAGCTGACCCGTGGTGTGGATTCTGTGTCGTTTTGCCTTTCCAAGGGGCTTTCGGCGCCGGTGGGATCGGTGGTGTGCGGCTCTGGTGATTTCATCGCCGAGGCGCGGCGGGCCCGTAAGGTATTAGGAGGCGGCATGCGGCAGGCTGGTATCATCGCGGCAGCAGGTATTGTTGCACTGGAAGATATGGTGGAGCGGCTGGCAGAGGACCACGTGAATGCCCGGTACCTGGCCGAAGGTATAGCTCAAATAGATGGATTGTCGATTGATATTGCAGCAGTGCAGACAAATATTATTTATTTTGACCTGGTCAGCAACCGGCTGAATGTTGAGGAGTTCCTGAGACGATTGGAGCAGAAGGGAATCAAGCTATTATGTACAGGCAGGCCAGCTCGTTTTCGGATGGTAACTCATTACGGGATTGAAGCAGAAGATATTGACGCGGCACTGGCGGGCCTGCGAGAGGTGATGAAAGTGACTTAGGCACCACACCGGCCGCCAGACATCACCGAAAGCCGGACTTAAATAAATACTTTAGAAAGCTGAAAGGGAAAGTGAATATAATTGGTGGTCGAGCATCTGTTCTTAGTTTCAAGTTTTTGGTTCTGTGCGCCTGGAGGGAATAATCTTTGTAATTTGAGTTTGGGAATTTTCTGAAAGGAGACTGGAATGAGGAAGGTCTTAGCTTTATTTTTTGGTGTTTTTATGGTTATTTTTCTTAGCTCGTGCTCACAGACAAAAGGATATCTTTTTGTCATCGGAAGCGGCCGGCCTGAAGGCATTATGAGAAAATTCGTAGAGCATGCTGAAAAGTCCAACAGCGGCAAAATCATTATTTTCCCCATGTCAAGCAGTGAACCCGATGAATCCGGCCAATGGCACGTTGAGGAGCTTAAAAAATTTGGAGCACAGGAGGTTGAGTATCATGTCCTGACCAGAGAGGAGAGTTTAAAGGAAGAAAGCACAAAAATTCTCGATAATGTCGGTGGGATTTACTTCTCCGGAGGAGACCAGACCCGTTTGGCTGATGCCCTTGTTGATACTCCCATTCATCGAAGACTTCTTGAAATCTATGAGAATGGAGGTGTCATCGGTGGATCAAGCGCTGGGGCAGCAGTCATGAGCGAAATCATGATTACAGGTGAAGAGAAAAGGGATGTTGAAAGCGGTCACGAATTCGAAATTATCAAAGCGTCTAATATCGTTACTGAGGAAGGTTTCGGGTTTATGAAGACAGCCATCGTTGACCAGCATTTTGTAAGGCGGAAAAGGCACAACAGGCTAATCAGCCTTGTGGCTGAGAATCCTAGACTTCTCGGTATCGGTATAGATGAAGGAACCGGTATAATTGTTAAACCCGATGATACTTTTGAAGTTGCCGGGGGTCGAAGTGTCATCATCTATGACGCTTCCAAGGCTTCAATTAATATCGAGGTCGATCAAACCATCAGCGGGTATAATCTGGTCATGCATATTTTGAAAGCTGGAGATTGTTTTGATTTGAAGGCCAGAAAGGTGCTGAAGTAATGAGACTGAAGAAAGTTATCGGGCACTTGCTCTCAGAGACAATTCCAAGTGCACAGGCAGACGTGTTTTCTTTTATTTAAAGACTGAGGTATCACATTAGTTCTTCGATAACACTGTTCCCATAGCCTCCATAGAGGACAAATAGACTCCGTTAGAATAGTTGGCCAGAATCCACATTGCTGTTGTTTTATCTTCCTTGTAGATGCTACGGGCAGCTTGTTCAAGTGGGTTCTGCAAAGCCAGAGCATTCTTTTCAACCTTGCGGCACAAAGCTTTTACTTTGACAATTTTACTGGGATAAGCACTATCAACATTGGTGCGAAAGTTGGTGAATGTCCAAAAAGCCTCGAATGGATCGGCCCTAAAGGGGGAGTTGATCTTTGCTTCATACAAATCTCTTGACGGTCTTTGTGATTTAGAGGAAAAACCTGCAGGGAAAGCGGGAATACCGAAATGAAAAGGAATATAAGTCGAGCTGCAGGGTGACGCGAGAGAGGTCCAGTAAACAATGCCGATATCCAGCGGCATATTCTGCCGCAATTGAACAATAAAGCTGGTCTGGGTCCTATGGACGCAAATGGGACGACCACTTTCGTGCGGGCTTTTTGTGGGCGATGAGGCTTGAAGGGGTGTTCCCTCATAGTGGTCGCGCATAATCTGCATAATATCTGCTACGCCTACTTTGCTTCGCGGCAGGACCGAAAAGGGCAGATCAGGGCCAAGTGGAATCGCTTCATCAGTAATATATCTTAGACCAGCCCACTGTCGGCCGAAATTGTACAGACTCGAAGCTGCGTCGGGGTTTGCATAAGCAGCGGCAAAATCAAACGGCCCGTCTTTTTCGGGATTGTGCCAACCCCTTGATATGGCATAT
>Ga0209991_10000685_pt1 | contig 14981 bp, 17 predicted proteins | sample ChitaG_FD_183167 | JGI IMG/M metagenome (GOLD analysis project Ga0209991, IMG submission 183167) | Deep subsurface microbial communities from South Pacific Ocean to uncover new lineages of life (NeLLi) - Chile_00310 metaG (SPAdes)... | ecosystem: Environmental > Aquatic > Marine > Oceanic >...
CATCCTATACCCATTTTTTTAAAAACCTTTAATTTTATTACACTTATGACCTTTTTATTATTATATCAAAAAGTCTTCTTTTTGGCGAAGCAACTAAAATTTACTGGCATCCTCGGTCTAGAACCTGTGTTTTAAAGGGAAATTAGGGGGTTTGAGGCGTGTCTCACTAACGCGTCTCGGTCGGGGTGTTTTGAAGCTAAGATGAGACAAATGAGACAGTCTTTAAGGGTATATTTTGGTGTCTCATTTCGGGCGTTCCCCACCTATTACTTACTATATTTTCAGTTTGAAAACTTGGTAAACAAAAAGGCCCCGAGATTACTCGGAGTCCGCAGATTGCTTACGGGATTTCCGCGGAATCATTCTTCTTCTCACAGCCTACTAAAGGTTAATGAGCTATGAGAGGATGCGAACTTATGAGTTCGCTTGGGGGAAGGGAGGCCAGATTAAAGTCTCCACCTTGTTAGGCTTTGGCCTCGAATCATGAGGCCTCCCTTCCCTTGCGGTTAGGACGTAGTGGGTCCGTCCTTACCTATTCGTCGTCGCATCTCTTCCTTCCTCTTCTTCTCGTATTCGCCTTCGGGCAAAGGCTGGTTGGGGTCTCGAAGAGATCCACCGCGGATGCGGAACCGAATCCACGGCATGGGGTCCATCAGCCACAGGTTGAAACCCGTAGGGCTGAAGAACCAGTGAATGGCCCTTCCGACAAAGATGAACGGGGATCCATAGATCAACGTCACCCTCTCGGCAACCTTCTCCCCAAAAAGGGAGTCGGTTATCACGTATAGGACGGCTGTCGAGATTACGTAGGCCACGATCGCTGCGATAGCGATTCCGGTCCACGCCAGTGCCGTCAGAACTGTCGGTCCCATTCCAAGAGTCAACAGCATTGTTTCCTCCTTGTGCTAGTTTGTCATATCGTTTTGCAGTAGGTCCCACTAATCCCACCGAAGCTTCCCTCCTTCGCTTTGTTCAGGATAAATCTCGTTTAAAGAACTTGTCCTGAGCGTAAGGAAAGGGAGAAATTTCAGAGGGACTAGCATATCTATCGTTACAATCCCTATTTATTTTCCAAGGTTCTTTCCTTCAAACAAGAAACGGCCCTGAAGAGAGCCGTCTATGACGAATTTAATACAAAAACTTGCTCTCTCCTCTTACAATTGCATTATAGCATACCCACAGAATTTGTCAAGAGCTGGAGGTGATTCTCGGGCGAATATCAAAAAATCGCCAAAATGGCGATTAATTGGATCTTTCAATCTCCGAATATAGTTCTATTCCTAGACGGGTACGGGTTTAGGGCGTCCTAGACCCGTCAAGAAAATAGCTTCAAAATAGGCCTCTCGGTCGGCCTCGATACTGCGCTGACTGGTGCTGGCATCCTCGGTCTAGAACCTGCGTTTTAAGGGGAATTTTAGGGATTTTTGGACTTCCCCACCGACGCGTCTCGGTCGGAGGGTTTAATTGCATTAATGAAATTAGTCCAACATCTGTATAGTTTTTTATTGTCTTTTTGAATATCTAATAATTTTTTAGTGAAAGCCTTACGAGTTATGACTTCAATTACATATTCTTCTTCAAAAGATATCTCTTTGCTATCTTGTTTCGGTAAAGTTTCAAAAACAACAAATAAATTATCTACTTCTTTTACGCAAACTGAAAAATTTTTATTTAAACTAGCACTCCACAGCGTTCCATCTAGCACTATAATAGGCACAAAATAATGCAAGGCATACCTTCCCACTGCATATCTTTTTTTGATATATTTTGTGGCCTTAACTAAAGTCACGAGTGCTTCATATATTTTACTATTCTGCTGGGGTTTTGAAAAACTTTCATGGTAACTTTTGTGGAGTATGGCGTCTTTAAGACGAAAATTTTTCAGACCGAAAATTTCTAAATCATCGAACAACATTTCATGAAATTCTTCTTTTTTAGATTTTAGGCACTCATCTGGAACAGTAGGCCATCTCCTTCTACCATTATCAAAAAATATCCATGGGTTATTACTTTTTTTACATTGTACAACTAAATGTGATATAAGTTTATTAGCATCTCCTACATCTACCTTCTCAGCAATATTGTTTGCATAATAAAAATCAACTTTAACTCCATGAAGATCTAGTTCTCGAGATTGACCGGTCTCTTCGTCGAGATATAAATAACCGTTATAAACCATCCAATTTTTTTTCTCTAATTCCGATGCCACAAAAACTTCTAGGGGAAAACCAGTTTTTTCTAGATCTTTTATTATTTCTTTTTTAGTTTTCAGTGACATCGTAATTAAAAGAGTTGCAATGTGTCTTAGTCGCCTGACTTAACATGTGATGGCTGCGGGGCTTGGAATCTCACTGCTCGCTTCGCCACGTATGACGTGGCTTCGTTGCGCTTTAGACACCCACGGTTTCTAACGTTTCCCGCTTTTAGCGGGAAGCCTGTTTTCCTACACGGGGAGATTGGGTATCTCCCCGACCCCCTCTGTGCGGTTCTCATCCAATCCCCTACGCATTAATTCAAATCAGCAACACCCGTAAAGGGTGTTCTGCTTTAAATGCTGGCATCCTCGGTCTAGAACCTGCGTTTTAAGGGGAAATTGAGCGGTTTGAGGCGTGTCTCACCGACGCGTCTCGGTCGGAGTCCTTAAAGAGGGTTTTATAAAATGTCTGATGCTTTTTTGTCATTCTCTCCCCATAACCACTTAATATCAATTTCTTTTTTCCTTGCTGCCTCACCCCTATATATGTTCATAAACAAGAGTTCAATATGTCGTTTAATTTCTTCAGCGTTTGAAAAAATTGTCGAAGATCTATCAACTTGATGCGAAAGTTTGTTATAAAATTCGACCAAATTCTTAAAGAATTGGTCTAAATCAATAATTGGTGGAATTTTATACTGACTGGTACTTGCGTTAATATCTCTGTGAGCAAAAAGTTTATTTCTTAAAGTGCGCAAATCAGCAATTACCTTATCATTATTCTGTACAAAAATCTCAGTCTCCTTTTTATCTACCTGATACAAAGAATATGAATCATCTCGTGGGTCGAATGAATGTAAAGATAATATAACAAAATTGATAAGAAATGCGCGTTCAGTAGTAATAAAAAATTCTGAATGATATCTTTGTATTTCTACGTACCTTTCTGCCATTTTATTTGATACCACACGTTTCGATTTAGAATACGCAATCATTTTCCAGCCACTATACGCAGAAATTGCTTCAAATATATTTGACCTAAAATAATCTATAATTTCTTTATTTGTTGGCTTTGCCATAAACTTGAGCTTCTCGGTCTCTCGATACTACGAGCTGACTGCTGCGAGAATTAGCAAATGTTAGAATTTGTTTGCTAATAATCTAAGTTAAAAGATATCTAAACTATGTATTTTGCCGTTTTAAAATGATGTAATTTTTAATCGCATCAATCCATTTTTTAGCCACATTAGTATCAAAACTTTCTCCCATAAAAGTAAGTTTTCCTGCTTCAAAATTTCTAAATTTATCTTCATTAGAAACTTCATTAGAAAGAGGTTGCCCTCCAATTTTAATATAGTCTCCTAAATCTCTATCAGAAATATTTTTATCAACAACAAGTTTTTTATCTCGATTAAAATATTTATCCATTCTTGTATCTAAATGTTCGAAATGGTTTCTAAACTTTTGGATGTCTGTGTTATTATTAATTTCTTGGCATTCGCTAAAATATTTTTTAAATTCATCTTCTCTCTCAAGAGCAATATTTTTTTCTTCTTTTCGTAAAAGATGTTTGCTTGGAAATAAAATTTTATGTATGACTGTACAATGAATCAAAAAACGGTGATGATTTGTAAATAAATCATTTGAAGAATCTAATGCTTGATTAGCAGCATTAATTTGATTAAGTATTTCGTCAATGTATAGCTCAATATTCATGGCTGACGCTATGGGACGATGTTAGAACCAAGATTTTAAGAGGAATCTAGGTTTATTTTTTAAACTTCTCTACTAAATAAAAAATAATAGCGATAATGCTTGCAATAGCGCCCAAAACAAATAAAAATTGCACCCAAGTTTTCTCCCACCATTTTATTTTCTTTTCCTCAAAAACTTCGGGTAATTTGAAAGAATTTTCTATTTTTCTATTCTTTTCTTCTCTAGCTCTTGATTCTGATGTTGATATTAAAATGCAATGGTCTAAAACCACCATTGAATCAGAAACATTACGTATTTCTCCTTGAGCCACAACATTATCGCCTACCCCTAAAACAGAAACTTCGGGAGTGGGGGGTGTATCAAAATTCAATGCTATATGAATATTATCTTGGTCTTTAATATAAAAAGAAACATAATTATAACCAATATCATCTGCACTATTAATCTTTCCGTTAACTTGTATATGATGACCACTAAAATTACTCTCTAAGACATTTCTTCTAAGTGCAACTTTAGTTTCTTTAATAACTTCCGTCATTCGCTTTGGCGAAAGATTTCTCATTATCTCTGGCATAATTTTTAGACCTCTCGGTCTATTAATGCTCAAAATTATTAGCTGCGGGGCGTGGACGATGTTAGAACCTGTTTGATGGGTAGTTTAGCTTAAAAACTGCAGGTATCTCACCGATGCGTCTCGGTCGGGGTATTTTGAAGCTAAAATAAGATAGTATAAAATCAAAAAATAGAGTTGGCACCATTTTTTAAAATTTTAAAACGTTGCAGTCTCCTATTTTCAATCCATTGTCCAACTTACATATTCTCCTTTCCATATCAAAAATGATTTTCACCAAAAGGTAATCAAATTCAAATAAGGCAAATTCCCTATTGTCTTCGTTAGATTTTAAAAATCGGTATGTAATACCTGATTTCATACTCGGGTTGACAGGACCCTTGTTAGTCCCTACAAGAAGATAACCGCTAAAATCTTTCTTACCCAAGATAATCTCTCTAACCTCATCAAACCTTGGAGTATGCGCAAAATCACTTCCATGGTCTAAGTAGACGATTTCTAGGCCAATTTTATAAAGTGCCCGTGCAAGAATTTTTATATTTTTCGCACTCATATGTCTTTTTCCCCTCCAATGTAACCTAAATCCCTCTGGAGTTTCTTCGAAGTACTTTTTTGTCATTTTATCAAGCTTTATATTCACATGCCCTCCTGTGGGGTTGTCCATTTTCATAGTGTTAAAACTAGACGCCGGCACCTTGTTTTTTTTATTTTTAACCCCGTGGAAAGTCCTGAAAAATAAAATAGGGTCAAACTCCACGAGAGCTTGATCTAGCTCGGCCAACACTCCGTTGTTACACTTATCACATACAACGCCCTTTTTTAGAATTAGTTCATTATTGCCTAAAGATTCTGGAATTATATGTTCTTCGCCCTGAAATGAGTTTTTCTTGCTTTTACAAAAAAGGCATCCCGGATTTGAAATATCTAGAACCTGCGACTGATTATCACGACTTTTAAATTGGTCTGATTGCTTCATTGTGTTAAACAGTGGTTAAATGGTGTCAACTCTGATTTTTTCTTGTTTATATGTTTTATCCTACCAAAAAACCGCCTTCTTGGCGATTTTTCGTTGGCTCCCCAAGTGGGACGATTTTCGAACTTTAAGATGGGAAGAAATATTCGGCTATCCAGAAGACACCCTGAGACAAATGAAAGAGTTATTAGCTGCCGTTTGACATTCTGGAACACCTACCCTGCTACTCACTATTTTTTATTGAGAATTGCTACAAAGAGTTTAAGAGTTTGATATCTGAGTTGGAGTCTCTATCTCTGGTAGCCGACCGTATTTTTTAAAAACATTTTTAATTCTCTCTTCAGTTATACCTTCCCAGCCCAATGACCATCCAATATCCTTTAAGAGTTCTATTAGAAGTTCAACTCGCTTATTTTTTATCTCATTAACATAATATTCTCTCTGCCATTTTAATCTTTCGTCTACAGAGATGTTGTCTTGCTCCCACGGATAACGAAACATCCTTTCACCAATGTCCATTAATTCTATTCCTAATAATTTCTCTAAAGAGAACTTAAATTCCACTAAGCCCCAATAGCCCAATTTTTCATAAAAGTTAGCGGATGCTTCTAAAAATAAATCAATTAACCTCATTATCTGAGCGAGATAAGCTCTCTTAATCTCCTCGGTTTTCTCTATTCCCTCTTTTTTAGTCTCTACTTTCTCCAAACTCCCTAAGTCCTCTTTGTGATAAAACAAACCAAACTGATTAAGCTCTGTATAATTAATATCTTGAGTTTCCTTATTAAAAGCAAAAGATGCTATCCCTCCCTGAACGGGTCTTATTTTTTCATATCGCAAATAGGGAAATTCCTCGTAATATCCACTTGCCACGATTGTTTCGCTAATTTGTTTTATCTCTTGAGGAGATTTATAGGGTTCTGTGGGATACAAAGGAATAATTGATATAGTGGCTTCACTAAAAGGAATCCCTGAGAGCTTGTGGAGTTTAATGCGATTGTTATATCTCTCCAAGGTAGTGCTATATAAAAGCTCTCTTAGTTCTTCTGATTTTTTCCTTCTATCCCACAACCATTCAATCTGTTCTGCTGGTGCTAATTTTTCTGGCTGAGTAATATCGCCAGTTCTAATGTATATCTTGGTTCTATGGCGAATATAATGAGGGGTCATATTGCTTTGGGGCACACGAATAATAACAAAGGTTCTGTTTCTAACAGGGTCGCAAACTTGTATTTCTGGAAATACAGGAGGATAGATGTTGCTTAAAATTATACTGGTTACCCGTTCACTAAAACCCTTTTCATATTTTAATCCCCTTACTGGTAGCTTGGGCTTACCATCTTTATCTTCAACCCCAAGAACTATCAAACCGCCCATTGTATTAGCAAATGAAGAAATAGTTTTTTCTAAATCAGTAGGAAATTCTCTCTTATAATCTAAATTGATGCTTTCTCGTATTTGCTCATTACAGAAATTAACCACATCCTCAAAGGTAATTTTGGTAATTTCTTTAGTGAATAGCATAGATTTTATTTATATTGTAAAGATTATCACTTTTTTGCCTGAAAAACAACAGGAAAAATAATAAAAATGCCTTAAAATGGGCATTTCTATAACAAATTCTGAAAGCAATAACTCAATTGGGCAAAATATGAGAAAGGAGCTTGTATAAAAACCCTCCTAATAATAAAAATAGAAAAAAGACCATAAAAACCCAAAAAGCACCGCAAACCTCTCCTGCTATATATTTAACTACACCACCCTCTTTGTCTTTGTGCCTTTTCTCTTCTTTGCAAGAATGGAAAGAATACATTGAATCGTATTCTTTCCCGCATTTTGGACACTTCATAATAAGTCAACTAAATAAATTATAATAAACCCCCAGATTATCCAAACTGCCAGAACTATTAAAATAGTTATAATAATTTCTTTCATAGATTTATCTAAATAAAGAGAAATAAACCAGATATAAGAGTAATTAAAATCCCTAAAATAAAAGATAGTGCAGGATTCTTGAGGGGCAAAATAAAACCAATCAATAAAAGTGCTGGTATCCAGAAGAAGAGACCAGCCCACCAAGATATAAACATAAATCCTATTACCACTTCGGCAATAAATGAAAGTATGGCGATAATTGCGACTACAATTTGCGTAGTTGGATTTAGAAAAACCACTGGAACAGCGAGGGCTTCTTGAACTCCTGTTTTCCCAGCTGTTGGTGTTTTAACATAAGCATTCTGTAACAATGCACACCCTATACAGAAAATTAAGTATTTTATTATCATATCTTTTATTTTGTTTATTCTCTTGAGAATTGGTTAAGTTTCTTAATTTTTCCTTTCATAGATTTATATTTCTTTAGGAAATTTATATTTTCCTTTTCCAACTAAACCTAAACTATCTGCGAGAAAATAAACGATAAAAGCAAATAAAATTAAACGAAAAAACCAATGTATTTCTATTGAAAATAAAAAGAAACCAATCGCAGAGGCAAAAACCAAAAATAGCAACAATTTACCAATCTCAATTTTTTCTTTCATAGGTTAAATTTTCCCAGCCTTAATTTCTTTTCTAACTAAAGCATTAAAAGTAGAAGATGCTTCAATGTCTTTTTTAAATCCCTCTGGGTCATCTTTTCCTCTTTTTTCAACATAAATATTTATCCTATCTTTTAGCTCTATGGGAAGGCAATAATCTTCTTTTGTAAGTCCGGATGGTGCTTTTTCTGGCTTAATACTTGGGTCTGTCTCGGTATACGTAGGATGTGCTTCCCATATCGCTTTACCTGCCTCTTTTGCGGATTTACCACCTTCCATTTCTTTTATAAATAATGCTAACTTATGGAATTCATCTATCTTTAATATCATTCTTCTTTCAATGTCATTCAAATTCCACCACCAACGAACATCTTCATCTCTTACTCCTTCAACCCTTTTTGTTGACAATGTCTTTCTAAAAAATTCAGCCAATTTTTCTATAATAGGATTCTCTGCTTTTTCATTTTCCAGAATGATATCTCCAAAATTTGAGGGTAGATAATATGACTTTCGCTCTTTGCTTTCACTGATTGCTTTATCTAACATATCTTTTGCTGTTTTTTTGGCATCAGGTAAACCCATAACAGAAAAAAACTGAATATAATGTTCTAAAAGCTGTTTTTCTAACTCATTGTAATTATTGAATAAACCCATAGTGGTTTTAAAAATTTCTTAATCTTTTCTTTCGTTGATTTTTAATTTAAATATTGATACTAAGAATAGGATTGCAACAACAAAATCAATTATTGTCCAAGTTTCTTTATCAAGGTGAATTGGCACAATAGGGTTAAATAATATCGCTACCATAGCCATTGGGACGAGCCAGAACTGCTTTTTTAACTCGTAGGATACCCAAATTAGAAATAACGCACTGGCGGCTACCACCCATCTTAATACAATATAATATCCGTAAGGCCATATATCCGGTATAGCCAGAAGAAGCATAACAATTACTATTACAGAAACAATATCCTTATATCGAATTATCTCTTTATCCATCTTAATGAGAGGTTTATCTACTTTAAATATATCCCCGTTTTTGGGAAAGTTCAAGGCAAATAAAAATTGCCCAATGATGGACAAATCTAACAACTAAAAACTATCAACTAAGAACTGAAAATTGCTGCGGGGCCAGGACTCGAACCTGGATCAGAGGAGCCAAAATCCTCTGTGCTACCGTTACACCACCCCGCATCGTTTAAGCAATTCCGCAAGATTCTATAATAGCAAGCTCAAGCGGAAGTTGCGGAATTGACGAATATTTCATTCTGTTTTCAGCTGTTAAAAAGAGGTTTACAATGTTTTGGATATCTCCTTCATTTACCAAAGAAGCCTGTTCTTTAATCTTTTGATATTCTTCTCGGGTCAAGCCGGAAATTACTGGATTTTGTAATTCCGGGTTTATCTTAATTATTAAAACCTGGCGCAAATAATTTATAAGAGCTTTGGCAAATTCCTGTGGATCTAATCCCTTATCAAAAGTATTGTTTAAAAAGTGAATGGCCTTAGGCGTTTCTTTTTTAAAAAGCAAATCAACGAATTGGCTAATTAAAGAAGTTTCAATAATTCCCAGCAAATCCTTAATCTCTTCTGCTTTAATTTCGCCTTTTGGACCAGAAAAAGTGATTGCCTGGTCTAACAGGCCTTCGGCGTCTCTGAAAGAGCCACCGGAATTTAAAGCAATAAATTCAAGGGCTGGCTTTTCTATTTTTATGCCCTCTTTTTTGGCAATAATTTCCAGCCTCTTTAAAATTTCAGGAAGGGTTAATCTTCGGAAATCGAATCTCTGACAACGGGAAATAATGGTTGGAATCATTTTCTGGATTTCGGTAGTGGCTAAAACAAAAATGGCGTGGGCAGGTGGTTCTTCCAAAGTTTTCAAGAGGGCATTGGCCGCTTCTTTTGTGATCTGATGACTTTCATCAATTATATAGACTTTATATTTTGATTTTGTTGGTGAAAACCTAATTCCATCTCTTAATTCTCTTATTTCATCGATTCCTCGATGAGAGGCAGCGTCAATTTCGATTAAGTCCATTGATCTTCCAGCCATGATCTCCAGACATGAAGAACACTTATTACAGGGCTCATAGTTTTTCTGATCTTCGCAGTTGACTGCCTTGGCTAAAAGTCTGGCAATTGTGGTCTTCCCGGTTCCTCTGGGGCCAGAAAACAAATAGGCGTGGGAAATCATTCCAGTTGAGATAGCATTAGTCAAGGTTTGAACCACATGTTCTTGGCCAATAATTGCTGAAAAAAATTGGGGTCTATATTTTCTATACAATACTAAGCTCATGTTTTCGAAGAAATTATCAGGGCCCCACCGAAGGTGGGAATCATAATCTCAGCAAAAGTCTGCGGCCTGTGTTTGCGATACAATACGAGATTAGACATTTTACTTTTTAAACACGATAAATTTAGCACCAAGGAAATTCCAGATCCAGGCAATTAAAGTAGCGGTAAATGCTCCGACATTTGCCCAGATTTTTTCTGACAGCCCAAATTGAGGACCAATAGCAATTACCACAAAAGAAGCTACTCCTACATTTATCAAAAAACCAATAATAACTACTATTAAAAATTTAGAATATTCTTTGGGAGCAAAGGCCTCTTCTCTTTTACCAAAAGTCCAGTGTTTGTTCCAAAGATAACTATTTATGGTAGCTACTAAAAAAGAGGCGCCTTTAAATAACGAATACCAGGGGCCGGCGGCAATTCCCGAAATCCAAATAAATCCATTCAAGACCCCTAAATCAATAAAGGTATTAAGAGTTCCCACCAAAACAAATCTCGCTGCCTGTAAAATTGCTAAAAATCTTTTCCCAATTAAAGAAACAACAAATATTCCCATTACGCCAAGAGGAGGGAAAACAAGAGGTAGTAGCCAGATATAGGGAATTTCTATCTCAACAACCTTTGAAATACCATAGAAAACAACCCCATTAATGAATCCAATTACAGCTGTAATTATGGCGTCAGATTTTTTCATCCCGTTAGAAGTCCGTTATTATATAGCATATGGCTAATTTCAAACAGACCCCGTTAGAAGTTTGCCAATTCGAGATTCTAGTTTAATTACAGAATAGACAAACTTTTATTTTTATACCCCGCTAAACGCTCTGCATAAAAATTTTTTTAGAAAATTTTTATGCTCAAGACTTCTAACGGGGTTCATCTTTTTTTATTCTTGATTATACTATACATTAGCCAGCAAAATCCAATTGCTAATAAAAGTCCGGCTAAAGCCGTCCAGCCAAAATATTTTTCGATAGTAATTCCAGCTTGAGTAGCCAGCAAAACTATTAGGCCAGCTATCATAATTCCTAAAGTTATTAACGGGAAAGCTATTTTAAAGGGAATGCCAAACAGAAAAGCAACCAAAGAGCCAGTCCAGCCGCCCGAAAGTGGCAAGGGAATAGCGACAAAAACAACGAGGGCAAAGCGACCATACTTTTCAATTCTAGCTTCGTATTTTTTTCTAGCCCTGGTCGAAAACCAAGAAGAAAATTGCTGGAAAATCTTAAAATTTTTTGAAAGCCGGCTGAAAACAGGTTCTAAGAACAAAAGAAGAAAAACCACCGGAACTAAATTCCCTATCACCGAAATCAAATAAGCTAGCCCCCAGTCCAAATGATAAATTGTTAAAGCGGCAGGCAAAGAAACCCTTAATTCTCCTATTGGAGTCATTGCTAATAAAAATATTTGAATTTCAGGAGTCACAATTATTTAATATTAGCACAAATTCCAAAAAAATCAAAATAATGATATTATAAAACAATAAAAGTCATTTATTCGTATATTCGTAAAAATTCGTAATTCGTGGGGAATATGCTTAAAGTTTATAATACTCTATCGCGGAAAAAAGAAGTTTTCTTGCCCCGTAGCATCTCAAAGAGATTGCTTCGGGGTAGGCCGAAAAAAGGGGGGAAGGTCGATATTTTTGTTTGTGGTCCGACCTGCTACGATTTTTCTCACCTTGGTCACGCTAGGACCTATGTTGTTTTTGATATGATCGTCAAATATCTGAAAGAAAAAGATTTTAATGTTTTCTATCTTCAAAATATCACTGACATTGATGACAAAATAATAAAAAGAGCTAAAGCCAAAAGAATAAAACCTGAAAAGCTGGCTCGCTATTTTGAGAAAGAATATCTGAAGGATATGAAGAGTTTGAAAATTGATAGTCCAACAAAATATGCCCGAGCCACAGATTATATTAAAGAGATAATCAGCCAAGTTAAAAGGCTTTTAGAAAAAGGGGTTGCTTACGAAATTGGAGATGGAATTTATTATGATATTTCAAAATTCAAAGATTATGGGAAATTATCCAGACGAACGGTTTCACAGGCCGAAGATGCCGTTTCGCGAATAGATGAGACCAGAGGAAAGAAAAATAAAGGAGACTTTTGCTTATGGAAATTTTCCAAGCCAGGCGAACCGAAATGGCCCAGCCCGTGGGGACCTGGCCGGCCCGGCTGGCATATTGAGGATACTGCCATTACAGAGAGATTCTTTGGGCCTCAGTATGATGTTCATGGTGGAGCCAGAGATTTAATCTTTCCTCATCACGAAGCTGAAATCGCTCAGATGGAAGCAATATCTGGCAAGAAACCAATGGTAAAATACTGGCTTCACCCTGGTTTTTTAACTGTTAGAGGAGAAAAGATGGCAAAATCTCTTGGTAATTTCATTACCGTTAAAAATTTTTTAAAGAAAAATTCTCCTCGAATTTTGAGACTTCTTCTTTTAAACTCGCGTTACCGCTCACCCCTTGACTATAACGAAAAACTACTTTCTCAAACCAAAAAACAAATTGAAAGAATTGATGAATTTGTGGATAAGCTACAAAGAACAAAGAACCCTACACCAGGGCAAGCTCGGTGCAGGGCAGGCAAAAAACAGAAAAAAAATGAGAGTGCAGTTAAAAGTTTAATTTTGCGGACAAGAAAGAAATTTGAAGAGGCAATGGAGGATGATTTTAATACTCCTGTTGTCCTATCTTCTATTTTTCAACTGATTAACCGAGCCAATCAGCTTTTTGACAAAAATAGACTGACTTCGACTGATGCCAAAGAGATTTTGAAATTCTTAAGAAAAATTGATAAAGCTTTCAATTTTATCTTTTGGGGAAAAAGAGTATCTCCGAAAATCCCCAGTTTTATTAAAAAGATGATTAAAGAAAGAGAAAAAGCAAGAAAAAGAAAAGATTGGAAAAAAGCTGACGAGATAAGACGAGAAATTAAAAAATTAGGGTATTGGGTTGAAGATACCAAGAAAAGACCAAAAATTAAGCGAATAGCATAAAACTAATAACAAATAGTAAAAATAAAAATGGCGCCCGTAGGGCGCCTTGTTAGTTAGCTTCCTTCTTTAATATCTCTAGAACTCGGTGAATAAGCTGGCGAGATTTTTGGCCCAGATTTACTATTCTCTCGACCAGTCCTTCTTCGCCATAAAGAGCTACCAAAGCCTTCAATTGAGAAAGTGAGGTTATTTTATTGCGAGTTAGAGCATTATAGGCCTGAGTCGAAAGACGACGCGAATAAGAATAGAGAAAAGCTGCTTTTTCTAATGCCGTCCCAAGAGTTACTAGATCAAATTCTTCTGGCTCAATCCCCCATCTCCTTATGAAGCCTTGCAATCTTTCGTTTTCTTCCTTTAATTCTCGATTTTCTGCTTCCAAATATGCAAGTCGTTGAAGTTCTTCTCTTATTTCTGTCGGGTCAATAGTCAAGAAGATTTTGAGGTGCCTCGATCTGCTTGGATGCCGCAATATCCGGAGAGTTCTTATTTCAACCTGATGAATTCTCTTTCTAGTTAGCTTAAATTCTCTGCCAACTTCTTCCAATGATCTTGGCCTACCATCTTCCAGACCAAATCTGAGATCTAATAATCGTATTTGATTTTTTTTAGTCCAGTGAATCTTAGTCCAAGGGAAATAAGAGCGATCTGGCAAATCGGGAAGAGTTTCTAAAACTCTTTTCACTTCTTCTTCTAAAGATACGGCCTTTCCTTCTCCGTTAAGAATATACGGGTAACAAAAGGGAGAATCTGAATCTCCAACAGATAGACCAAAAATGGCGGCCATTAGCCTTTGATAAAGCTGGTGCCTCTGTTCAGTTGTAGGTTCAACTTCGCTCATTCCTCTCCTCTCTTTTTGTCCAGCTTGACTGGATTTTGTGAAGTAGCTGTCCCTCCCGATATTAACTTTATATAGCTAACAGCAAAATTAGTCAAGATTTTCTTGATTTTCCCATCTTTTCTACTTGCTAGTTCTTTTGGCCTTTGCTATATTATAAATGATGGGTCAGAATTCTTCCAACAATTTTGAACTGCCTGAAAAACTTCCTCCCCAAAATATTGAGGCAGAAAAATCTCTTTTGGGAGCTTTGATGCTTGATAAAAACGCCATTTTGAAAGTGGTTGATTTTTTAGAACCTAAAGATTTTTATAGAGGAATCCACCAGGAAATTTATCAGGCAATGAGAGAGCTTTTTGAAAGAAGAGAGCCGATTGATCTTCTTTCAGTTTCCATTCGGCTTAAAGAAAAAAATCACCTTGAAGAAATTGGAGGAAATAGCTATTTAACTGAACTGATTAATTCTGTTCCCACTGCCAGCCATGTTTTAAACTATGGCAAAATTGTCCAGAGAAAAAAAATTCTGCGAGATCTAATTGAGGCTAGTCATGAAATAGGGACGATGGGATATAATGAAACAGAAGATATTGAAATATTATTAGATCAGGCGGAAAAAAGAATTTTCAGTATTGGTCAAAAGAGCTTAAGTCAAGATTTTTTACCAGTCAAGGCGGCTTTGGAGGAAGCTTTTGAAAGAATTGATAGGTTATCTCGGCAAAAAGGAGGACCAAGGGGACTTCCCACTGGTTTCACTGACTTGGATAATTTACTTTCTGGTCTTCAAAAATCCGATCTGATAATTTTAGCCTCAAGGCCAGCCGTGGGAAAGTCATCTTTGGCCTTAGATTTCG
>Ga0209991_10000687_pt1 | contig 14978 bp, 12 predicted proteins | sample ChitaG_FD_183167 | JGI IMG/M metagenome (GOLD analysis project Ga0209991, IMG submission 183167) | Deep subsurface microbial communities from South Pacific Ocean to uncover new lineages of life (NeLLi) - Chile_00310 metaG (SPAdes)... | ecosystem: Environmental > Aquatic > Marine > Oceanic >...
GACCTGTGTGTATCCAGCTAGTTTACCATAGGCGTTGCCTAGATAGATGGCACAGGGGGCCTTTTCTCTATACATGTTGTCAACATCAGTAAGGATTGCCGTGGCGCCTGACCTCACCCTGTTTGAGATAGTGGGGACCTCAGGTGGGTCTTTCCATACTGTTTTCTGCCCCACCAGAACCCCTGGGACATCGGTTATGGCGTTATACTCGCCTGTTAGGTATATGCCGGTCTCAACTCCCAGGTCACGTGCCCTGAACCGCACCGGTTCAGCATTGGGGTTGTCAACTTGTGGTGCCAAGGCTAGTTCGGAATTTGGCATCACCGGTACATTTGCCGAAGCTAACGGTATTGTACCGACCAGCATGGCTAGCAACAACACCAACATGCTTAGCAATATTTTCTTTTTCACCTGGTTAACTCCTTCTAATAGATTTTTATATTAACCGGTCTTTCCCGAGCGTCCATAGGTCTTTCCCTATCGCCTTTGACTACTCAGCCCTGCTTCAGAGGCATCACCCCCTGACTTTAAGAATATTTGGTCAAGGGGGGGGCACTGCCCCCCCCCTTCTTCACTCTTCGCTATTTCTCCAACTTGTCTATAAGCTTGAGGGCAGTGCGGAAGGCTTTCATGGCTAGACGTTCAGTGTATTGGGTCAGGAACTTTCTTGCCAAATCCTCTTTTCCGCCATCGTAGTACATGCTAAGTGCAGCCTTTTCGATGCCGGCTTGCCGTGCAAACTCAGCTTTCTCGAAATTATCCCAAGTAGCTCTGACCTTTCCTATCCTAGCTGCGTAATCCTCACACACTAGGTCGACCATTTCGTTGAAGGTCCAGTAAGCAGAGTTATGGTCGATTGGATCGGGCTCCCCCCATTCCTTCATCTCTCCCACTGTATATGGCTCAGCAATCTCCGAAATTCCATAGTACCAAGGAATATAGACACTAGGACATGGTCTGCATTGGCTTCTCCAGTAGATGTTACCTACAAAATTTGGCATCCAATTTCTTAGCTGGAATACAGAGCTCTCATCTGTGCTACTTACGCAAATAGGCCTTACCCTTTGTCCGTCTATGTAGTACCTATCACAAGGAGACGGCCCCAGTGTCGGGTTCCACGCCCAGACTGTGCCTTCATAGTGACACCTTAGCACTTCAATTATGTCTTGCACTGAAAGCTGTCGGTTGGGTTGAACCGAGAACGGGAGGTCACTCATGTCTGGGTATTCGATGCCGGTCAGCAGCCGTAGAGCAGCCCAATGACGGAGTTGATTACCTAGCGAATTTTGAGTTGATTCTTGGTTGTAGACTTTGGCGAAGTCAAACGGACCGCTAACCGGGTCGTACCAACCCGCATCTATAGCGTGCTGAACGAGGTCTGAACATGCCAGGAAGTTGCCGGTATCACCTAAGTCCATCTCCCGTATTGATATGTAGTTTGGAACAAAGGCTACTTCGTCATCTGGAACTCTCTGGGCGCCCCAATACTTTCCACACGCCGCTACAAAAATCCAGGTTTCGTTCGGGTCGGCTACTATATAGTTTCGTCCCCCACCGCGAGTGGCACTACCGTAACGTTGTATGTACCCTAGCTCTTCCACAAACTCACCCATTATCAGCACGCCTTCTCTTGCCGTTGTCGCTCTCTCTGGAACAAGCCGCCTGAGCCAATAGCCAATACCATATTGCGTTAGGTCATAATAACCTGTCCCTTTCATATTGCCGGCATTGTTACTCGCTATTGCTACCCCCCACTCGTTGAGATAAGTATCACTAAAAGTACAATCGGGTAGCTCTGACCACAGGTAGGCATAGGTTTCGCCTTCTACCTGAGGTATTATAGAGCCAGTCCTGAGCGTAATTGTCTCCCCGGGTGCATGCAGCACTCTTGGTACCACATGCAGACGGCTGACACATGAGCCATTATCCTCGTTGTGACCAAACAGCACTGACCCATCTACCGTAGCCAACTTCCCTGCGGCTAGGGAGGAGCATCCATCTAAATAATCCTCCCCATCGTCAGCTTGAATTGGAGCAGCAAAAAGAATCAAGCTACATATGACCACAAAGCTTATCAGACTACCAAAGATTTTCCTTTTCACCTGGTTAACTCCTTTTTAATAGATTTTTATATTAATCGGTCTTTCCCGAGCGCCCATAGGTCTTTCCCTATCGCCTTTGACTACTCAGCTCTGCTTCAGAGGCATCACCTCCTTTAGCATTCAATAGCTTTATGATGCGCCTTTCGCAAAATACTCGGCTTTATTCTTACTATTAATGTTCCCTTGCGAACTTACATTATAATTCGCCAAATGGCAAAACAGTTGGCAAAAAATAATAATGGTGGCTAGGTTACCTCTTCATCCCACGCCTAAACCACCTCCCCTTCTTCAGGAACCTGACCACCGGCTTGTCTGATGCCGAACATCTTTGGATAGCTACTGTTATTCATCCCTATGTTACCCTAACGGTCAACCGTTGTGCGCTTACGGTCATAAAGGCTAACACTATCTTCCCCATTTGTCAAGAGGGGGGAGTGACCCCCCCTCTTAGCCCTCTTAGTTATTCTTGCCAGTGGTCTACAAACTTTCTGGCGGTGCGGAAGGCTTTCAAGGCTAGGTTCTCAGTGTAATTAGTCAAGAACTTCCTCGCCCGCTGCTCGTCAATATCGTAGAGTGTCAGGGCAGTCTTTTCAATGTTGTCCTGGCGTGCATAGGCCTTAGCCTCCATGTGGTCCCAAACATCACGCACTACTTCTGCCCTGTTCAGGTAGTCCAAATCCACTAATGTATTCATTCTGTTGAAAACCCAGTAAGCGGAGTTCGGGTCGTAATACCGCTCTTCTAAGGGAGCATTGTACACACTTGGCTCTCCTACATAGTACTGCTCGGGGACCTCCAGAACTCCTGAGTACCACGGAACAAACACACCCTCGCAAGGTCTGCCTTGAGTCCTCCAATAGATGCTCCCTACGACAGGTGGCAGCCATCCTCTCCCCTGTATTATGATGCAATTTTGATTACTACCCGTACAAATTGGCCTCTCACTTTGGTCATGGTGTGGATCGCCATCTAGTGTCTGGTCGTACTCTGTACCTTCATAGTGGCTCGTCATCACGTACCTTATATCTTCTAAGGTAAATTTGCGATTTGGCTTAACTGAGAATGGGAGGTCATCTAATGGGTAGCTTACGCCACTCACGCGCCGTAGACCCTCCCACTGACGAAGCAAGTTACTTCTCGAATTTTGACGCGATGGACTTCCATATGCTTTGCCGAAATCAAACGGCTCACCGCTCTCAGGGTCGTACCAACCCTTGGCTATTGCATATTCAATAAGGTCGGGGCACGCCATGAAGTGGTCGGTATCATCCAGGTCTACTTCCCGTATCGGGTATCTATTCGAGTAAGCAGCCACTTCATCATCCGGGACTCTCTGGGCTACCCAGTGCCTTCCAGCAACTACTGCGCAAAGCCAAACTTCATTCGGGTCGATTATTGTATAAACGCGACCTGAGTGAGCATAGCCATATGTCTCCACCATCTCACCGATTATCTGCACGCCCTCTCTCGCTGTGGTTGCCCTCTGGGCAACGAGCCGCCTAGCCCAAAAACGCAGCCCCCCTTGTGTTAGATCATAAGGTTTCTCTTCCTTTGAACCCTGGCCGTTGCTTCCTATTCCTACACCCCACTCATTGAGATAATGGTCACAATTTCTTGGCGATGGTGGGTCTGCTCCCCAGCTCCGCAAAGTCGCCCAGGTTTCGCCTACTACCTGCGGTATTACGGTGCCAGTATCCTCCATCACGATTACCTCCCCGGGCTCATGGTATATCCGTGGTATAACTTCCTGACGGTTAACTAACACTCCACCACAATCCTCATTGTGGGCAAAAAAGACAGACCCGTCTGCCGAAGCCTCTCTACCTACGGCTATCGCAAAGCACGAGCCATCCTCCAGGGACTCCGCGGGAGGGTTGTCAGCTTGAATTGGAACAACGCCAAGAATCAAGCTACATATGACCACAAAGCTTATCAGGCCAGCTAACATTTTCCGCTTCATTTTAATCTCCTTTCATGATTTCTATATCAACCGGTCTTTCCCGAGCGCCCATAGGTCTTTCCCTATCGCCTTTGACTACTCAGCTCTGCTTCAGAGGCATCACCTCCTTTTGCTCTTTAGGGTTTAATAGCTTTATGATGCGCCTTTCGCAAAATACTCGGCTTTATTCTTACTATTAATGTTCCTTGCGAACTTATATTACCATTCGCCAAACGGCAAAAGTCAAGATACCTAAAACTACCACTACTAATTACAAATAGCAATACCTAATAAGTATTATTTTAAGGATAATAAAGTACTAACCCGGTCTAATCATTTCGACTTACTACAGTTCTTGACATCCCCATTAAGTAGTAATAAGATTTAGGTAGTAATTGGCTTTGTCATTGTCAAGGGTCGCGCCAGTTGGGGGGCGCAGTGGCGAAAATAAGGCTGCTCTTGGCAGATAAGAGTGAAATCTTTCGTGAGGGGCTAATAAAGCTTCTGGAGCACGAGCCAAATATCGAGGTAGTGTGTGCGTGCGGCAGGGGGCTCGAAGCTGTCGAAAGCGCCAATAAGTACCAGCCTGATATCATCCTCATAGATACTGGATTGTCTGAATGTAGCAGTACTGAGGCAATACAGCGTATTCATGAAAGGCTGCCGAAGACGAGTATCATCGTGCTCACCCACTCTGAGGCAAGCGGCGAATTCCTTACCACTGTTAGGGCAGGAGCTAGAGCATATGGCTAACGACAAGGGCGTGAGAGTAGCCAAGTGCCCGATTGGACAGCAGTATTGTTATCCGTCCTGCTACTGGCGTAAAGGCAACCGATGTTACTACAGGAACAAGCGCGGCAGGCAGATACCCGAACTAAAGCTACCCTGACCAACCTCATGAGCCACGACCGGGGTCTAATGTGCCACCTTGGCACAAAGCTAGCAGGAATACTTAGAATGGGTTAAAATAACCCCGGTTTAGATTATAGTAATGATTTTGGCATTTGTCCTACTGGTTTAAAACTGGAGCTAGACTCTTCCCCATGCCCACGATATAATTATAAAATTGAAATAAAAGGGGTGAAGAGATGGCAAAGCAAGCCAGAGAAGTTATAGTCGACCAGACAAGGTTATCTATAATCCAGGGAGACATCACCAAGCAGGCTACAGATGCCATAGTTAATGCTGCCAACCCGGGGCTGATGGGTGGGGGTGGTGTTGATGGCGCCATTCATCGAGGTGGAGGTCCAGCTATCTTGGAGGAGTGTAAGCAAATTGTGGCTAAGCAGGGACATTTGCCCACGGGTAAGGCTGTCATCACCACTGGAGGAAATTTGAGGGCAAAACATGTGATTCACACCGTTGGTCCTATCTGGCGGGGTGGAAATAAGAGTGAAGCCGCTCTACTGGAAAGCGCCTACAGAGAGAGCCTGAAATTGGCAGCAGAACTCAATCTAACCAGTGTTTCCTTTCCTTCAATAAGCACTGGGGCTTATGGCTATCCGGTGGCTGAGGCATCAAAGGTGGCTATTAAGGCGGTGGTTTCATTTCTCAGAGAGCAGGTCACCTCGCTTAGGGAAGTGGTATTTGTGCTCTTTGACTCCAGAACCTATGAAGCTTACTCCTCTGCCCTTGAGGAGGTGGTATGAGGATAGGAGTGGTCTCTGATACCCACCTGACTTCATTTGCCCAAGTTCCTGACAGGATATTGCTCGCCTTGGCTGAGGTAGACCTGATAATCCATGCTGGAGATTTCGTCGCCAGAGATGTGCTTGATGGTTTGAAGCGGCTGGGGGAAGTAAAAGCAGTGCGGGGGAATATGGATTCAGAAGAGCTTAAGCGGATTCTCCCGGAAAAGGAATTACTCTTGATAGAGGGGAAAAGGATTGGGATTACTCATGGCTCAGGCAGTCCCTATGGCATAGACGATAGGGTAGGGAGGATGTTTGAGGATGTTGATGTTATTGTTTTTGGTCATTCCCATCAGTCCCAGAATGAGATAAAGAAGGGCATTCTTTTCTTTAATCCGGGTCAGGCAAGAAATTCCTTCGGCATATTAACCGTGGGCAAAGAGGTCAAGGGAGAAATAATAAAGCTATAAAGAGCTTAAACCCTGGTATTGTTATTCCACTTCTATCTTGGTTCGGCTTTCCTTTTCTGCTTCCTCCACCTGCCCGATAGCGGCATCAATGAGGCTTCTTAATGCCAACAGCATTTCTTTTCGCGCTGCCTCGATAGACTAGCCATTCAGGGCTATTATATGAGATAATGTAGGCAAGGTAATGGCATATCGAGGTTTCAAGTTAACCGCCATATGGCCCTTAATAGCTATAAACCTGTTGCTATTTATAGCTACTTCTATTAATCCCGATCTTAAAGACTTGTTTGGCTTAATGCCAGCACGCTTTCTAGAAAACCCATGGACCTTGGTGACTAACATCTTTGTCCACGGGGGTATAGGGCATATCTTAGGCAACATGTTAGTCCTGTTCTTCTTCGGGGGTTTTCTCTGCCGTTTGATTGGGGTAAGAAATTTCCTTATCACCTACTTTGGCGGGGGGATACTGGGGAGTATTCTCTTCATCCTTCTTGCCTCGTCTGATTCCACAGTTATAGGTGCTTCGGGAGCTGCTTATGCCCTGGCGGGGGCATTGGTGGTGATGATGCCTAATTTAAGAGTCTTGGTGTACTTTATTGTTCCCATGCGCCTGTGGATGGTGATTTTAGTCTTTTTTGTTCTCTGGTCCATACCCGATATTATACCTGGGGTCGCTTGGCAGGCTCACCTTGGCGGTCTGGTTCTTGGTCTGGCTGCAGGCTACTTCTTCAGGAGGAGGATACGCTATTTCTTCTAGTTTGTTCCTCTATTTCTGCGAGCGATAAGGGCAGGTCACCTTTATCAATGGGGAAAAGTGTACCCAGTGTGGGCTGTGGCAAACTGTTACCAAAGCTCTGGGTGTATGAAAGCGTCCCTGGAGGGATTCGAACCCACGACCCGCTGCTTAGAAGGCAGCCGCTCTGTCCAACTGAGCTACAGGGACAGGCTATCTATTACTCAAATGTAGCACGAGGCGCAGGGAAAGGTCAAGGTAGTTTTTTGCCAAACTGTGGGTGGGTTTTTTATCTTGATGCCCTCCAGAGGCTAGATATAGCCAAAGCGCAAAGCGCAACACCAGCAATTATAGCCCCGACCCAGCCGAGTAAAGAGAGGCAGGTCACAATTATGCCGGCAACGAATACTCCAATAAAGATAGATAAAATAGCATGCTTGAATTTTAAACCAAAAAGGACAGCCGCTAGTGAACCTGTCCAGGCACCAGTGACAGGGAGAGGGATGGCAACAAATAACGCTAAACCAATTCGTTCATACCTCTCGACAACTCTTCCCCGCCTCTTGGTATGTTCAAAGAGCCATTGCAAAAACCGGTCAAAGCAACCTACTTTGCTTAGACATCTAGAAATAGCATCAAGGAACAATAGAATAACAGGCACCGGTAGTAGATTGCCAATGATAGCTAACGGGAGAGCATAATACCAGGGGAAATGAAACAGGTTTATAGCTACCGGTAGTGCTCCACGCAGCTCGAAAATAGGTAGAGCGGAGATAATAAGCACTACTAATTCTTTAGAAAAACCTAAGCTGAGAAGCTCTTCAGGGGACACACTTTTCCTTCACCGTCATTGCCTAATAGAGACCCTATGTAGGTAATGTAGCAAATGGACAATACTAGCGTCAAGTTGTAGATTACCTATGGAGCGTTAGCTTGACAATCATTTAGCCACATTGCTAGTATGATGGAGATTTACATCTGACTGATGGGCAGGCTAATAATGCCGAGATTATTAGATAGAGTAGATAACCCCGCAGATTTAAAAGGGCTGACAAAACAGGAGCTTGAGCAATTAGCCTCTGAGGTTAGAGAGGAACTGGTGGCTGTCGTTTCTACTAACGGAGGTCATCTGGCTTCTAATCTGGGTGTGGTTGAGCTTACTATAGCTTTGCATCGGGTGTTTGATAGCCCACGGGATAAGATTATCTGGGATGTGGGACATCAAAGCTATGTTCACAAACTGCTCACAGGCAGGAGACAACGCTTTGCCTCTATTCGCCAGTATGGAGGGCTATCTGGTTTTACCAGCCGTAGTGAGAGCGAGCATGACCCATTTGGTGCTGGTCATGCCAGCACCTCTGTTTCCGCTGCCCTTGGTATGGCTATCGCTCGTGACCTTTCAGGCGATGATTACCATGTGATTGCTGTTATCGGTGATGGGGCTATAACTGGAGGGATGGCTCTTGAGGCGCTAAACCAGGCGGGGCACTTGGGCTCCAGGATTTGCGTAGTTCTAAATGATAATGGGATGTCAATTTCACCTACTGTTGGAGCCTTAGCTAAACTATTGAGTAAGGTGCGGTTTGACTCCCGCTACCGTTGGGCAGAGGAGGAGAGCAAGCGGGTAATCGCTGCTCTCCCGTTGGGCAACCGGCTATGGCAAGCGAGCCAACGGATTAGGAGTGGATTCAAGGGCTTGATTATGCCAACAGTGTTCTGGGAGGAACTCGGCTTCACCTATATGGGACCTATCGACGGGCACAACATTCATGAGCTTGAAATAGCTCTTACCCAGGCACGGGATTACCGCTTGAAGCCAACCTTTGTTCATGTTATTACCACCAAGGGTAAAGGCTATCTTCCAGCAGAGGGTGATGCTGTTTACTTCCACGGTGTACCAGCTAAAAGCGTAAGCGCTGAGGCAATACCAAGTTATAGTGAGGTGTTTGCTCAGACTGTGCTTCGCCTAGCTCGGGAAAATCCCAGGCTGGTGGCAATTACCCCGGCTATGCCTGAGGGAAATTGTCTCAGTATAGTTGAGGCTGAGTTCCCGCAGCGAGTGTTTGATGTGGGAATCTGTGAGCAGCACGCTGTTACCTTTGCCGCCGGGCTGGCCACACAGGGTTTCATACCTATTGTGGCTATATATTCCACCTTCCTGCAGCGCGCTTTTGACCAGCTCATACACGATGTTTGCCTTCAGGATTTGCCCGTTATTTTTGCTATCGACCGTGGTGGTATTGTTGGTGACGATGGCAAGACGCATCAGGGAGCTTTTGATATCTCCTATCTAATATTTATTCCTAATTTGATAGTAGCTGCACCCAAGGATGAGAATGAGCTTCAGCACCTACTCTACACAGCAGTGAAGTCAAAGCATCCTATGGCTATACGATATCCCCGAGGCTCTGGTTTGGGGGTAGAATTAGACCCGGAGCTGCATGAGATTCCCATAGGTAAGGGGGAAATAGTAAGGTATGGTGAAGATGCGGCCATATTAGCCATAGGAACTACTGTGGCTCCTGCTGTTGAGGCAGCCCAGGAGCTAGCTTCAAACGGGATTGAAGCTACAGTGGTTAACGCTCGCTTTGCCAAGCCGCTGGACTCTGAGCTTATAATAGACTTGGCTAGTGGTATTAAGCGCCTGGTTACAGTTGAGGAGAATGCTCTCAGCGGTGGCTTTGGCAATAGTGTAGTCGAGCTTCTTCAAAAATCAGGCGTTAGTGATATCCGGGTAAAAAGCATTGGTATCCCTGATGAGTTTGTGGAGCAGGGCGCTCAAGCCGTCCTCCGTTCTAAGTATGGTCTTGATGCTAAAGGGATAACTAAACAGGTCTTGGAGTTATTTCCCAGCCTCTAATTTCAATTCTTTATTCATTGGCAGGGGATGTGTAGCTTTGCATATAAATGAAAGCCCAGCTAAAATATCAGGTGTAAGCTCAGACACCTGATATTTTTGTATTCCAGCCTATAAATACGAGGCCGTTTATCAAAGGAAGCTTGAAGGGGCGAAGCCCCTTCAAGCACTGTCCTTCCCCCTCATGATAGGAATACATATCATGGAGAGGGATAAAAAATGAGAGTCCAAGAGGGACGAAGTCCCTCTAACATAACTAATTCCCCCTCCCTTAGATAAGGGAGGGGGATAAAGGGGGAGGGTTACCTAAAAAAAACTTAAAGGGGGTGAGGTTGATAAATAAATGAACAAACTGACAATCAGAGATATAGGTGTTGGCGGCAAAAGGGTCTTGGTGCGAGCCGACTTCAATGTTCCTCTAGATGAAGCGACAGGGGCTATTACTGATGATAGCCGTATCCGAGCCACGCTGCCTACTGTCAAATATCTTATTGACCGAGGGGCTAGGGTTATCCTGTGTTCCCATCTGGGTCGACCCATGGGAAAGGTAGTTGAAAAACTACGATTAGCCGTTGTTGCCCAGCGCCTGTCGCAGCTCCTAGGGCAGCCAGTGGAAGTTGCTACTGACTGTATTGGCTCCGATGTAGAGAAGGCGATAGAAAAATTGGGGGAGGGTAGTGTTTTGCTCCTGGAGAATATCCGGTTTCACCCCGAGGAGGAAGAAAACGATGCCTCTTTTGCTCGAGCCTTAGCCCGGTTAGCTGATATATATGTAAACGATGCCTTCGGTGCCAGTCATAGAGCTCATGCTTCAATAGCGGGCGTTGCCAATTATCTACCCGCAGTGGCTGGTTTGCTGATTGAGAAGGAACTTGAGGTTCTGGGAAGTATTCTAACTAATCCAGCCCATCCATTTGCTGAGCTTGCTGGTGGCGCTAAGGTGAGTGACAAGCTCGGCGTATTGGAAAATACCATGGATAAGGTAGATTGCCTTCTAATTGGTGGCGGTATGGCAGCTACCTTCCTAAAGGCTAAATCTTATGAGGTGGGCACATCCTTGGTGGAGAAGGATAAACTAGCTCTTGCTGCTAAGCTGATGAGGGATGCAGCTCAGCGAGGGGTGCGCTTGATGCTTCCGGTTGATGTAGTTGTTGCCGATACACTTAGTGCCGAATCCAAAGTCAAGGCAGTATCAGTAGAGGATATAGCGCCAGATTGGAGAATTGTAGATATAGGCCCCCAGACTATCAGCAATTTCTCCGAAGAATTACGGCGGTGCCAAACAATCTTCTGGAACGGACCTATGGGCGTATATGAGATACCTCAATTTGCTCAGGGGACGAAAGCCATGGCCAGACTTCTAGCTGGACTTGAGACTACTACTATTATTGGTGGAGGCTCTACCGCTGAGGTAGTAACTGAAATGAAACTAGCTGACAAGGTGACTTTTGTCTCTACCGGGGGTGGTGCCTCACTCAGATTCTTGGGTGGCGAAACATTGCCCGGTGTGGAGGCATTACTCGATAAGAAGGCATAAAGAGAGTCAAAGAGAGGCAAAGCCTCTCTTACATAACCTATTCCCCCTCTCCTTTGAAAGAGAGATAAAAAAGAAAAGTCAAAGAGAGGCGAAGCCTCTCTTATATAACCATTCCCCTTCCCCTTGATAAGGGGAAGGGGATAAAGGGGATAGGGTTACCTAATAAAAACCTAAAGGGGGTGAGGTTGATTATAATTGATTTAGATTTAATAAAGGAAATCTCCAGACCTTCCCCGACCAAGATTGTGTTACTGGTTATTGATGGCTTAGGCGGATTGCCCAGCCCAAAAACTGGCAAGACAGAGCTGGAGACGGCCAATACACCGAACCTCGACCAGCTAGCAACCAAGGGTATATGCGGTCTTATTGACCCGGTGAGCCCAGGAATAACCCCTGGTAGTGCCCCAGCTCACCTGGCTCTGTTTGGCTATGACCCTTTTAGCTTCAACATTGGTCGGGGGGTGCTGGAGGCAATGGGGATTGATTTTGACCTTCAGGCAAGAGATATAGCGGCTCGGGGCAACTTCTGCACTGTGGATGAAGCCGGACGGGTCACCGACCGCAGGGCAGGGCGTATCTCTACTGAGAAGTGCACCGAGCTATGCCAATTGCTAGACGGATTGATGATAGAGGGGGTAAAACTTTTTGTTTGCCCTGTCAGGGAGCATCGCTTTATAATAGTGTTTCGTGGAGAGGGACTTGCCCCTGAAGTAAGCGATTCCGACCCCCAGCAGATAGGGGTGGCACCAAGGGCTATTACTGCCCTAAATCCACAAGCGGATACAATGGCTGCTGTTGCTACCCAATTCATAGCTCAAGCCAAGACACTCTTAGCTGAGCATTATCCAGCCAATATGGTGCTGCTGCGTGGCTTCTCCCAGCGACCTCACCTCCCCACTATGGGTGAAGTGTATAAATTAAAGCCAGTAGTCATTGCCAGTTATCCTATGTATCGGGGATTAGCTAAGTCGGTTGGTATGCAGGTTCTGGAAACCAGCGCCAGCATCGGGGAGGAGTTTAAAACTTTAAAGCAAAACTATACCGATTATGACTTCTTCTTCTTACATATAAAGGGAACTGATTCCGCCGGTGAGGATGGTGACTTTGACCGGAAGGTCAGGATTATAGAAGAGGTTGATAATGCTCTACCCGGCCTGACCGACCTTGAACCCGATGTCATTGTGGTTACCGGTGACCATTCCACGCCAGCCTTGCTCAAAGGGCATAGCTGGCACCCGGTGCCCATCCTTCTGTATTCCAAGTGGTGCCGTCCTGATAGGGTAGGGGAGTTCTCCGAGTCAGCCTGTATCTTTGGCGGACTGGGAAGGTTTCCCGCCACCCAGATTATGCCTTTAGCAATGGCTAACGCTCTAAAGCTGACTAAATTCGGCGCTTAGGAGAAGCGGTTTAATCAAGGGAAGTTTGAAGGGGCGGAGCCCCTTCAAGTAATCCTTCCCCCTTCCCCTTAATAAGGGGAAGGGGATAAAGGGGATGGGGTTCAAAAGAAATTAGGGGGTTATAATGCGAGTCCCTATGATTGCTGGTAACTGGAAGATGAACACCACGGTAAGTGAAGCCGTAGAATTGGTCAATGAGATGCTCCCGGGGCTTGACCAGATAGACAATGTTGAGAAAGTGCTTTGTCCCCCCTTTATTTCCTTGGCTGCGGTAAAGGAGCTAATTAAAGGAAGCTCAATAAAACTGGGGGCACAGAATATATACTTTGAGGAAAAGGGGGCATATACTGGGGAGATTTCGCCTCTAATGCTGGCTGACCTCTGTGAATTTGTTATTATTGGACACTCCGAGCGCAGGCAGCACTTTAATGAGACCGGAGAGATTGTAGATAAAAAGGTCAAAGCGGCGCTGAAGGTTGGTCTGAAGCCCATTTTATGTATTGGTGAGAGATTAAATGAAAATGAGGCAGGAAGGACAGAAGAGGTATTAACTGAGCAGCTAAACTCATCTTCAGCTCGAATATATTATTTCGGCGGTTTGATTTTAGCCTATGAGCCGATTTGGGCTATCGGCACTGGCAAGGCAGCTACCGGCAAGCAGGCAAATGAGACCATCGGTTTTATCCGCCAGCATATCTCCAAGCAACATGGCAAGAGAGTTGCTCAGGATGTGCGCATTCTCTATGGCGGCAGTGTAACTGCTGACAATATTGCCGAGTTTATAAACCAACCTGAGATAGATGGTGCCCTTGTCGGGGGAGCAAGCCTTAAAGCAGCTCAATTTTTGAGCATAGTAAAGCAAACCTCAGAAATCAAAGGTTATTTATCAGAAGAAGGTTGAATGAGCTTTGCCTTTATAAGGATTAAATGCTAGAGGAAAGTCAAAGAGAGGCGAAGCCTCTCTTATATAACTAATGCCCCTCTCTCCTTTGAAGGAGAGAGGGGCAGGGGTGAGAGGTAGATAAACAATCTTATGAATCGTCTAATGGCTATAGTAGGTCCTACTGGTGTAGGTAAGAGCAGGCTGGCTCTTCGCCTGGCTCAGGATTTTGATGGGGAGATAGTGAGCGCTGACAGCCGACAGGTCTACCGTTATATGGATATTGGCACTGCTAAACCCAGCCAGGAGGAGAGAGCCCTCGTCCCTTATCACCTGATTGATATAGTTGCTCCTGATGAAGATTTTAGCCTGGCTCAATATCAACGGCTAGCCTACAGGGCTATTGAGGACATTCAACAGCGCCATAAGCTAGCCTTATTGGTGGGTGGCAGTGGACTGTATGTATGGTCGGTATTGGAGGGCTGGGGGATACCGCAGGTAGCACCTGACACGGAATTTAGGTATAGTCTGGAGGAGAAGGCAGCCAGGGTGGGAAAGGATGAGCTTTATGAGGAGCTCGCCAGGGTTGCCCCGGTGGCAGCGCGGAGGATTGACCCCCGCAATGTGCGCCGCACCATAAGGGCTCTTGAGGTGTATAGAGGTGCAGAGGTTCCCTTTTCCCAGCTTCAGCGTAAAGAGGAGCCACCGTTTAATACCATGATAATAGGTTTAACCGCAGATAGGGCAGAACTATATCGTAGGATTGACTTGAGGGTTGATGAAATGATAAAGCGGGGTTTAGTTGACGAAGTTAAGAAGCTGGTGAACAGGGGCTATGATTTCAATCTGCCAGCTATGTCTGGCATAGGCTACAAGCAAATTGACATGTTTCTTAGAGGTGAATTAACCCTGGCTGCTGCTATACAGCAAATTAAGTTTGAAACCCACCGATTTGTCAGGCACCAATATAGCTGGTTTCGGTTGAAAGATGATAGAATAAAGTGGTTTGATATACAGAGCACGGTGGATTCACAAATCATAGCACCACTGAGTAAGTTCATAAAGGGGTAGCAATTGTAATTAAGGAGGTTTTAGAGGGGCTATGCCCCGCTAAAGAAATTATCTTCCCCTTAACAAGGGGAAGGGGATAAAGCGGGTTCCCAGGAAAATCAAAGATTTTTCTGGGTGCATAAAGGGGATAGGGTTCAATATGAATTTCACCAAAGTGCAGGGTGCAGGAAACGATTTTATACTGGTAGAGGGCGGTGAAGCCCAGCGTGATTGGTCACAGGTGGCAATAGCTATATGCGACCGCCACTTCGGCGTTGGCGCCGATGGCCTGCTACTGGTGCTGCCCTCAAATAATGCTGACTTCCAGATGCGGGTGTTCAACTCTGATGGCTCCGAGGCTAAGGCTTGTGGAAATGGCTTGAGG
>Ga0209991_10000689_pt1 | contig 14949 bp, 16 predicted proteins | sample ChitaG_FD_183167 | JGI IMG/M metagenome (GOLD analysis project Ga0209991, IMG submission 183167) | Deep subsurface microbial communities from South Pacific Ocean to uncover new lineages of life (NeLLi) - Chile_00310 metaG (SPAdes)... | ecosystem: Environmental > Aquatic > Marine > Oceanic >...
GAGAAGAGTCTCCCAGGGCCCGATATCCTCAAGGAGACCGACCCGGGAGAGGGTGACGAGAAGTGGGAGGGCAAGGTAGCCCATCGCCGCACGTGGCTGGTAGCCCGATGGAATTTTAAGCAAGGGGATTCCCTGGGCCTTGCTGATCTCTCCCATCTTACCACCACTTGAGATACAGAGTATTGAAGCGCACCTTCCTATACCCTGATCGAGGGAGGAGAGGGTCTCTGCCGTGTTCCCCGAGTAGCTGATTGCCACTAACAACGTGTGCCGATCGATAAATACCGGCAGGTCATAGCTTCGATTGACAAACAGAGGAATCTGCGCAAAGCGTTCCGCGATCTCTCCGGCCATCGCCGAACCACCCATCCCGCAGACGATGACCTGATCGATGCTATCTATACCAGGGAAGTCAAACCGCTCTCCGGTCTCGATCGCTTCTTTGCACTGGTCGACGAAGCGATCGAGAACAAAGATCATCCCCTCACTATCGTATTTAGTAAGGAACGCTCTATCGTCTAACTCTCTCATGCTGGATCGATGATAGCGCAGATCAGATTCTTTGTCGATGCCAGAAACCATCATCCAATCCTCTATTGGAATTTTCCGTAGATTATCATACAAGCCGAGAAACCTCTTGTGCGAAGATCAGCCACTTATCCGCTTGTGAAGCGCAATCAAGCCCTCCTCCCCTTTCCCATCAACGTAGACATCTAACCCCTCATCGATCCGGAAGTGCCTCAGGCATTCGCCATCACAGAGGACTTCTTGCTGTTCGAGCAAGGCGCGATTTAGAAAATCGCCCTGCTCCTCGCGGAAGGGAAGGTACAACACCCCTCCTGCAACCATGTCGGCATAAAAGTGCGTTCCATAGGAGAGTTCAGGGGAGAAGGATTCCGTGGCCATCTCCACAATAACCGAAGCGCCAGCGACCTCACCATACTGAACCGGTACTCCCAGTTCTGGGTTTGAGGTCCCCCATCGGCCAGGCCCCATCAGGATATACTCCTCCCCCTCCAGTTGCTGATCGATCTCGCCGACGCGGCGCGCGATCGCATAGGCATCCTCTGCTCGATAGGTAACGGGATCCACAAATATCAGATGGCGAATCCGCTTCCGCCTGCCATTCCCTAGCACCTGATGGCATACAAGGAGCGTCTCTTCCAGGGGTAAGGAGGGAAGTCGGACCCGCCGGTGCTCGGGGCGTCCCCCGAGCGGCCTCGCCTGGAGCAGGTAGAACAGGGGAGTCTCATTGCCCTTTTTAGACAAAGGGAAATCGACAGCAAACTCGATATCGACCGGTAACCCGAAGAGATCCTGGAGGCTGGCGAAGAGATCACAAACTAGCGGTGTAAAGGGCATGGAGGTGTTCCCCGCAATAAAGCGGTTGAAGGAGGCGACGTAACGCCCTCCCGGCGGGAGTATGGAGAACGGTTCACTCAGTGCCCCCTCGGAGTCGACCACCGAGCAGACCTTTCTTAAAAGTGGGTTATCCAACTCGGAAAGTCGCGTATAGACAAGCCTCCTTTCTCGCATATCGAGGACATCTACCGTCTCCTGTGAGTAACGGATGACGGTCCTCACGTCCGAGCCCTCCGGCCGCAGCCCCGGTACCTTGGGTGCGAAGACCCGTGCGTACTCACGTCCCACTGCACGCGTTCCCACCCCAACCACCAGACGGACCACCCCGTCCTCCGGCTTCAACCGGTTGCTCCACGGGTAAAAGTTGAGCGAGAAGCCTACCCCCCCAATCAACGGATAGAAAAGATCGTTCGGGTAGTGACTCCCGATCATGTTCTGAATCAGAATTGCCATCTTCTCCTGTTGCCAGAGGAGATCGTGACGCTTCCGATATGCCCGCGCGTTCCGGCCGAAGGTTGAGGCATAGACCCGCTTGACCGCGGCTATGAGCGTGTCCAGCCTTTCTGTGAGCGAGCCAGTGTTACTTAAGAACTCAGAGAGATAGATCCCGGCGAAGGAGTGCTCCTGGTCGTCCTCCATCACCGAGGAGGAACGGACCACCAGGGGGCGGAGTTCTTTTTCGAGGAATCCACTCAGCGCCTTCCGTGCCGGAGAGGGAAAGGCAGCTGCCACAATCCTCTCCCACAACTCATCCAACCCGATCTCTTGCCGACAGCCGGCAAGGACCTCGTCCTGAAGATCATTATCCGCCATGAACTCGTCAAAGACCTCGGTGGTTACGATCAGGGAGTCCGGAAAGCAAAGGAGATCATCGTGTCTGGTGAGAGTACCGCCTTTTGCCAAATGATCCATCACAAAAATCAGGCCACGTGCCTTGCCACCAACCTGACCGTCCCCGATTAGCCGGACATTCCCGGGAACGGAGTCCTTGGAAAAGCTGTATTCCCCCGTTGAGGAACGGCCAAACTTGAAATAGGAGGACGGAGAATGCTTCCGATTGCTCAGCGTAGGCTTCCTCTTAAGGCTCTGACTCCTGCAAGAAGGAGGGCCAACAAGGTCTTGCCATCCCTAATCTCCCCTGAAGCCATCATTCCCTCTAGTTGGTGGTGTTCGAATAGATCCTGCGAGGTTATTTCACCCGGTCGCGGTTCGGCAACCCTCGACAAACCACGAGCGGAAAAGAGAGTGATCTGTTCGTCGGTGAAACCGGGTGAGGTATAGAAGGAAAGACGCTCCTCCCATGTCGTCGCTTCATATCCGGTCTCCTCAAGAAGCTCGCGCTTGGCGCAGGTAAGGGGATCCTCACCCGGCTCGAGCTTCCCTGCCGGGATCTCCCACAACGAAGCTCCGACCGGATGGCGGTATTGACGAACGAGGATGATCCGCCCGTCGGGGAGAATCGGGAGGATCGCCACCGCCCCGGGATGAAGGACAAGCTCCCGGGTGGATTCCGAGCCATCCGGAAGCCTTACTCGATCCACCACCAGGTGCAGGAGTCTCCCTGCAAACGCCTCGCGGCGCTCGATCAGCCGTTTCTGCTCAGACTCAGACTGCGTTATACCCCTCCTCGAGCGCCTGTTCGTTCATCGTGACGAACTTCTCCTTGCCGCCTTTTTCAAGCATCCGCACCATCGCACCCTTCACTGTATCTAGGGGTAGAATCTTCGTTGCTTTGACGTAAGCTCCAAGGGCCACCATGTTAATAGCACGCATGCTTCCCACCTTCTCTGCAAGCTCGTTCAGCTGAAGGGAAGCTACCTGTGCATCGCCCCTCTTCACCGCGCGATCTATGAGTGAAGTGTTCACCACGATCGTTCCTCCCTTGGCCACGGTGGACTCGAACTTATCGAGCGATGGTAGATTCATGGCGATGAGCGCGGAGGGATCGTCGACAATTGGCGAGCCAACTGGCTCATCGGAGAGGACAACGGTGCAATTCGCCGTTCCGCCGCGCATCTCCGGCCCGTAAGAGGGCAGCCACGTCACCTCTAAACCGTGATCCATCCCAGCCTGAGCGAGGATCTTCCCCGCCAGGATAACCCCTTGCCCACCGAAGCCCGCGATAATCACTGAACGCTCCATGCTACCCCCTATCTATCAGGTCTCCGAGCGGGAAGACCTTAGTAACCACTTCGGCAACGTGCTTGTTCGCCTCGGTCGGCTTCATCCGCCAGTTGGTCGGGCAGGTGGCAAGAACCTCCACTAACGAATATCCCTTTCCCTCAAGTTGGTTAGTGAAAGCCTTCTTGATCGCCTTGGTCGCATCCATAATCCGCTTAGTATCGTATAATGCCTGACGGGTGACATAGACCGGTGCATCGAGCTGGGCAATCATCTCCGAAAAGCGAATCGGGTAGCCAAACAGAGCGGGGTCACGGCCGTCCGGGGTGGTCGTCGTCTTTTGACCCACCAAGCTCGTCGGTGCCATCTCGCCCCCGGTCATCCCATAAACCTGGTTATTCACGAAGATAACGGTGATGTTCTCTCCACGGTTCGCAGCGTGGATCGACTCGGCCGTTCCAATGCTCGCGAAGTCACCGTCCCCTTGGTAGGCGAAAACGATCAGGTTCGGGTTGGCCCTTTTCACCCCCGTCGCCACTGCACTGGCACGGCCGTGCGAGGCCTGAATCGCGTCGCAGCGGTACCAGAGATAAGCGAAGACGGCACAACCGACAGGGGCGACCCCAACCGTCCGTTCGACGATCCCCAGTTCATCAATCGTCTGAGCAATAATCCGGGTTAGAATTCCATGATGGCACCCAGGGCAGTAGGTGAACCGTGCCTCGGTAAGGCTCCCCGGCCTCCCGAAGACTTTCACCATCTTCTCCGTACTAACTGGCATGTTTCCTCACCTCGCTTAAGATCCGCCGCGGGGTCGGTACAACGCCACCCATCTCCCCATAGAACGGGGTATTCGCCCGCTCTGCAACCCCCAACCGCACGTCCTCCCACATCTGTCCTGCGCTCATCTCCACAGTGAGCACTGTCTTCACTCGATCTGCCAGTTCCTTAAGCGGTTGATAGGGAAAGGGCCAAAGGGTAATCGGGCGGAACAGACCGAGTTTGATCCCCTCGGCTCTCGCCATCCGCACAACGCTCTTAGAGATACGGGCGACCGTCCCATAGGCAGCGATGAGGATATCCGCATCCCCGGTTGCGGCCTCCTCGTAGCGGACCTCTTTTGCCTCGATCTGGCAGTAGCGCTTTTGTAGGGCCAGGTTCATCCGCTTGAGCACCTCGGGGTCAAGGTCGAAGCTCAGGATGACGTTCGGATCACGTCCTTTTGCTCCTGTCGTCGCCCACTCCTTTGCGGGAAGAGAGGCGACATCGATCGGCTCGGGGAGCTCCACCGGCTCCATCATCTGCCCGAGCATTCCGTCAGCGAGGATCATCACCGGGGTGCGATATTGGTCAGCTAAGTCGAAGGCGAGCATGGTCAACTCACCGGCCTCGGGGACAGTCGATGGGGCAAGGACAATCATATGATAGTCACCATGTCCACCTCCCTTGGTCGCTTGAAAGTAGTCGCTCTGAGCGGGGGCGATGTCCCCCAGTCCCGGGCCACCGCGGACAATGTTGACGATCACCGCTGGGAGGTTTGAACCAGCGAGGTAGGAGATCCCCTCCTGCTTCAGGCTGATTCCCGGAGAAGAAGAAGAGGTCATTGTTCGCACGCCGACGGAGGCCGCCCCGTAGACCATGCTGATAGCGGCAATTTCGCTCTCTGCTTGAATAAACGTTCGACCAAGCCGAGGCATGTTCTTCGCCATGTGTTCCAGAAGCTCCGCCTGGGGTGTGATCGGATAGGCGAAGTAGCACTGGCAACCGGCGCGGATCGCCGCCTCTGCAATCACTTCGTTCCCTCGCAATAACATCCGCTCTCCCATCACCCCTCCTTAGGCGGGAACCCTCGCCCGATAGACCTCAATTGCCACGTCTGGACAGGTCAGGGCACAGAAGCCGCACCCGACACAGGCCTCCGGCCGCTCCATATGGACAACGTTGTAGCCACTTCGGTTCAACTCACCGGAGAAGGCAAGCACTGGGTGAGGGCAGGCCACGATGCACAGCCCGCACCCCTTACACCGCTCCTTATCGATGATGAGCATCCCTTTGGGCATGAAGACCTCCATCCATCCCTCTGTCATAGAATTCCTCGCTCAGACGCTTGCCACGATGCTTGCGTATGCGAGAGAGCCCTACCTCAACCTGCCCAATCCAATCTTCGATGCACTCCTCCACCAGTCGATCGCGCTGCGTCCGCGCCAGGGTAACCTTCGAGGGCCGATTAGTGAGAACGTGGTTCAAACGATGAAATTCGCGGTCAAACGCGTCCGACGGTTTCTCCTCTTGTGACGAGAGGATCGACAGGGTGAATCGATCATCCGTTCCCTGCGCGACGATCTTAACCATCACATGTGCGCCTGAGTAAAATTGGGCACGCATCGTCTCCAGAGGAAGAGAATCAGAGACGGGTACTAGGCCTATTTGCCCCTCAGGGAGAGAGACAAGGACCCCATCGGGGGAGACTTTGACAACCTCCCCAGAGAGGGTTGCGCCAACTTCAAGCTGCATCGCTCCTCCTCGCCATTGATTCTTGCATCCGGTGCTACCGCACAGGAACCACAATTACCACAAAAGAGGCCCTCACTTTCTACCTCAGACGACCTTCTTAACCCGGCCAGACTTGATGCAGCGGGTGCAGACATTGCTCCATACCCTCTTCCCGTCGACGTAGGCATGCACCCGTTGAATGTTGGGAACTCTTACTCTACGCGTGTGTCGGTGCGAGTGGCTGATCGTATTTCCCGCCACCGGTCGCTTCCCACAAATTTCACAAACCCGTGCCATCAGATTCACCTCACACTAAGAGATCGTCTTGAAGATCGCAGGTTCCACGTATGTTGGCTCCAAATCGTACAGTTGATCACAACTGTAGCTATCCTTCCCCAGGCGAGCGATCCACGCCGGCGACGGATGGTTCATCGCCTCCGGCGCGAGTTTCACAGAAGCGACTCGCTCTAGCCGTTCGCGCAGAAGCTCTGCACCACTTCCTACCACGGACAGCTCCTTCCGCTCCCGGGAGATTCTCGCAAGCAGGCGAGCAGTCGGCACCACCTCCACCTCGCTGATCGCCCTCATTCCGGCAAACCACCGAACGTATAGCAGATCCCGTCGATCCGGAACCAGAACACAGACATGCTCCTTAACATCCAGTCGCGCTCGATAGGCTACCATTCCATCAACGCCGACCAACGGGATCCCCAAAGACTGACAGATCCCCATCGCCGTCGCCAGACCGATCCTGAGGCCCGTAAACGAGCCCGGCCCGCGGTTGACACTGACCAGCTGGATCTGATCCTTGCTCAGGATACACTTATCTAAAAGTCCATCGATCAAGGGAAGGAGCTCTTCCGCATGGTGAAGATGCCCTTCCATAATCGCCTCGCCGAGAAGGGTCTCCTCCCACAAAGCCACCCCTCCTCGAGCTTCGGAGGTATCCAATCCCAGTGTGATCATCCCATGTCGATGATAAGTCAGGCCTCAACTGTTTTCAAGCAAGAATGGAGCTTGAACCTTCATCGCAGGAAGGAGCGATCGTGCCCGGGCAGCATCGAGGCCCATCTGACGGTGAAGGGCCTCAAGGGAGGGAAAGCCCCGATCGCCGCGCAGCTTTTGAAGCAGGTGAACCTCCATCGTCTTTCCATAGAGATCATCATCCGGTGGGGAGAGGAGATGGACCTCACAGCGTATCGCACTCCCCTTCAAGGTAGGGCGCACCCCAAAGTAGAGGAGCCCTGACTCTCTCTTTCTTAACCAGAAGGCGTGTACGAGGTAGATCCCTCTTGCCGGGTGAAGGACGACTGGATCAAACGCCAGGTTGGCAGTGGGATAGCCGAGCCGCCGGCCGAGACCGTCCCCCTCCACCACCTCGCCGACGAAGAGCGGTGGACGGCCAAGGAGGGCCCTCGCCTCGCCAACCTCACCTGAGGCAACCAGTTCACGGATCCACGTACTGCTCACCGGAGCCTGATCGACGACTACGGACGGGACCTCGACCACAAAGATCCCCTGCTCCTTCCCCACACGTCGTAACAGGGATACATCGCCCTCGCGGGCGCGGCCGAAGCGGAAGGAGTCTCCTACCACGATTACTCGAGCGGTGAGCCGCTCAAGGAGGATCTCACGGACAAATCGTTCCGCTTTAAGGTTTTTTACCTCCACAAAGTCAGCCTGCTCCACCCGATCGACGTAATGCTTAAGGAGCTTGAGTTTCGCCGACTCTGGCAGGAGCAAACACGGCTTTGGCTGTTCCTTTAATGTCTGCCTGAGGGCACCCTGGCGCGGCGGGAAGGTGAAAGCGTAAACAACCCGCTCTAGCTTTTTCTCTGAAGCAATTGCACAAAGCCGCTTGAGGATCGCCTGGTGGCCCAGGTGAACCCCGTCGAACGTCCCCACGGTAACGACGGCACCCTCTTTCCTCTTCTTCATTATCCCAATCGAAATGGTAGCACAAACAAGGCCCCATCACAGGATGCGTGGTGCACGGTGCCAGTTGAATCATCTATTCGCACTCTTGTACAATCTTTTTAAGATGCGAACTGAACGTATAAGCGACCTTCCATTGGAGGAGGATGTCGTATTCACCACCCTGCGCCCGGCCCGGCTGAATGAGTTCATCGGGCAGAATGAAATCAAAGAGAAGTTGCGTATCTATATCGCCGCTACGCAGAGAAGAAACGAGCCACTCGACCACGTCATGCTGCACAGTCCGCCCGGATTGGGAAAGACAACCCTCGCCCGGATCATCGCCACAGAGATGGGGGTAAACGTCCGTGTGAGTTCTGGCCCGGCAATCGAAAAGGCAGGGGACCTCGCCGCCATCCTCACAAACTTGAAACCACGTGACATCTTTTTCATCGACGAGATCCACCGCCTGCGGCGGAACGTCGAGGAGATCCTTTATCCAGCAATGGAGGATTACAAGATCGATATTATTCTCGGTGAAGGCCCGAACGCGCAGTCACTGCGCATCGATCTTCCCCCATTTACCCTGATCGGGGCCACTACCCGCGCCGGTCTCATCTCGGCCCCATTGCGCGACCGGTTCGAGGTCTCGTTCCGCCTCAATTTCTACAGTCCGGAGGAACTCCGTGCGATCATCATCCGCGCCGGAAAGCTCCTCGGAATTGAGGTCACCCCAGAGGGAGCAGAGGAGCTCGCCAAACGGGCTCGTGGGACCCCGCGGATCGCCAACCGCCTGCTGCGCCGAACGCGTGACTACGCGCAGGTGAAGGGAGAGGGAGAGGTCGATCTTAAGACAGCGAAACAATCGCTCCAGATGCTGGAGATTGATGAGGTCGGACTCGACCGGCTCGATCGTGCGGTCCTTGAGGCGATTGTCTCCAAGTTCAACGGCGGCCCCGTTGGACTGGAAACCCTAGCCGCCGCCCTCTCCGAGGAGAAGGACACCATCTCCGACGTGGTGGAGCCTTATTTACTTAAGGAGGGATTCATCAAGCGAACTCCGCAGGGAAGGGTGGCAACCGAACGCGCCTACACCCACCTCGGCAAGGAGAGAACTCGCCTCATCTAGCGCTTGGCAAGCGCCTTAGTGTTCGCGATGAACTCCAAGACGATCCCTTTGAAGCGCCGCCAGTCGAATAGCCCCGCTAAACAGATCCAGCCGACGAACCATATCGCTGCTCGTGGGGCGTTGAAGTAGGCAACAATGAGTGGAAGGGTAACCACGGGGAAGGCGAACGACATAGTGACCGACTTGGAGCGGAAGTAGGCGATAAAGACCGTAGCGACCACCACGTAAATCGCTGCCGGAACAAGCGGGATGAACCCGGCCATAACCAGATAGCAGAGTCCAGAGAATACCATCACCATATCAAACACGAACTCCCGCTCACCAATCCATGTCGCTCCCTTGTGATAGCGGCGGGCGACTCGGCCATCGAGAATGTCCGTCGTCCATCCAAGGATGGTGAGGAGGATCACCGCTTCAAGTGCCCGTGGCCCGACAAGCCCGAGGGACGCGATCACCACAGCGATAATTCCCCGTGAACCAGTGAGCAAATCAGGGAGCTTCTTCATCACCTTTTCACCGTTACTATTTTAGTGGAGTTGAGCAGGTAAGACAAGAGGCTCCTCCGGATAAGCGAACAGAGCGGGCCTGTATCAGTGCTATTGGTAAAGAAAGGGTGAGTAACAAAGCTAAAAGGGGAACAGGAGCATGGGTAGTCTCAGCATGTCACCGATACTCTCCACGTGTTCGCTGGTAAGCCCCAACAGGCGCTTTTAAAAAATCGGACTAGCTCCTCGTAGAGACCAAAGAAGTTAGGAGTGGCAACCCCAGCAGTCTGTGCCATCCTATAAATTGCAAGAAGGCGGGTTGATAAACATCTCTTCTCACAATCCGATTTCCCTTAGAAGAGACTCACGGATTCATTACATGGCCATGACACGCTCTCTAACCCAGGTAATGGCAAGCCATCCCTAGGCGGGGGTGATAACATCAAGCGCCTTAGGGACCACGGTGACCTTGAAGCTGTCACCAGGGAGTCGGTACTGCTCGCCGTCGATGTGGGCGACCAGCTTTGTCGATGAGGAAACCGTAACCGTGCGCTCCTGACGATAGTGAACCTTGGCGAGCCCTAAGTGGTTCCCTTTTCGTGCCTGGGGCAGGCGGATCAGCCGCTCAAATTTTGGGAAGTCCTCGATTACAGCGATGTCAAGCAACCCATCGTCAATCTCGGCCTGCGGGGCAAGCTTAAACCCCCCACCGCAATACTTACCGTTGGCTAGCCCGAGCGAGATGCACGTATGCTCTTCGCTCCAGCCTTCACCTTCTAGGGTCACCGGGAATGCCTTAAACCGGAAGACTTCCCGTATCGCCGCGTACAGATAAGCTGGAACTCCCCTAAGGCGCTCCATCTGGAGGACATCGCGCGCCACCTGGGCATCGATCCCGATCCCCAACCCGTTGACAAAGTAACGATCCCCGACGATGTAACCCAGGTCGATCTTGCGTTCTCTTCCTGCGAGAAGGAGATCAATTGCGCGCATGGGTTCAATAGGGATCCCGTTCATGCGACTGAAGTCATTACCACTCCCCGCCGGAATCACCGCCAGAGGCAGAGGCGCCTCGGAGGTAAGAATTCCGTTTGCCACTTCGTTGATCGTCCCGTCACCACCCATGGCGACGATGTAGGTAAATCCGGCTTTGATTCCCATCTGGGCGACGTCGGTCGCCTCAAGCGGCTCGTTGGTGAAGTGAAGATCGTAGTCGAGCCCGCGGCGGTCGAGTTCGGCCTTTACCTTGGGAAAAAGCTCCTTACATCGACCATGTCCGGCAATGAGATTAACAATAAGGAAGTACTTATTCCTTCCCATGGGAATGATCCTACAAAGAAGTGCGCCCGCTTGTCAAGAACGACAAGAACCCTCATGATTGCCCTCTTTCCTGATGAACGGCCCGCACAACTACAAGGTTTCCCCAGTGCTAAGGCCTTCTTATCTAGTCCCCAATAGTGCGCCGTTCTGGAAAAAGCCCAACGCGTACAAGAGTAGTCCCCACTCAGTAATGGTAGTCTTACCCACCTCCGCCCACTCATAGCGCAGTGACCGCCACTGTGCATCTAGTAAAGACTCTACAAGCCTCCCTTTGGCGGAGTGAGTCAAGTATATTAGCAACGCTCCCGCTTGGGAGGCCGAAGCATCAATGCAGGAATCTGATCTTTCGCCGCCTCGCCCAGATAGAGAACCCCATACACCGCCTCAGCAATAGGCATCTCCACGTGCAGACTTCGGGCAAGCTTCCGCAGAGCCACTACCGAAAAGACTCCTTCGGCTACCATCTGCATGCTTGCCAAGACTTCGCGGAGTTGCTTACCCTGTCCAATCTGGTATCCTACCCGGCGATTACGCGAGTGTACACTGGTAGCAGTAACTACAAGGTCCCCCAAACCAGCCAACCCGTAGAAAGTCTCCGGCCGAGCTCCAACTGCTAGACCAAAACGGCTCATCTCCGCTAACCCTCTGGTGATAAGGGCTGCCCTTGTGTTATCTCCGTAGCCCAGCCCATCAGAGATCCCGGTACCAATTGCAATTACGTTCTTCACCACACCACAGTATTCAACACCGACTACATCATCAGAGAGGTAAACACGGAGGCACTCGGACATTAAAACCCTCTGCAGTTCTTCCCCCACTCTCAGGTCTTCCCCCGCCAACACCAGAGCAGTGGGCATGTCAAGGCCCACCTCCTCGGCGTGGCTTGGCCCCGAGAGTGCGAACACAGGATGTTTAGGAAGAGCTTCGGTGAGCACCTCGGACATACGCCGACCCGTCTCCTGCTCCAACCCCTTCGCCAGATGGACGATAGGAACTTCTGTAGGCAGGTGGCTTGCAACCCGCTCCGCAATCTCACGCATGGCAAAGCTTGGCACGGCAAGAAACACCACTTCTGCCTTGATCACGGCCTCTCTGAGGTCTGAAGTTACCAAAAGCTCTGATGGGAGCAAAACACCCGGCAAGTAGTCAGGGTTCTCACGCGTGCGACCCACACTCTCGGCCAGCTCGGGTCGGCGCGCCCAAAGAGTCGTCGTATAGCCTGAACGGCACAGACGTCTAGCAAAGGCAGTTCCCCAGCTCCCTGCGCCGATAACAGCACTGTGCATTGGATCACCAACTCCTTACAACCCAAGTGCCCGTGAACTTTCTAACTTGATGGTGATTATGAAGCTAATCCAAAAGGCATCTCTGCGCGAGATCTCGTACACCAGGGCTATCTCGACGCCGGCCGAATGAGACAAAAGATGTCCCTCATATGCCCTATAAACTTCATCCATCAATCGTATACTAAGGTGACAGAATCCTTGCCGCAAGTGTGGATCCAAATCAGTTAGGTGCACGCGTAAGAATCAGGTGGCGTGCCTTTTCCTCACCTTACTTTATTATCATCACAGCCTTTCCGTACACCATGTGAAGTAGGACTCCTTCCTAGCTTGATCAACGCCTCCTGAAAGTATGGTCAGCCGCAACTAGCCATCGCCGAGCGTCCTTAGGCGCCTCAGTAGCCGTCTCGACCTCGTTGAGTGACGCGGAATGATGAGCCCGCCAACCCCAGTAGCCAGCCGTCGTGTACGATAGCGCCTCGTTGGTGCGTCCAGGGTTCTCGTGTTGGACCAACCGCCAGATCCCGTATCAGGGGAAAAGATAGTTACACTGGGCTCAATTCCGAGGTGCAATTCGGACAACGAACAGCTTCAATAGGGATCGAGGTTTTGCAGTATGGGCAGTCCTTCGTGCTCGGTGGCAGAGCCTCTTTGGGCTTTTGCATTCGCATAACGGCTCTCACAATAAAAAACGCCACAAGCGCGATTATGAGGAAGTCAATCGATGTATTTATAAACGCTCCGTAGTAGATGGCAGCGGCTCCCGCCTCCCGCGCTGCGGTGGCGGACTCGTACACCTGTCCGGAGAGGTTGATGTACAGGTTGGCGAAGTCCACGTCTCCCACAAGCTTTCCGATAATCGGCATGATCAAGTCATTCACGAGTGATTTAACGAGGGCACCGAACGCTACGCCCATGATGAAGGCGACAGCAAGATCTACCAGGTTTCCCTTGGCGACAAATTTACGAAACTCTTTCCACATAGTCCCACCTTCTGCGAGTATGGTAGTACTACTAAAAGGCCATCATAGCGCTTAGGACTATATATCGATAAGGTTGTCGTGAAAAAAGTATTCTCAAGGAGAAAATGGAGTATGCCATGGATCCGAACCGCGGAAATAAGTGTACGTGGCTTGACATCACCTCTTATCAAGGAAAGGATACACCAATTCCAGACTGAGAACGTCAAACTCGGTCTACTGAGCTTGACAAAAGGGACCACGCATCGTTTTCTCAAAAAACCGAAATAGGTTAGTATACAAACGAAAGGGGGTGGCACAATGCCGTCTTTAAACCAAATGGCTGTTCTCCTCGTCGCCGTCATGATCTTGATAGTGGGGCTTGCCAATCCGGGCGGCATTTCGGACCACGGTGCAAAGGAGAAACTACTCCAACAGGGAATGGTGCGATCGGAAAAGGAGCGCGTAACCACACCAGACGTTAATGAAGCCGAATTGGCCGAGCTTGTCGCTTCAACCAGCGCGTTTGCGTTCGATCTCTACCAGGCCATTCGAGAGTCGGACAGCAACTTGTTCTACTCTCCCTACAGCATCTCGTTAGCGCTGGCGATGACCTATGCTGGCGCCCGCGAGGTGACACAACAGCAGATGGCAGACACCCTCCACTTTGCTTTTCCCCAAGCTCGCCTTCACCCCGCCTTCAATGCGCTGGATCTCGAACTTGCCAGCCGCAGTGAAGGCCCTGAACACCAGGGAGAGGAAGGCTTCAAGTTAAACATCGCCAATTCCATCTGGGGCCAGAGTGGGTATTCCTTCCTCGCAGACTTCCTCGACATCCTCGCTGAAAACTACGGCGCCGGCCTGAGGATCCTAGATTTTTCAAATGCACCGGAAGACTCCCGCATCACCATCAACAACTGGGTCAGCGACGAGACCAAGGGTAAGATCGAGGATCTTCTATTTCCAGGCTCCATTACATCCGACACACGCCTTGTGCTCACCAACGCGATCTACTTCAACGCCGCGTGGCTTTCCCCTTTTGAGATTAAGCTCACACACGATGGGACGTTCTACCTCCTTAATGGTGGGCAGGTGACTGTACCGATGATGGAGCAGGAAGATCACCTCCGCTACGAAAAGGGCGAAGGATACCAAGCTGTTGAACTTCCCTACAGCGGTAGAGAGCTAGCGATGATCGTGCTCCTTCCTGACGCTGGCTCGTTTACGGAATTTGAAGGATCACTCGATGCGGACCGGTTCGCCTCACTGGCAGCCAATCTAGCACCGGAAACCGTACACCTGACAATGCCCAAGTTTGTGACCGAATCCACCCTCTCGTTAAAGGAAACCCTCTCTGAGATGGGCATGCAAGATGCCTTTCTACTTGAGGTTGCAAACTTCTCTGGTATGGACGGCAGTCGGCTCCTGTTCATCGGCGACGTTATTCATAGGGCCTTTGTATCCGTAGACGAGGCCGGCACAGAAGCGGCGGCTGCCACCGCGATTACCATGGTAGGAACAGCCTTAGAGGAGCCTCCGCCACCTGCCGAGATGAGGATCGACCGTCCGTTCATCTTTGCCATTCGTGACATCAAAACAGGGGCTATCTTGTTCGTAGGCCGGGTGTTAAACCCAGGCGCTGGCTGAGCGCGGCAGCGTTTGCAAAAGAGCCAACGAACACCTTAAAAGGGAGTACAAAGAGGCCTAAGTTTGCATCCCATCGGGCAACGGGTTAGGTCACTGACTGCGTGAGAGATCCTTACCAGGACGCAATTCCTTTTCGTAGTTGTGGGACAGCCGGTCGACGTGCATGCCAGCCTTCTCGTAGAGCCGTGTTGCCCCGGTCAGGCTTTTCGCATCGACATGCAGCGACACCTTACTCT
>Ga0209991_10000690_pt1 | contig 14943 bp, 19 predicted proteins | sample ChitaG_FD_183167 | JGI IMG/M metagenome (GOLD analysis project Ga0209991, IMG submission 183167) | Deep subsurface microbial communities from South Pacific Ocean to uncover new lineages of life (NeLLi) - Chile_00310 metaG (SPAdes)... | ecosystem: Environmental > Aquatic > Marine > Oceanic >...
GGGGTTATTGGAGATTGGCTGGATATGTCTCGGTGGACAAAGAAATTTGCATCGGATCCCGAGTTCTATTGGGCGACTCAGCCGGCCATTCTTGAAGGGCATTGGTGGTTGAGGCGTTTGCGGGAATCTTGCCCCGATACGAGGATCGTATATCTTGAAGGGAACCATGAGAAGCGGATGAGAAGCTACATCCGGGATCACATGATGGAAGCGTATCATCTACATGGAGTATCAGACCAATTTCCGGTTTTGGGGTTGCCACACCTGTTGAATTTGTCGAAGTTGCAGATTGATTGGGCTGGGGGGTATCCCGAGGACGCGGTTTACTACCCTGCTCCCTGGCTTTGTTGGGAGCATGGCAATGTTGCGCGTGTCCCTGGGATAACTGCCAAGGCGATGATCGAGCATGTTGTAAGTTGGAGGGTGTTTGGTCACGTACACCGCCGCGAGGTCGTGAGTAGAACCTTTGAGAAAGGGAGAAATATCAGCGGTGTCAACTTTGGCTGTCTATGTCATGTTGATGGCCGTGTGCCCGGCTCTTCACTGAAAAGCCAGTGGCAACAAGGATTTGGTATCATGGAGTTTGCGGAAAGTCTCCCCTCTCCCTCCATTGAGATGATTACTGTTGTAGACGGCAAAGCGACTTGGAGGGGGGCCGAGTTTGGAGGTGAGTCCAATGTACGTGCGTTAGAAGAAAGCTTCGCGGATTGGCACTGGTAATCGCTGGGGTTACCAGGCCAACCAATATTCTCAATTCACAGGAGGTAGAAAGTGTTCAACAGCGGCAAGAAGTGGTACACAAGTCGGACCTTGTGGCTCGGCATCTTGGGGTGCATCATCTACGGCTTAAAGCTCGCAGGGGTGGACACCCCGGTGCCCGAAGGCGACCTGGCCACCGTGATCGGCGCGGCGGTGAGCATCATCGTGATCATCTTGCGCTGGCGAACGACGCAGCCCATCATCAAGTAAGTCACCGTCACCGCCACCCTGGACATAGCCCCTCGGCCAGCCGATACCGGTTTTACTCCTTTCCCGGGTCGGCTCAAGCCGGGGAACGACAAAGCGAACTGGTCCACAACGACCAGTTCGCTTTTTGTTATCAACTTGGGCGGGCAGCTATTGTGCTAGTACCTCTGGGACACAACCGGGCTGCTCAGGGGCGTTTTGCCGGGTATTTGGGTATCGGGGGTTATGTTTGGGGCAAGAGCGCCCTAGATTGGCTTGGGGGAAAGGCTATGGGTTAAAATAAGATTGCCCTGCTGGCCCCAGCCTCTGTTTGCAATCTAAGCAAAAGACGATGTTTCGTCGTGTTGTAGTACGCTTGTGTGGGCAGTCTCTCCGAGCGGGTTGAGGCCCTTGAGGTTTGCCCAACCTGGCTGTTACGCGCCCCAAGATAAAGCCCATTATGAAACTCATTTCAGCTTCTCCTCTCGTCCATTATATCCTGCTTGCTTGAACCACAGTCTTGACCGCAGCCAGCGGATCAGGGCTTGGGGAAAGGGCCGATCGCCTGTCAGCCAGAATTCTTCTGTGGAAAGCCTTGGCTCGTTGGATTCATAGCGCGTCACTGTGATCTTCAACAAAAGCGGCTGATCATCCTGAGATGTGCGATAGACCGCAAACGCTGGCTCTCCTGCCCGCTGACGAATGAGTGCTACGGCCTCGCCGGCGCCATGGTCCTTGGCGAGTTCCTTGGCCTCGTCGTAGAGCTTGCGCATCCCCTGGGCAAGATCGCCACCAGGCGCATCGGCGACAAGGCTTTCATTCGGGGTCAGAAGTGTTTGCGTAGTATAGTCCCACTTGCCAGCAGCCAAGGTGAGGCGATGCGCCACGGTTGGGGGAACCTCCCGAGCCACTACCTCGGCTGCCAATCCCATTGAGGCTAGGCGCATTAGCGTGGATGTCCAGTAAAGCGCCGTGTTGGGACTGAGAATGTGCTGCCAACGGTCGGCAACATACTGCTTGAAGCTATTGAAGACGGGTTCACCCCTTTCGTCTACAACGGCTTTATAGAGCTCGTCGGCCCTGATCATGTAGAGTGCCAACCGTGCCTCAACAGAGCCCTGCTTCATTTTGTCCAGCGCGCCTTTCAGGCGGGATTCTTGGGCTGCCAGCTTCAGCGCGACGCTGTTGGGTTTAAGCGCGAGAGACTTTGGCACGGGTTCTCCTCAATCCGGTTTCTGGCAAATCATTACTTCTTCCCAATCTATCCTTGGGCTGCCCTTGCGCTCGGCCAAGCGCCTAAAGAAGCTTTTGCGCGCTTTGCGATAATCTGGCACGACGTCGGGCATCAGGCTTTTCTGCTCAGCCTCGCTAACTACCCAGGCCCTGATGCGCTCGAGGGGCTTGAAGCCGATGGCCTGGAGAAGTTCAAGGGTCTGGCTGCAGAGCGGCACTCGCTTCTTGTTGCGCACAAAATCTTTGACAACCACGCAAATGATGCCATTTGGCTTGAGCGCCTTGAAGCACTCGGAATATACCCTCGCCACCGCCTGCCAGTAAGTATCGCCTTGCTCACTGCCGATCTGTCCTTGAGATTCTCCATTGACTACAGCTTCGTGATCGCCTTCGGACATACGGCCGACCTGGCCCTCAGTCTTACCGTAGCCAGCCAGTTCTTTGGGAATGCTTTGGCGTTTTCCGCCCCATGCGCCAGTTTGGTCTGGATGAGTACCGCCGCTAACGTAAGGTGCCGAAGTCACAACCCCTTGTACAGTTGCTTCATGGTCGCCTTCCCGAAGATGTCCGATTTGGCCCTCAGATTGGCCGTAAGCTCGTCTGGGCAACTCAGTACCCTCCCGATGGTGGATATCCCCGTGTGGTTCGGTATCGCGGGCATAGGCTGGGCTAGTAATGACCGCAACAACCTCATCCAGATTGCCCTCCTTCATCGCTCCGAGTTGGCCCTTTGAGACTCCATACCCACCCCCGAGTGCGGCCTTGCCAGGACTGGGTTTCTCTAGGGCCCGACCATCGTGAATAGTTTTGGCCTTGGCAATTCGTTCCTGCTTCCTCTGAGTCTGTTCTTCTGTCTCGGGACGAAGACTTTCAGCGTAAGTCGGGCTAGTCACGATTGCGCTTACGACCGCGCCGTGATCCCCCTCTGGCATACCACCAAGCTGGCCTTCGGATCGGCCGTAACGCTGATCTCTCTTGTGAGTCGCGGCATGGCGTCCCATCATGGCCTCGTCAATAGTACCCCCCATTCTAGGATTGCACCCACCTTCTGTCGCTAGAAAAGGCGCTGAGGTAACGATTCCCTCGACAACCTCGTCCTGCTTGCCCTCTCTCATGGCTCCGATTTGGCCTTCAGCTTGGCCATAACCTTTACTGTGCCTAGCTTGCTGTACCGCGAACTTTTCTAGGGACATCCCACCGCCTTGAGCACGATAGGTTTGCCACTGCTTCTCAATGTTGATACCCGATGACGATGCCTCTGGGGAGACTGTAGCATAGGGAGCAGATGTTACAATTGAATCAATCGCCTCTCTGATAATGGAATTGAAATGCCTTGAATCCCCTTGCAGAATGATGGGAAACGGCTTGCCCATCTTCTCCCACTGTTCCCTGTGCAGCTCAAACGAACCTGTTACATGGTGCGGATCATGGGGTTCACGACTGCCACACTTGGCGGGTTTATCACAGACCCACTCGGTTGCATAATGCCCTTCAGTCGGTTCCCAGTAGAGTGTGCTTAATGGATAGCCCTGTACTTCCTCTGAGTCGGCTATGGAATCAGCAAACGCTTGGGCCTCCTCTTCGGTAGCCCACCCGTCGCCCCTGGGGCCGCCAAAACCAGTTTCGCCCGAGGCATCCCACCAATACTGCGCCTTGATACGGAGTCGCACGAACCAGCCAGAGGGTTGTGGGCCAATCCAGACTCGTTCTTGGTGCCTCTCCACGACCCCATCGCAGTCAAAGCCCACTGTTAGATCAACAAACTTCTGCTCCAATTCAATGCCTATCCAGCGCAGGCCGTTGGCAGCGGCTACTATGCCTCCTATCCCCACGCCCGCAAAGGGATCGGTCACGAGATCGCCTTCTCGCAACCAGCCCCTTTCCAACAAATGGGCGTAAATCCTGACGATAAGCCCATAGGCAAATTTGGCCGGATGGGAAAACGCCTCATTGCTGATTATCCCTTTGAGATTCTTGCTGTAACATTCGTGCCAATCCAACTCGCGCATGATCTACATCACCTCCGTCGTTTGCGCCCCCGTGCACGCAACTCAGCCTTCTGTGCCCTGATCCGCTTTCGCTTTGCGCGGGCCTTTTTCTTTTTCTTGGTCAGGCGCCGCTTCCAGCCCAGTGTCTTCTTGTGCGGGTTGCTCCGCCTCGAGGCTGCCCGTAGCATGGCCAGCCAGTCGCTCAGTTTCCACTCCATCGTCCCATTCCTCCGTTTCTTTGCCGCACTTACAGATCTTGAAGGCGGTAAAGCGGGCGCATGGTGGGCACACGCGGATTGTCATAATCCAGCCCCGTGCTCCTGCCAATGTAACATAAGATTCTCAAACATGCGTTAGTCAGTTGAGCGGCGCCAGGTTTTGCCCTCGCAGTCAAGGCGCATAGGGCCGCAGTCGTCACCATCTGGTGACCAGCGATAAAAGAGGCGGGTGGGGGTATGCCGGCCCGCAAATGCAGGTCGCCAGGTGTGAGGATCACGTTTCGTCCCCGCTCCACAGCGGATCAGTATGGGGTCTCCTACGGACGGTGGATTCATGGGTCTCCTTATGCAACGCGGCCATAGCCGCCGGCCTTGACCATGTTCTGGCCAACGCCCTCCATTCTCGTGAATACGAGATGTAACGATCTGGCGGTTGGTACACCTGGGCAAAGGGCAAGCAGCCAATTTGCCACACTGCCTCCAGCCGTGCGGTGGCCTCTGCCTTCGTCTCTCCGCCGTATGCGAGCAAGACATAGCACCGCAACTGCCAACGCTTCAGGAAGCCCAACTTGTTTACCGCTGCCTGGAGGGCTGATAGTGCGTTCTTGGTATCCGCTGCCAAGAATATCTCTTTGATTGACAGCGTGCTCAGTTGCACCGCTGCCCAATCTGTCAGCAGGCGGGCATCCAAGCCGCCAGGGAATGACACGCGTCGCCTTTGCGCCCGCAGCATGGCAAATACTCGAGCCTGGTGATCTCTCGGTGTGGCCAGCAAGTTATTGTCTTGGACAATCCAACCAGGCTTGACCTCCAATGTGCAGAGCTTCCCTTCGTGCTCTGGAACCAAGCACCAAGGGCATCGGCGGGGACACCCCCTGCTCGTAATTGTCACGCCCTGTCTGAGGTACATCCCAGGGACAAACTCCCCGCGAGATCCATTGATCGCCGGCCCACCTATCTTCACGAGGGGATAATGCTGAGCCCATGCTTCTTGCAAGCGGTAGCTTTCTTCGATGTCCCAAGTGAACGTACAACTGATGTGAACCTCGTCAGCGTGCGGCCTGAAGAGCGGCGGGTCGCCTACGAAGGCATAATCATCGGTAGGTGTCAGACTTGTTTTACGCGGGAACACCCGGATCACTTTCATGTATGCCCACCTGGAGTTTGATCTTCTTGAGGTCGGAGTCGGTCGGCGTGTTGAGGACAAGGGGACTGACGTACCAGCGATCAAGGTGATGGGGATCGCTGGCGCGAAAACAGTAGACCGTGTACTCTAGGCCGTGAACTGGGCAGTCAAAAATGTATAGGTTGGGAACTAGCTCTTCGGGCATAAGGACCTCCTTAATTGATCACTATTTGTGAACCCCCTGGGTTACGTAGGCCACTCCGTGCGCGTTTCTGGCCAGCCCAAGTTATCTTTGAGAAAGAGGGGGATGCCGAGTCCGTCAGCGGCGCGTATGAGTTGATGTACCCACTGTGGCTTGGGCTTGATGGCATCCGGGCCAGTCATAGCACCGATGATGGCCCAGTCTGCCCAGTACGGGATATCGGGGATAAGGGAGAGGAGGGGTTCGTAGCTTATAAAGCGCACAGTGGCTTTCACGCCTGCCATGTGCACTTGCCTTTGCCAGCAGTTGGTAGAATACTTGTCAACGCTTATCCCGACCCAAGCGTTGGGAGGGAAGGTGAATTGGGCGGCGCGTTGTGGTTGCTTGGTGAGAAACTGGAAGGTGTGCCACCAACAGAAGGTTGCCTCGTCAAGGACAGCCTGGATCCACTCGTCAGGGACGGATGGGTCAAACAGTTCACCCATTGAGCAAACGAAGATCTTAGAACTATTGTTGTTCTTTCGGGGCTCGTGTAGTCGGCCTGGCCAGAATCGGGGGGAGAATGGGTCGTCGGGATTGCAGCCTGGGGCCACATTGGGGTTTGAGAGATAGCGCATTCTCAGGCGGCCCTTAGCCAGCCTTTGAGCGTAGCAGTAGGCGCATCGCCTCTGGCAGCCGGTGAGCGGATTCCAAGTATAGTCCGCCCATTCAATCTTCGTCTTATTCACGGCATTGCCTCCTCTCTGTTAAAGCCCCTTTGGACAATTTATGTTAGATATAGGGCGATATTACACTTCTTGGCCATAGCTTCGTATATATCGCTTTCGGTGATGTCCGAACTTAACTGAAATCGCCCCTGTTTATCCTGTAGCCGGGGCACTCCTCCATCAATGACAAGGTCCACATGCGCCGGGTCAATGTAGGGGGCATCGGCGGTAACAAGTGAAAGTGAACGCACCCTAGCCAGCCGCACCAGTTCTTCCGCTGACTCTATCTCAATGATGTTTTTCATACCTCGCTTCTCCTTTCTTTTGGTGGTGGACTCGGGCCGGCTGTCAGCATAGCTGGTGCCAGCTTGATCAGCTCGGGTATTGCTACGTCTGCGGCAGTTCTGCCATCTGGCAGCATCAGGAAAGAAAAGAAGGCGGCCCGTGTGCCCAAAACAGCGGCCGAGATGCACTTGGCCTTGATGTCGTGGTAGAGTAGCGTGGCCGCTTGGACCCGAGCTGCTTTATCGTTGTTAGTCTTGGTTGGCAGGACGGGCCAGATAACCTTGTAGCCTTCGCCGTCCAGCTCGAAGGCAAGCATGTAGGCGGCGAGACCGCGACCGGGCTCACTGCCGAAGCCTTCTGCCAGTACCTGGGCACCGAGCTTTTCTATCTGACGGCGCGACCTGTCCATCCAAGTATCTGGCGAGGACTTGCTGGTTCTCCAATAGTTGACATCTTCGGCGTATGGTAAATCAGTCATGTGTAATGTAGGCCTCCTCTAACTAATCATTGCCTGCGAGCCTTCAGGGGTCTTGAAGACGTCAATGCGCACAGGGAAGGCGTCCTTTAGCTCCTCAATGTGGGTGATGACTAGGATACACTCGAAATCGTCGCTGATTGAATTGATGCCCTCCACTATTCGCTGTCGCCCCTGAGCATCTTGAGTGCCGAAGCCCTCGTCAACGATCAAGGTCTGGAGGGTTGCCCCGGAGCGGTGGGCTAGGACTTTGGAGAGACCGACACGGACGGCGAAGTTGATCTGGAAGCTCTCGCCCCCACTGTAGAGTTCATAGCTGCGAGTACCCAGCTCGTCGGAGACCCTGATATCCAACGTCTCAACAGCCTTCCCCTTGCGAGTCTGGCGCTGGGTGTCAAAGCGCACACGGGTACGCCCGTCGGTCATCCGTGCCAGAAGCTTGTTAGCCTCGTCCTCAATCTCGGGGATGTGGATCTCAATGATCATGGCCTGGACCCCCTTCTTGCCAAAGGCCAGCCTTAACTCGTCGTAGATGGCCTTCTGCCAGGCCGCGTGCTCCCTTTCGCTTAACTTCTTCACTCTCTCCATAGCCAGGTGTGTGCAATGATGCAGCTTCTGCTCGGCTTGCCCTAGTACCTGGCGAGCGTGGGCCTCTTTATCACGCAACTCATTCACCTGTATAGTCGTTCGCTGGAGCTGGCTGACCAACTCAGGGAGCTGGCTCAGCTCCTGGGCTAACGCTTCTTTCTTGGCCAGGTCGGTGCCCAGGTTCTCTTGCCAGCGAGCCTGAGACCTGCTCAGCCGCCCCAAACTGGCCCGGTCCTCTTCAATGCGCTCCAGAGCTGCTTGTAGCTTGGCTTTGTCTTGCTCAAAGTGGCTGAGGAGTTTGAGGTCTCGCCGTGTCTCCTCGTGAGCGAGAGGGTTGTAATCCACCCCCTCGATTTGCGCTGAAAGCTCTGCTAGTTCGGCGTGTTCGGTCTCTGCGTATTGTTCAGCGGCCAGGCGTATGTCAAGGTCTTCCAGCTTTTCCCGCTGTTCGGGTAACTCCTCAGTTGCCCTTTTCGCCTGGCTCAGGCTGTCCTCTAGCGTTGCCTCCCGCTTCTGCGCCGGCCCCTTGGCTGAAAGCTCACGCTTGATATCCTCAATCTCCTGCTCTAAGACTCGGCACTGGGTAGCCAGCTCTGTGGCCTTAGCCTCGCTGGCCCGGTAGAGGGCGTCGCTCTTGAGGATTTCAGAGGAGACTTCTTCCACAAGGCGGACTCTATCGGCGTCGGAAAGGTCTTGGGTGCACTCTAGGCCCAGGGGGCATTGCACCCCTGTCCCCTCTGGGGATTCGGTAGCCTGTAGTAGTCTGCGCTTCTCCTTGACAGAATCTAGTTCGCTCCACAAGTGCTCGTTTCGCGTCTTGAGGCTGGCTTTCTCGTTGGACAGCTCTGCTGTCTCTTGCTGCTTGGTCTCGCGCTCATTCTCCCTCTTGGCTAGTTGCTTCAATTGAGCCCGAACATTGGTCAGGTTGGCCCGCAGTCCCCCCTCGTCCTGTGCCAGGCGGGAAAGCTCTCCTGCCTTCTCGGAACAGATGACGACCTCCAGATCCAGGGTGTGCCTGGCCTCCGCGATGGTTGCCTCCAACCGGCTCTTGCAGTCCTTCAACCCCACCAGTTGCGCCAGTTTCTCATTCAGCGCCTCGTGGATTTCACGGGCCGCAGTCAGAGCCGCGAAGCCTTCCGCTATGTTCTTGGCCTTACTTATGATCGCGTTATGCTCGGCCAACAGTTCCTCACAGGCAGTTATGCCCTCGTTGACTTCAGCCAGCTCTCGCTCCCCCTGGGCCAGCCGAGTGGAGAGTTCCTCAATCTGGACTTGTTTAAGAACAAGCTCCTGCCGCTCCTCCCGCAACTTACTCAGATCCGTCTCGCCTTCCCGCAAGGCATCAACCGAGTTCTCGGCATCCGCCCGGGCTTGTTCTAGCTGCTCCTCATATTCTGTCTTGTGTTCTAGTTCCTGTTCATAGAGCAGGATCTGAGCCGTGATTTGTTCCAGTTCCTTGCCTGCGGCATCGCCGTGCTTCTTAGCTACCTGTTCAGACTGATCCCACAGGAAGAAGTCAAACATTTTACCGAGGATCCGCCGACGATCAGCGGGATTGGCAGTAGTAAATTCATCGGCGCGCTCCTGGAGGAGGAACGCCGAATTGATCGCGGTTTCGTAATCCATCCGGAGGATAGCATTTATGCGGGCTTGGGTCTTGGCGATGGCAGTCTCAGTGAGAGGCTGGAAGATATTGCCGTCGAATATCTGTAGCTCCAATGAACTTCGGCCTCGCCCGCGGCTGTCGCGCTTGCGGATGACTCGGTAGTGATTCTGACCAAGCTTGAATTCAAACTCTACCTCCATCTCAGTCTGGGCCAGGGGACCGCCGAAGCCATAGATGAGTTCGTCGTCGCGGACGGAGGTTTCAAACGTGGATCTAGTCTTGCCCCACAGGACCCAAGTGATGGCATCTAGGAGCGTGGACTTGCCCGCCCCGACTTCGCCAGCTAAGCAGGCCAAGTGGATGCCAGAGAAATCCAAAGGGTCTGGCTCTCGGTAACTCATGAAGTTATACAATTGAAGTTTGATCGGGATCATAGCTAAACCTCCAAAGTTTGATATCTAAAACAGTTCCAATTGTGCTCGCTTCGCGCGGTCATCGTCTAACCGCTTCAGCGCCATGTCAACGTATTGACGGTTGATGTCGCACCCGAAGAAGTTGCGGCCTAAGCGGTCGGCAGCCACGGCAGTTGTGCCAGAGCCCATGAAGAAATCAGCTACTAAGTCACCCTCGTTGCTCGTTGTGCTAATGATGCGCTCAAGCAACCATTCTGGCTTCGGCGTTTCGTGCTCGGTACGCTTTGCTGGTGGTCCTTGCCAAACTGATGATACTAGTCCGGGATTATTGAAGACAGGCGATAAATCCTCATATTCCGCACACAATTTAGGGTGATGTACTAAGTCAAGTTGCCGCACCGTTTGCCCCCGGCATACTAGCATAGCGTGGACATAATCTGCTTTAGTGGGGATACTCTCACCTCTTTCCCACCGATAGAATAGGCGTGAACCCCGCCCCATACTGTCTACACGCCCCAATCTCCGCTCAATAGCATCGCAAGTCAACCCACAAAATCGCCTTGCCTTTAGGAGCCGTTTCCCCAATAAGCCCCTATCGGCATGATAGATAAGGTATTCAGCCATTCGCTGGAAAGACCGCAAGCCCCCAATGATTGTAAACCCCATCATTGGGCCACCCCCTGCCTGTCTTGTCGGATTCCCATTATACTTATCCCAGGTTATCCAGTTGATGCGAGGAGGCCCCCTTGTTTCTACTATAAACCGTGATATGTCCAGTAGCTCATCGGGGTCGTCGTGTATTATCCATAGCGCCCCGCTGAACTTCAGCACCCGTACCGCCCCAGCTACCCAATCATGCCAGTCGTGTCCTTTGTCCCAATCCGCCTTGCCTTTGTTATAAGGGGGGTCGGCAAAGATGAGGTCGCAGCACTCATCAGGCATCTGCCTCATCACTTCTAGGCAGTCGCCGACGACAATGGTATTGACTTCATAAACGCCTAAATCTACTGACATACTTATTCTAACTCTTGGAATATCTCGTCAGCGCACTCTAAGAGCACCTTCGTTCGCTCAGGGGCTGTCCCCTTCGCTTGGAAGTATTGGCGGAGCATTTGGTGGGGGGGCATTTGTTCTATGTCCTGGTCATCACCCGGGTCCAGGCGTAGCCGCACTTTGCGCTCAACGTCCGTGGCGATCGACGCTACGCGGAACGCTCCTGCTAAGGCACGTAGGATTGCCTTCGTGTTCAGGAGAGGTTCCTTCTCGGGGGTTAGGTGGATGATGACGCGCACCACTGCGCCCTCAATCTCATGGGCTGCAATGGCCTCCAGCACCTCTGTGGTGGGATCATCAGTCTGGACAGTCAACTCAACGGTAACGAAGCGGAGGGTATCTGTTTTGATGAACTCGTGGGTAGCGCGTCCGCGTTCTATCTCGACCAGGACGAAGCCCTTGTCCTGTCCTTCTTCGCCGAAATCTAGGCGCCCGGTGCTGCCAGAATATATGATGAGAGGCTCGCGGCTCAGAATCTGGTATCGGTGAAGGTGGCCGAGGGCCACGTAGTCAAACACTGAGTCCTGAACCAAAGTGAGAGGCAGGATCAGGTCCTGGCCCAGCATGACGCTGCGCTCGGACCCGTAAACTGATCCTTGGAAGGTGCCGTGGCCAGCCAGGATCGTGGGCACAGCCGGGTCCAGTTGACTGATCAAGCCGCCAGGGCCCTTGACGATGTTGACTATCTTCTCTAGCATCACCTGGCCGATTTCCTCTAGGCTTTTGTTCTTGTACTCCTTGCGTGCCAACAGGCCGCTACGGGTGGCCCAGGGTAGAGTGGCGACTTGGACAGGGCCATCCTTGGTGTCAATGTGGATGACCTGTGGCCGGGTGGCCACATGTATGTTTGCTACCTCTAGGGTGGCGAATATGTCAATCGTGGTAGCTCGGTGTGCGGCCCTGGGAGTGTCGTGGTTACCTGGTACAAGCACGGTGGGGATGCCAGCAGCCGAGAACCGTTGGATGCCCTTGGCGAATTCCCGTTGGTAGGTGGAGTTAGGATCACAGGTCCTGTAGTAGGCATCGCCGGCGAAGATTACCAGGCTGACGTCCTTTTCCAGAGCGTGGTCTACCACCTGGTGGTAGGCACGCAGGAAGTCCATCAGGCGGGTGCTGAGCCCCGTCGCGGGGTCAATCCGCCCATAGTTTTCCACCCCCAGGTGGAGATCTGCGAAGTGAAGTAGCTTAATCATCGGTTATCGCCCCTTAGTGTTAAAATAGTAGGCCCACCATCCTCCTCCAAGCAAGTCAGCCTTAGCCCTAGTCGGACCTTCGCCCCGTATGCCTTTCGCTTGGTACGCGAATTCAGAGATGCATGGGTCTTGGGATCATGAAATGGATCTCCGTAGTGGTTCCACTCCGCGCCCAGATAAAGCGGACAGCTTAAGCAAGTTGGAAGAAAGGATAGCCTATCTGTGGGCCTGACCCGGTCGTTGCAAGCCATATATGCGCTACTTGGAGTACGGGTTCCCTTAAAGAATTTTCCATCCGCCCCGCAATAGTGATACAGAGCCATTGCTATCACTCCTCACCCTCTTCTGGTAAATCAGTAAACGGCAGCGGCTCCTCGCCGTTCCCGAACCAATCAAGGAAATCGCAGAAGTGCATGAAGACAATATCATCGGCATCCGAAGTACCCGGCTCATGCCAGTGCACCAGTGGCAGCTTGCCAGCCTCTGCGTTGATCACGGCCTGCCTTATCCAAGTTCGGAGGTATTGCGGCATTTTTTTGCGAGATTTTACTTCAATCGCCTTCCACGGATGGATGCAATCACTCTCGCCCTTGCCTGTCACGCCGCGCCGCTTCCCGCCGTGCTTTTTGCAAATTCTGCGCTCTACTGTTTTCCAGAGTTTTTCAGGCATCACTGCCTCCTTCGTTCGCCACTTCCAACCAGCCCAGGCTAATTACTCTCATCCTTAGCCTCCTCGCAGCACATGCGGAGTATCCAAGAATCCCGAGCGGCCCACATGTCATGCAATAGCAATAAAGCCTCGCTGGCCAAGCGCGCCAGCTCCTCATCGGGATGACTCGCCAGCCTACGCAAGGGCGGTTCGGCCTGTATCAAGTCTTCGTATACCGTGCCCATCACTCCTCCCTCGCCCTCAGCGGCTTCACGTCACCGCCCGAAGTCTCCACTACCTCAAACTGAATGCGCTCTACTCCGTACCCAGTCAGCGACCGGGCAATGATCGGGGCCAGGCGATTCTCAAGCCACTCAAGGACCTGCTGGCTTTTCACTCCGACGGTGATCGCAGTGCCGTCTCGGGCCAAGAGCGTGGTATCCTTGAGGTAGGTCTCAAACGTCGGCTTGGTCATCATCAAACTCAGGTCCGCTAACACCTGACTCCACCAGGGGTCTCGCTCTGGCTGTTGGCGTTCGGCAAGCGCCTCTTGGGTCCGCTGGGAGGCTTCCTGCCATTCAGTGGAGGAAGCGGCGCGCTTCAGGCCCTCACGCCCCTCTGCAACAATGCAGGCAATGACTGGCCTGGTGGGGGTGTCAACACGGGCAAACTGCCAGTTCTCGTCATCCTCGTAGGCGCTCCTGATAGCGGCGATGATCTTGGATGTGAGATCGTCATCAAGGCGACACTTGCCCTCAAGCTTGCGGAACTCTAGCACCAGGGCATCTACGCCGTTCTCAAATGGGCGTATCAGGAACTCACTTTCGGGTATCATGCCGTCTGCCAACACGTCTATTAAGACGTCTCGGATGCGTTCACGGTTTGGCTTTGGCATTTGAGAAAGAAAATCTGTTTTATCTTCTTCCTTTTCTTCTTCTTGGTTCTTATTAGAGAGTTCTTCTTCTGTTTCACCTGGTGAAGGCTTGGGTTCGTGTGGTGAGGACTTGAGTTCACCAGGTGAAGGCTTATCTGGGTCTGGTGAAGGCTTCACGAAATGAAGGATGTTCTCCTTCCAGATGTCTATAAGCGCAATATGATCTATGGCGTGCCCGCGTGCAGAGCGCTTGCGGCGCACAATGGTTATGAGCCCCTCATCCTTTAGTTTCTGTTTGGATCTTGACACAGCCCCCACGCTGATACCAGCCTCTTGCGCTAGTCGCCCTGTGCTCATATAGCAAGTGCCTCGTGGGCCGGCAATCTTTGTGATCGTTGCGTAGAGCTTAAAGTCGGGTAAAGAGAGGCCCTTCTTGAATAGGATGTTGGGAATGATGGTAAAGTATTTATGGTCACCCCTTAGATTGAGGAAAGCCAGTTGCTTGTTACTCAACCCCACCTGCCTCCTTGATGTAGGCTACATCCTCATCGCTGAGTTTGAACCATTCGCCGCACAGCCGTTTGTCAGCGAACAACTTGTGCAAGGTGGATTCCAGCTTGTACATATTCTCTGTCCAAATGCTGCAGACCAGCCTGGCCTCAAAGGGCAACCTGGGTGAGATTTGCTCTATGCGACGGTTGACGTTAGTGGACGAGCCGATCTTGTAACGGCCCATACCTTCTAGAAGATATACGTAGCCAGGGGCTTGTCGTGATGCTGGCCTGTTTGCAGCGCATTGCTCTTGGCGTAATTCCTGTTGCGACAAGGTATGGGCGTTTATACTGTCTATCTCGGCGGGGGTTACGCAGTCGTAGAAACACCATGCTTGGTAGGCTAACTCTTGCCAGGTTTCATGTGATGGGAAAAGCCCGTTACAATCTGTGGGGGCAATGAGCTGTGCGACCTCCTCCCCATGCTCGTTCATAATGGTGTGACTCTGGAACATGTAGATTGTCAAGCCGCGGACTTCAGCCAGGATTGTCTTGCTAATCATTCGCCGCCTCTCGTCCTTGTCTTTCTCATCGGTTATTGTTCCTTGTTATTCAGCCAGCCCCCCGCTGACCCCAAGCGAGGGGCTGGCACTCGATAAGGGCTGCCTTAATCTTCCCCCATGCCCATTGCATGTACCCGAACGGGAATTGTCCGGCCCCGCTATGCCGTGGCAGGCAGCCCCGTCTTTGCATCGTTAGGAGAGTAGAGCTGGTGATTACTCTGAGCCAAGTTCAAGTTCCAATTGCCCCTCATCAAGTAGTGCCTGCCGGTGCATTGCCCTACACTCCTGAACAGGAATGGCGGCGGGTATGTACTCGCCAGTGGCCTCATCCTTC
>Ga0209991_10000692_pt1 | contig 14933 bp, 10 predicted proteins | sample ChitaG_FD_183167 | JGI IMG/M metagenome (GOLD analysis project Ga0209991, IMG submission 183167) | Deep subsurface microbial communities from South Pacific Ocean to uncover new lineages of life (NeLLi) - Chile_00310 metaG (SPAdes)... | ecosystem: Environmental > Aquatic > Marine > Oceanic >...
AAGAGAAGGAGGTCGGACTGTTGGAGCCGGTTCAGTTACGGATGTTTTAGAGTGAAAAATAAGGAGGAATTTGTAGAAGTTTGATTTATTAAACCCTAAGATTAAATACGGAAAGAAGATGAGAGAAATCGTTACCCTTCAGTGTTCTGAATGTAAGCAAAGAAATTACACAACAACTAGGAATAAGAAGGCACAAAAGGAAAAAATTGAGAAAAATAAATTTTGCAAGTTCTGCCGAAAGCATACCCTACATAAGGAAGTGAAATAGCTATAAAGTTTTAGTTGTTCAAATCAAAACAGTAATAAATGCAATAAATCCAAGATTAATCTAAAAGACTGAATAGTAATTAAAGGAGGAGACAGGGAAAAAAGGTGAGTAGCTCAATTGGCTAGAGCATCGGTCTCCAAAACCGAAGGCTGCGGGTTCGAGTCCTGCCTCACCTGCCATGATCTTAATAGAGATATTAAATTTTTAAGGAAAACATCAAAAATTTAAAGAATAAGCTGTTTACACTTAAAATACTAAAATAAAGGCCAAAGAATGAGTCAAAAAGCAAGATGGTACAAACGATTTTTCGCTTTTTTAAGAGAGGTCAAAGCAGAGCTAAAGAAGGTGACATGGCCCTCAAAAAACGAAGTTTACAGCACAACAATTGTGGTTATTCTTGCAACCTTTTTCTTTGGATTTTATCTCTTTTTTATGGATATTATTTTTTCTTGGGTTATAAGACAAATCAAAGGAATATTTGGTTAAATTAGTAAAGAAAATGTCTAAAAATTGGTATGTCGTTCATACATATTCGGGATTTGAAAAATTTGTGGCAGAATCTGTGCACCAGAGGGCTGCCGAGCTTGAAGTTGAAGACCAGATTGGCCAGATTATTATCCCCACAGAGGGTGTTGTTGAAATCAAAGGGGGAAAAAAGGTCGTTTCTACAAAAAGGTCCTATCCAGGTTATATCTTAATTGAAATGGAAATGTCGGATGAAAACTGGCATATTATTCGCGAAACGCCTAAAGTGACTGGTTTTGTAGGTTCAGGAACACGCCCTTCACCTTTAAGTAAAGAAGAAGTCAGTCAAATTGTTGAACATATGGAAACTACTTCTGAAAAGCCGAAGCCAAAGCACACTTTCGAAAAAGGAGAGGCTGTACGAATCATTGATGGGCCTTTCTTTAACTTTAACGGCATAGTTGAAGATGTGAATCATGAAAGAAACACATTAAAAGTAATGGTTACAATTTTTGGTCGGTCTACTCCTGTTGAATTAGAATTCTTACAGGTGGAGAAAATTTAGGAGGAAGTATGGCTAAGGAGATCGTAGCAACAATCAAGTTGGAGATTGTAGCGGGCCAGGCAAGCCCAGCGCCTCCTACAGGTCCAGCGCTTGGTCAGCATAATGTAAACATCATGGACTTTGTCCGGCAATTCAACGAGATGACAGGTAAGATGGAAGAAGGAACAGTTATCCCTGTTATTATTAGTGTTTTTAAGGATAGAAGTTTTAATTTTATTACTAAAACCCCTCCGGCGTCTTATCTTCTGAAGAAAGCAGCTGGGATTGCTAAAGGATCTGGGACTCCAAACAAGGAAAAAGTCGGCAAGGTAACTGAAAAACAGATTGAGGAAATAGCAAAGGTCAAGATGCCTGATTTAAATGCATATGATTTAGATTCTGCAAAAAAAATAATAGAAGGCACGGCCAAAAACATGGGTCTGGAGATTATTGGTGGCTAAAAGAGGAAAAAAGTATATTAAAGCGAAAGAGCTAAAAGAAAAGGAAGAATACTCTTTGGAAGAAGCTGTAAGCCTCATTAAAAAAATCAGCTTCACAAAGTTTGATGAATCAGTTGACCTCTCACTCCGGTTAGGAGTGAATCCAAAACATTCTGAGCAGATGGTAAGAGGAACGGTTGTCCTCCCCCATGGTACAGGGAAAACGAAGAAGATATGTGTGATTGCTACAGGAGAAAAGGTTAAAGAAGCTGAGGAGGCGGGAGCTGATTATGTCGGAGGGGATGAAATTATTGAAAAGATATCAAAAGGATGGATTGATTTTGATGGAGTTATTGCTACTCCTGATGTTATGAGGAATGTTGGTAAGCTGGGCCGTGTTCTGGGAACTAAAGGACTCATGCCTAATCCCAAGTCTGGAACAATTACTTTTGATGTCAAAAAAGCTGTAGAAGAGATAAAAAGGGGCCGCGTGGAGTTCAGAGTTGATAAGACAGCCATTATTCATTCTCCTGTTGGGAAAGTATCTTTTTCTGAAGATAAACTAAGAGATAATATCAAATCTTTCATTCAAGCTGTTGTTCAAGCAAAGCCTCCCGCAGCAAAAGGCAAGTATATAAGAAGCATTTTTATTTCATCTACTATGGGACCGTCTATTAAGCTTTCAGAGGAAATTCTGGAACTATAGGAGAAGATAAGTGAAAAGGGTGGATAAGGAAAAGCAAGTCAAAGAATTAAGTGAAATCTTTAAGAGTTGCGATTCTTTTTATTTGGTCGATTTTATGAAGATGTCTGCTACCCAGGCTGTGGAATTGAGAAAACTTTTTCGAGAAAATTCCTACTTCTTCAGGGTTATTAAAAACCGACTTGCTCTTAGAGCCCTAAGAGAGGAATTCCCTGAAGATTTAAAAAAGTGCTTCCAGGATTCCACGGCTATTGCTTTTGCTTTTCAAAATCCAGTGGGATTAGCCCGGCTAATTAAAGAATTTTCAGAACAAAATAAGGTTTTAACTGTTAAGGCAGGTATGCTGGAAGGACAATTTCTCTCTCCGGAGAGATTCACAGAAGTTGCAGTTCTGACTTCTCGAGAGGATTTGATAGCCAAAATTGGCAATTTAATGGTACTCCCATTGATAAAGTTATTAAGGACTTGGCAAGCCCCATTAAATAATTTAAGCAGTTTGTTGAGTCAATTAAAAACAAAAAAATAGAGTTGGAGGTAAAAATGCCCAAAGCACAAACAAAAGAAGCTAGCGAGGCCACAAAGGAAAAAAAGGAGAAAACAAAATTAACAAAGGAACAGTTTTTTAAACACCTGGATAGCCTGACCATTCTGGAACTTGCCGATTATATCAAGGAATTCGAAGAAAGGTATGGTGTAAGTGCAGCCGCTGCTGTACCCATGGCGGCCCCAGGAGCTGCAGTACCTCAAGCAGAGGCTCAAGCGGAAGAGGCAAAAACAGAATTTATTGTTCTGTTAAAAAGCGTTGGTGACAAAAAAATCAATGTTATCAAAACTGTAAGAGAAGTAACGAGTCTTGGTTTAAAAGAGGCCAAGGATTTAGTTGACAGCGCTCCTAAACCTGTGAAAGAGGGTGTTTCCAAAGAAGAGGCTGAAGAGATTAAAGCAAAATTTGAAGCCGTGGGAGCAGAGATAGAATTGCAGTGAACTTGAACTGTATAAATAGTTTTGGAAGTATTTATCAAAAATTCTTCTGAGAGAAGGAATATGCTAGAAAAAAGTGAAAACATCTATCGTGAAAGAATGGATTTCTCGAAAATAAAAACTACCTTTCCTATGCCCGACCTGCTTGCTATCCAGAGACAATCCTATGCTGAGTTTCTTCAGATGGAGCTACTACCTGAAGAGAGAAAAGACTTTGGATTGCAGGCGGCGTTTAAGGATGCCTTTCCTGTTTCTGATTTTAAAGAAACGACTCAATTGGATTTTATCAGTTATACAATCGGTGATTGGGAGTGCAAATGCGGCCGTCTGACGGGTGTCGAAAATTCACGAGGTCGATGCAGTAGCTGTGGAACGCTTTTACATTCAGATATTGAGCTCACCGAGAAAGAGATTTGTCCTTATTGCGGCGCAATGCAAAAGATTGATATCCCCCTTTGCGATCACTGCGGCGATAAAGTTGGGTTGAAGATGAAGTATCGTCCTATCGAGTGTCTTCAGAAGAACTACACTTATGCTGTTCCACTCAGGTTGAAAATCAGGTTAGTTTCTTGGGAAAAAGACGCGACAACCAAGGTAAAAAGACTAAAACATATCAAAGAGCAGGAAGTCTATTTTGGCGAGATACCTTTGATGACCGAAAAGGGGACCTTTATTTTTAATGGTATTGAAAGAGTTGTTGTCAGCCAGCTTCAAAGGTCTCCCGGAGTTTTTTTCAGGCAAGGAGAAGGAAAAGGGTTTTTTATAGGTAAGATTATTCCTTACAGAGGAGCCTGGGTTGAATTTGAGTATGACAGCAAGAATGTCCTGTTTGTCCGTTTAGACAGGAAAAAGAAATTTTTGGCCACAGTATTCTTAAGAGCTTTGGAATTCGGATCAGATGAAACGATTCTGCGTTTGTTTTATACAGCTTATAAAATTATCCCGAAAAATGGCAAGCTTTACTGGGAATTGAATGAAAATCTTTTTGGTAAGACAGTTGGAGAGGATGTTATTGATCCAGCCTCAAAAAAAGTACTGGTTAAAGCAAAGGAGAAAATCAATAAAGAACTGTACCAGAAGTTAAAAGAACGCAAAATCAAGAAAATTGTTTTAGTTAAAAAAGAATTCGAAGAAGCCTATGCACTTTTTTCCATAGAAGACCTTGTTAAAGTAAGCGAAGAAATCAGCGAGACTCAACTGGACGAACTCAAAAACCTCAAAGAGGCTTTTGAGATATTTTTCCCTTCCAAGGATGAATTCGGTGATATTTTCATTAATACATTAAAAAAAGATGTCTCCAAGGATACTAATGAGGCAAAGGCTGAGATTTACAGAAAGCTGAGGCCCGGAGAGCCTCATACAATGGAAAGTGCTCACAATTTATTCCGGAGTCTATTCTTTAACTCCCAGAAGTATAATTTCTCCCGTATCGGTCGCCTGAAAATGAACATTAAATTAGATCTTGACCATCCATTAGAAGAAAAAACTTTGGCTCCATTAGATTTTGTTGAAGTTATTAAGTATTTGCTGCGTCTGAGGAATGGAGAAGGAAGTTTGGATGATATTGATCACTTAGGAAATCGTCGTGTTCGTTCTATAGGTGAACTTGTGGAAAATGCCTTTCGAATCGGATTAACCCGCATGGAAAGAACCATAAAAGAAAAAATGACCATTGCCACAGATTTAGCATCCGCTATGCCTCAAGATTTTATTAATTCAAAACCTGTTATTGCTGCTCTGAAGGAATTTTATGGAAGCTCTCAGCTTTCTCAGTTCATGGATCAGATTAACTGCCTGGCAGAGATTACGCATAAGAGGCGATTGAGTGCTCTGGGACCAGGAGGATTGAGCCGAGAAAGAGCAGGTTTTGAAGTGAGAGATATTCAGGCCTCTCACTATGGCAGGATTTGTCCCATTGAAACTCCTGAGGGACCCAATATTGGCTTGATTTCTTCTCTGAGTTGTTATGCCCGTGTTAATGACTTTGGCTTTATCGAGACTCCCTACCGGAAAGTTCAAAATGGGAGGGTTATTGACTATGTGAAAATTCTACATCCAGGGAGGAGTTCTTTTAAAGTTGGAGATATTGTTGAAAAAAACAAACTTCTTAAGGAGACAGAAAAATTAAAGAAGGGGAGCTCTGGGCGTATACCTGTTGTAGAGCCCTATTGTTTTTATCTGACAGCCTGGGAAGAGGAAAAATATAGTATTGCACAGGCCAATGCCCTGCTTGATGAGAAAGGCAATTTTATCAACGAACTCCAAAGTGCAAGACATGGCGGAGATTTTAAGCTTGTAAATCGAAACCAAATTGACTATATTGACGTTTCTCCCAAACAGCTTGTTTCCCTGTCTACTTCTTTAATTCCATTTTTAGAGCATGATGATGCCAACCGTGCTCTCATGGGATCAAACATGCAGAGACAGGCTGTTCCTCTCCTCAAGCCTGAAGCACCATTGGTTGGGACAGGAATGGAGTACATCGTAGCCAAGGGATCAAAAGATGTCATAATCTGTAAACGGTCAGGAGTTGTCGAGTTTGTTGATGCGGAAAGAATCCTGATTCGTGTGGATGAAAGCGAAAACGCCAAAGAGTATGAAATGGGAACAGACCTTTATCTCCTGATAAAATTTTTAAGAACAAACCAGAATACCTGCATAAATCATAAACCAATTGTCAGGAAAGGTGATAGCGTTGTAAACGGTCAAATCCTTGCAGATAGTTCCTGTACAGATAAGGGGGAATTATCGCTTGGTCGAAATGTTTTATGTGCTTTTATGCCGTGGAGAGGTTATAACTTTGAAGATGCCATTATTGTCAGCGAGAAATTAATTAAAGAAGATATTTTTACATCTGTTCATATTGTTGAACAAACCATAGAGGCTAGAGATACAAAATTAGGTCCTGAAGAGATTACTAGAGATATTCCCAATGTTCCGGAAGAACTTCTTCGTAATTTAAGTGAAAACGGAATAGTAAGGATTGGAGCTATTGTGAAATCTGGAGATATTTTAGTCGGGAAGGTGGCTCCTAAGGGAGAAACCCAATTGTCTCCTGAGGAAAAGCTTCTAAAAGCAATATTTGGTGAAAAAGCTCTTGATGTTAAAGATGCTTCTCTGTATTGCTCTCCAGGAGTAGAAGGTACTGTCATAGATGTAAGGATTTTCTCTCGACGGGGAATGGAAAAAGGACCTCGAGCCAAAGCGAATGAAAAAGAAGAAATAACCAAAATGAAAAGAAACCTGGATGATGAGATAAGTATTCTCGAAGGTGAAAAGTTGAGGAAGATGAGGATTGTTATAAGAGGAGAAAAGATCGAGAAAGATTTAAAGTTTGGGAATCTTGTCTTGAAGAAGGGAAAGCTCTTAGATGAGAAGACTTTAAATAATTTAGGAGCAGAAGCAATATTAAAATTAAAGCTCAAAACGAATCAGGAGCGAGATAAAAAGTTAAGAGATATTGATAAAAAAGTTAATCGCCAGATTGAAGCTCTTAAGTCCATTCATAAAGAAAAAGTTGATATCCTTAAAAAAGGTGATGAGCTGTCTCCTGGCGTGATTCAGGCTATAAAGGTCTATGTTGGAATGAAAAGAAAACTTTCTGTAGGAGATAAAGTTTCTGGTCGCCACGGGAATAAAGGAATTATTGCAAAAATAGTTCCAGAAGAGGATATGCCTCGTCTGCCTGATGGAGAGCCTGTTGAGATAGTCCTGAATCCCCTTGGAGTACCTTCAAGAATGAATGTTGGACAGATATTAGAAGCTCATCTTGGCTGGGCTGCAAAAAATCTTGGTCTCTGGATTTCAACTCCTGTATTTGATGGAATTTCAGAGGGAGAAATAAAAAATCTTCTTAAAAAAGCAAACTTGCCTCAATCAGGAAAGCTCCCTCTATATGATGGGATAACAGGGGAATTGTTAGATCAGGAGGTAACTGTGGGATATATATATATTATGAAGCTTTATCATCTTGTTGACGATAAAATCCATGCCCGTTCCACCGGCCCTTATTCTCTTATCACACAGCAACCTTTAGGGGGAAAAGCTCAGTTCGGTGGACAGCGTTTTGGGGAGATGGAAGTGTGGGCTTTGGAAGCTTATGGAGCAGCTTACACGCTTCAGGAACTATTAACGGCTAAGTCTGATGATGTAGAAGGAAGAGCTAAAATATATGAAGCTATAGTTAAAGGAGATCTAGACTTTACTCCAGGACTTCCTGAATCGGTGAATGTCCTCATCCGGGAGCTTCAGAGTCTCTGTCTGAATGTAGAGTTGGAGAAGAAAGAAGAAAGGGAAGAAATTTTGCCCTGGGGAATTGATGTTCCTCAAATCTTAAAAGGAGATTAATGATGGATATAAGGCATTCTGTTGGAGGAAAACCTAAAGTCGATTTTGACCAAGTCAGAATCAGTATCGCCTCTCCAGAGAAAATAAAAAGTTGGTCCTGGGGAGAGGTGACCAAGCCTGAAACCATCAATTACAGGACATTTAAGCCAGAAAAAGACGGCCTTTTTTGTGCAAAGATCTTTGGTCCAATAAATGATTACGAATGTCTCTGCGGGAAATACAAGAGGATGAAATACAGAGGTATTATTTGTGAGCGATGCGGAGTTGAAGTTACTAAGTCCAAGGTTCGTCGAGAACGAATGAGCCACATTCATTTGGCTTCTCCTGTAGCTCATATCTGGTTTTTCAAAGGAACCCCAAGTCGAATCGGCCTCATATTAGACCTCTCTATTAAAGATCTCGAGAAAGTTCTTTATTTTGAATCCTATATCGTTATAGATCCTGGAGATTCTCCTTTGGGAGAAAAGCAGCTTCTTACAGAAGAGGAGTATAAAGATGCAAAAGAAAAATTTGGAGATAATTTTAAGGCTTCCTTAGGCGCAGAAGCCATTAAACAGCTTCTTGAGCATATAAACATTAATAAAGAAGGGGAGCACTTGAGAGAGCTGATGAAAAAGGATGCATCTCAACAACGAAAACTCCGTTATGCAAAAAGATTAAGAGTATTTAAAGCACTCAAGAAATCAGGTAACCGACCAGAGTGGATGATTCTGGATGTTGTTCCTGTTATCCCTCCTGATTTAAGGCCTTTAGTCCGGTTAGATGGAGGACGTTTTGCCACTTCTGATTTGAATGACCTTTACAGAAGAGTTATTAATCGGAACAATCGATTGAAAAAACTGATTGAATTAAAGGCTCCTGAACTTATTATCCGTAATGAAAAAAGGATGCTTCAAGAGGCTGTGGATGCTCTCTTTGATAATGGAAAGAGGGGGCGGGTGCACCTCGGGGCAAATCGAAGGCCTCTGAAATCTTTAAGCGAAGCCTTAAGAGGAAAACAGGGAAGATTTCGGCAGAATCTACTTGGCAAGAGAGTCGACTATTCGGGAAGATCTGTTATTGTTGTTGGTCCGGAACTAAAGTTGAATCAATGTGGATTGCCAAAAAAAATGGCCCTGGAATTATTTAAGCCATTTATTTTTCATAAATTAGAAAAAGAGGGATTGGTTCCGAGTGTGAAGGTTGCCAGAGAGTGGCATGAGCAGGAAAAGCCTGAGGTATGGGATTATCTGGAAGAAGTTGTTAAGGAGCATCCCATCCTCCTGAATCGGGCTCCAACGCTTCATCGTTTAGGAATCCAGGCGTTTGAACCGATTTTAGTCGAAGGAAAAGCTATCCAGATTCACCCTTTGGTTTGTGCTGCGTTTAATGCGGATTTTGATGGAGACCAGATGGCTGTTCATATACCACTGTCTGTTGAGGCTCAGGTCGAAGCACGAACATTGATGCTTTCTACCCAGAACATACTATCCCCTTCCCACGGTAGGCCTCTCGCTATCCCTAGTCAGGACATGGTTCTAGGTTGTTATTATCTGACATTAGAAAAAGAGGGAAAAAAAGGAGAAGGGCGGATTTTTTTCTCAGAAGATGAGGTGTTGTTAGGCTTTGAAAATAAAGAGATTAGCCTTCATGCAAGTATAAAATTGCGCTTTTCTGGGTCTTTTATGAATCTATCTACTTATTACGATGACCAAGCCGTTTTGGTTTGTCCAGTTGGTGAAGTTCATAATGAGCTAGTAGAGACTACTCCTGGACGGATCATATTTAACAGCATTCTCCCTGATGAAATCCCTTTTATTAACGGAATGCTGAAGAAAAAAGGACTTGAGAGTTTGGTTTTTTATGCGTATTTAAAGGTAGGACTTGAATCCACCATTCACATTCTTGACAAAATGAAGGAGCTGGGCTTTAATTACGCAACTTATGCAGGTTTTTCTTTGGGGATTGATGATTTTATCATTCCAAAAGAAAAACCTGAATTAGTTGAAAAAGCACATAAGGAAGTCCAAAGAATTGAAAAACTTTATAGAGAGGGCACACTTTCAGCTGGAGAGCGTTTTAATCGAGTTGTTGAAATATGGGGTTCTGTCACAGATAAAGTTTCCAATGCCATGATTGAGAGGATGCGTAAAGTAAGCTTTGAAGGAAAGGAGTTGAATTCTCTATATGTTATGGCTGATTCCGGATCAAGAGGAAACAGGCAGCAGATTCGCCAACTGGCTGGAATGAGAGGCCTCATGAGTAAACCCTCAGGCGAGATTATTGAAACACCCATTGTGTCAAACTTGAGAGAAGGATTAAACGTTCTACAGTATTTTATTTCTACTCATGGAGCCCGTAAAGGCTTAGCCGATACAGCACTAAAGACTGCAAATTCAGGTTATTTAACCAGGAAATTAGTGGATGTTTCCCAGGAAGTCATCATAGATGAGCATGATTGTGGGACTCTGAAAGGTATAAATGTAGCCGCCATTGTCGAGAATGGTGAACTTATTGAGCCTTTTGTGGATAGAATTGTTGGCAGAACTTCTCTGGAGAAGGTTCTGCATCCTGATACAAATGAGACTATTGTGGACACGAGTGAGGAGATTACTGAGGAGATTGCCCAGAAGTTTCAAGAACTGGGTATTGAAAAGGTTAAAATTCGGTCTCTGCTGACATGTGAGTTAAATAGTGGTGTCTGCAAACTTTGTTATGGTCGTAACATGTCAACAGGTACTCTTGTTGAACTCGGAGTAGCTGTAGGTATTATTGCCGCACAATCCATTGGAGAACCTGGTACTCAGCTGACCATGAGAACATTCCATATAGGTGGAATTGCGATGAGAGGAGCGGAGAGGTCCAAACTTGAGGCAAAAAATGATGGAGTCATCAGATTTAATAACCTAAAATCTGTAATTAATAATGAAGGATCTTTAGTTGTTGTGAACCGGAGTGCAAACATTGTGATCCTTGACCACAGGGGAAGAGAAATTGAACATTATCAGGTTCCTTATGGAGCTAAACTTCTTGTTAAAGAGGGTGATGAGGTAAAGGCGAGGCAGGAATTTGCCGAGTGGGACCCTTTTAGTACATTCATTCTAACTGAAGAGACTGGAGTTGTGAACTTTCATGACGTTGCTCTCGGAGTGACCATGGAAGAGATTCAGGATGAATTTACAGGATTGGTGACTCGAGCTGTGATTGAGCCTAAAGATGAAAAAATGCAGCCCCGCATCGAAATTGTAAGTGAAAGAAAAAAAGATGAAAAAAATAGGCCTGTAGTACTCAGAAAATATTTCCTTCCTTCCGGTGCAAATCTGGAAGTTAACGACCAGGATAAAGTGCATTCAGGGGATGTTCTGGCTAAAATACCTCGAGAAGTTGCCAGGACTAAGGATATTACAGGAGGTCTTCCCCGGGCAGAAGAACTTTTTGAGGCCCGCAAGCCTAAGCAACCAGCTGTTATTTCTGAAATCGATGGTACCGTGGAGTATGGTGGTCTTGTAAGAGGCCACAGGAAGTTAACGATCAAGAACGAGAGAGGTGGAGAGAAGGAGTACTTTATTCCAAAGGGAGCCCATTTGAGCGGGGGCGAGGGAGAAAGAGTTAGAGCAGGAACTCCTTTGATGGATGGTCCGGTGAATCCTCATGATATTTTGAAAGTGCTCGGTGAAAAAGAGTTAGCAGAATATCTTCTGCGGGAAATCCAGTCTGTCTACAGATTACAGGGAGTACCTATTAATGATAAGCATATTGAAATCATCATTCGTCAGATGCTGCGGTGGGTAAAAGTCGAGGAAGTTGGTGATACAGAATTTTTAGTCGATGAGCAAGTTGATAAATTTGTTTTCCAAGAGGAAAATGAAAAAATTATTAAAAAGGGCAGAAAGCCGGCTAAAGCCCGGCCTCTCCTGTTGGGAATTACAAAAAGCGCGTTGAGTACAGATAGTTTTATATCCGCGGCTTCCTTCCAGGAGACAACTCGAGTTCTAACAGAGGCAAGCCTTTATGGTAAGGTGGATTATTTGAGGCGGTTGAAGGAAAATATCATTATGGGAAGGCTTATTCCTGCAGGAACCGGTTACAAACACTATCAAAATGTGGAATTAAAAGCAGGAAAAGAGGAGGAAGCTGAGAAAGAAATAGACCTTCAGCTTAGGAGCTAGATTTCACTCTAAGTTCCCTAAAATCCTTGACATAGCAAAGTGTTTTTGCTATTATCCACCCATTCGTTTCGAGAGATTTTCTTGCTCGGAATGGGTAAAATTTTTTTTTATTAAGGAGTTGTTGTATTGCCAACTGCTAATCAACTGGTAAGAAAGGGTAGAACGCCAAAAAAATATAAAAGTAAATCTCCGGCTTTAGAGAGATGTCCCCAGAAAAGAGGTGTATGTACTCGAGTTTTTACTACAACTCCGAAAAAGCCTAACTCAGCCATGAGAAAAGTGGCTCGAATTAGATTGACAAACAATATAGAAGTAACAGGCTATATTCCTGGTGTAGGACATAATCTCCAGGAACACTCTATCGTTGTCATACGAGGAGGAAGAGTTAAAGATTTGCCTGGGGTTCGCTATCATGTGATCCGTGGTACTTTGGATTGTGAAGGAGTAGAGGATCGGATGAAAGGCAGATCCAAATATGGAAGCCGAAAACCAAAAGAGAAGAGAATTGCTGAATAAAGGAGTTATATATGACTAGAAGAGCTACTGTAAAAAAGAGGAAGCCTAAACCAGACCACTTTTATAACAGTACCCTTATATCCAAATTTATAAATACTGTTTTAAAAATGGGAAAAAAGAGTTTAGCCGAAAAAATAGTTTACGAAGCTATGGAACAGGTTAAACAGAAATCTAAGGAAGATCCCCTGAAGACATTCGAAAAAGCCGTAGAGAATGTAAGGCCTTTACTTGAGACAAAATCAAGAAGAGTTGGAGGAGCCACTTATCAGGTTCCGGTCGAAGTTCCTTTAATCCGGTCATCTTCTCTGGCAGTAAGGTGGTTGATCATATATGCAAGAGAAAGAGCGGGGAAGAGCATGGTAGAGAAACTTTCAGCTGAAATTCTTGATGCTGCGAATAGTAAAGGAGGGGCTTTTAAGAAAAAAGAAGATATCCATAAAATGGCTGAATCCAACAGAGCTTTTGCTCATTATAGATGGTAGTCTCCCTTATAAAAAGAGAGAATTTAACTACAATTAAAATGGAGCGTAGATTTGACTCGAAGTTACACAATCGAAAAGGTCAGAAATATTGGGATCATGGCCCATATCGATGCGGGGAAGACTACCACAACAGAGCGTATCCTTTTTTACACAGGCATTACTTACAAAATGGGAGAGGTTGATGAAGGCACTGCGGTTATGGATTGGATGGCTCAGGAGCAAGAGCGCGGGATAACAATCACTTCAGCTGCTACGACCTGTTCCTGGAAAAATCACCGGATTAACATCATTGATACCCCAGGACACGTGGACTTCACAGCTGAAGTTGAACGTTCTTTAAGGATTCTTGACGGTGCCATCATCATCTTTTGTGGAGTGGGGGGAGTAGAACCTCAATCCGAGACAGTCTGGCGGCAAGCTGATAAATACCAGGTACCTCGACTTGCCTATATCAACAAGATGGATAGAGTCGGAGTGGACCCTGAGAGGGTTATAGAGCAGATGAAGACGAGGATTTCTGCTAATCCTCTGGTCATTCAGATTCCATTAGGGATAGAAGAGACATTCAGGGGAGTAATTGATCTTGTGGAAATGAAGGAAATTGACTGGGGAGATGATTTGTTAGGAACGAGGTTTGAAACGAGAGCCATTTCAGATAAATACCAGGATGAAGTCCAGGAAAAAAGAAACAAGATGTTAGAACAACTCAGCGGTATAGATGATCGCCTCATGGAAAAGTACTTAGATGGCACTGAAATATCTTCCGAAGAAGTAAAAAAAGCAATTAGAAAAGGGGTGATTTCCCTGGAGTTTATCCCTGTCCTTTTTGGGGCTTCTTTTAAAAACAAAGGCGTTCATTCCTTATTAGACGCTGTTGTGGATTACTTGCCTTCGCCTCAGGATATTCCTCCAGTAAAAGGACACCATCCCCGTACTTTTGATATTGAAACAAGAAGAGCTTCTGATGATGAGCCTTTTTCAGGACTGGTGTTTAAAATTACGAATGACCCTTATGTGGGCTCTCTTTCCTTTTTCCGAGTATATTCCGGGAAGGCGAAAATAGGTTCCTGGGCTTTTAATGCGACAAAGGATGAGGAAGAGCGAATTGCTCGTCTTTTAGAGATGCACTCGAATAAAAGAAAGGATATTAAAGAGATTTATGCTGGAGATATTGCTGCCATAGGAGCTATGAAAAATCTTTCGACCGGTGATACCTTGTGCTTGAAGAACCATCCCATTATTCTTGAGCCGATAAAATTTCCCGAGCCTGTAATATCTGCTCATATCGAGCCAAAATCAAAAAGAGAGCACTCGAAGTTAGCCGAAGCTCTGAAAAAACTCACAAAAGAGGATCCGACTTTTAAGGTCATGCAGGATTCTATGACAGGACAAACTTTAATTTATGGTATGGGCGAGCTACATTTAGAAATTCTTTTGGACCGCATGGAGAGAGAGTTTGGAGTCAAAGCGAATTTAGGGAAACCTCAAGTTGCCTATAAAGAGACCATAACAACTGTTGCCGAAGGAGAGAGAAAGCACGTTAAACAGACAGGTGGAAGAGGGCAGTATGGTCATTGTAAAGTTGTTATTGAGCCACTAAAAAGAGGAGTAGGATTTGAATTTGTCGATAACACAAAAGGAGGAACTATTCCGAAAGAATTCATTCTTTCTGTAAAGAAGGGTGTTGGAGAAGCTATGGAAACAGGAGTATTAGCTGGTTTTCCTGTTACGGATGTGAAGGTAACGGTTATTGAAGGCTCTTATCATGAAGTTGATTCCTCTTCTATTGCATATAAAATTGCTGGATCTATGGCTTTTAAGGATGCTGCTTCTAAAGCAGATCCTGTTCTTCTTGAACCCGTCATGAGCTTGGAAGTTGTTACTCCAGACGAATATATCGGAGATATAGTGGGGGATATAAACACACGGCGAGGAAAGATTGAGGAAATGGGAATGAGAGGAAGCTCGAGAGTAATAAAAGCTGTTGTTCCCCTCGTTGAAATGTTCGGGTATGCAACAACCCTTCGTACTCTGACTCA
>Ga0209991_10000693_pt1 | contig 14930 bp, 14 predicted proteins | sample ChitaG_FD_183167 | JGI IMG/M metagenome (GOLD analysis project Ga0209991, IMG submission 183167) | Deep subsurface microbial communities from South Pacific Ocean to uncover new lineages of life (NeLLi) - Chile_00310 metaG (SPAdes)... | ecosystem: Environmental > Aquatic > Marine > Oceanic >...
CTCCGCCCTCAATCCTCTCAACTATGGAATTCCACCGAAATTCTATTTTGGGTTGAGAGAAGGCTTTCTCCTGTAGGATACGACTGGCGCGAAGTTGGTCGCGGCGGTGTATTACGGTGACCCTTGAGGCAAACTTGGCTAGATGGAGGGCTTCGGTAATAGCGGCGTCACCACCACCGACTACAGCTACTGGCTGTTCTCTGAAGAAGGCACCATCACAGGTAGCACAGTAGGATACTCCTTTACCGGTAAATTCCTCTTCACCAGGAACATCTAATTTGTATCGCTCCGAGCCGCCGGCTATAATCACTGCCTTAGCCATAAAGTCGCCTTCAGTGGTTCTTATCACTTTCTGCCCCTCTTGGAGTTCAATGCCAGTAACCTCAGCCAGTAAAGTTTTTAGCCCATATTTTGTTGCCTGCTGGTGCATTAATTGCCCCAGTTCAAAGCCGTTAATGCCTTCAGGAAAACCGGAATAGTTCTCCACCCGCTCGGCATTGGCTATCTGACCACCGACCAGCCCCCTTTCTATAAGCAGGCTATTGAGCTTGGCTCTTGAAGCGTATAGCCCGGCGGTAAGACCGGCCGGACCGCCACCGATAATAACTACATCATATTTTTCATTCACGATTTAATTCTAGCTCGGCATTGATAGCATCTAGCAGCAGGCGAATATCAAATTGCCCTGAAATTCTAGGCTTACCATTAATGAGTAATAGTGGTAATGATAAGTCTTTATTCTTGATTCCTTGGATTAACTCTAAGGCGCGACGATTAGCTACAGGTTTAGACAGGTCAAGGTATTCTAACTGTATTTTGTCACCAAACCTGTCTTTAATTCGCTGGCTAGCTAAGGTAATGGCTTCTACCGAAGACCAATCTACCCCGCAGTGGGCATCACACTTTTCACCCTTACTATCATCTACAATGGTAACTTGAATAGTATGCTTAATCACGGGCAGCATCTAAGCTCCACCCCCCGATGTATAACACGATTTGGTCAAAGTTACTATCATCTATGCAGACCGACTTGCTCATACTTTTCCTCTTTGATTCTCTGGCAGATGCCTCGTTCTACAGTCTGTTTGGCTAAACCAATGGCATTTTTAATCGCCTTAGATTGACTACGCCCATGAGCTATGATGACATTGCCATTCACCCCGAGGAGACACGCCCCGCCATATTCTCTATAGTCCAATCTTTGTGTCCAAGAGCCCATACCGATGTCACGGTGCAATGCTCGTAATGGAAGACGATAGGCTTTGGCAAAGACCTGCCCGGCTTGACTGAGCGAATGTAACCAGTTATCACTCACACCCTCAATGGTCTTGAGCACTATATTGCCGGTGAAGCCATCGGTAACAATGACCTCCGCAACTCTTCTCAGGATATCCTGACCTTCTATATTGCCTATGAAGTTCAGGGCAGAACTTTTGAGAAGCTTATGACTTTCTTTAATCAGTTTGTTTCCTTTGGTCTCCTCTCCGCCATTACTGAGTAAGCCTATACGCGGTGACTTGATACCAAGAAGTTGGCTAACATAGAGATTGCCTAGATTAGCAAACCAAACCAAATGTTCCGGTCGGCAATCAACATTAGCTCCGGCATCGATGAGAAAGATGGGGGTGAGTGGGGTAATATTAATAAAGCTACCTATAGCCGGGCGGGGAACGCCTTTTATCTTGCCCAGGTTTAGCAGCGCTGCAGCGAATACGGCACCGCTATTTCCGGCGGAAACAAAGGCCGAAGCCCTGCCGTCTCTTACCAGGTTAATGCCCACCACTATTGAGGAGTCGGGCTTACTGCGGATTGCCTCAAGAGGCGACTCGTTAGGTCCAATAGCCTGGCTGGCATCAATGATAGCCATACCTAGTTCTCCCAGATGGCGGCCGGCCAGCACATAGAGTATGTCTCTCCTGCCCACCAGAGCAATTTCCACTTTATGCTCTTGAGCCGCTTTTATAGCCCCCTTGACTATTTCGTGAGGAGCATACTCCCCGCCTGTGGCATCAATGGCAATAATCATTTACTCCCTCGGTTAGGATTCTTAGCTGCTTGGGCTTCTTTCCCACCGTTCACAGCGCCCCCCCCACCGGGCAAGAACCTGACCATTAAGGGAAAGCTGAGCTATCTCACACTGGTTAGGACAGGCTTTGCATTCAAATGAGGAGGTATGATACTTTACTTCGCTGATGCCGAATCCCTTAAACTTGCTTCCGTTGTTATTATTTACCATCTCTTCGTGTACCAGCAAAGCAGCTCCTATTGCTCCCATGACCTCATGGTGGGGTAGAACAGTAATCTCAGCATCAAGCTCTTCTTGCAGCGCCTTCACTATACCCTGGTTAAAGGCAACCCCACCCTGAAATACTATTGGGGATTTAATATCCTTTCCCAGGCCAACATTGTTAAGGTAATTACGAACCAGCGCCTGGCATAGACCATAGACAATATCTTCAGTCCGATGCCCCATTTGTTGTTTATGTATCATATCTGATTCAGCAAAGACCGTGCATCGCCCGGCAATACGCACTGATGCGTTACTATCCAGTGCCCGCCGGCTGAATTCCTCAATGCTCATATCGAGGCGCGCTGCTTGATGGTCAAGGAAGCTACCAGTGCCAGCAGCACATACCGTGTTCATCCCGAAGTCAGTTACTATCCCATCCCTGATGATGATAATCTTACTATCTTGCCCCCCAATTTCAATGATGGTTTGCACTTGAGGGGTATATTGGAGGGTAGCCACCGCATGGCTGGTAATCTCATTCTTGACTAAATCAGCGCCAACGATAACTCCAGCTAGATAGCGGGCGCTGCCAGTAGTAGCCACACCACAAATGTCAACATCTTCAGGCAGTTGCTGTTTAATTTGTTTCAGCCCCAGCTGTGTCATCTCAATGGGCTTGCCCTGTGTCGGCAGGTAGATGTGGGTAACAAGCTCATCATTTTCATCTAGCCCAGCAACCTTGGTAGTTACTGAGCCAACATCAACGCCTAAATAGACTTTCACAAACCCTCCTTAGACTGCCATTCACTGTCGATTATTATGGCGTGCCCGTCGCTTTCGTTCCAACAGGTCAACAAAGGCCTCTAGTCTGGTTAGCATACCTGTTTTGGTTATTTGCTCGTCACAAAGGATGGTTAGCACCGGGAGATTCTCCTTGGTTGACGGCATAATATTTTGAGCTACTATCTCGGGCATACAGGTGAAGGGAGCTAGGTGAATTAAACCATCATACTCTTTAGAGTGGAGCACCTTTTCCCCTACTGATTCCCAGCCATCACCACCAATATCCCGCTTGAGGTAGGGTAGAGCTGCCTTATGAATCTTGGCCATCTCATTTATACCCAGGGAGTTGAGGAACAGGCTGAATTTAGTCCACTCTGAAAGGAAGAGTCTTCGCCTTACTTCTACCCCCAGCTTACCCAACTCACTCTCCACATCTAAATTAGAGAAGGGCTCCAGCAACACATAAAACTCCCCAGTAATGCCCACTATCAGTGGTTGAGCCTGACCACTCTTAGCTACTTGATTGAGCTGGTCAATGTAATCTATCTGTACCTTCTTCAAGGTATTATTATCATCTGCCTCATCAATAGCTTTAATTGCTTTAGCATATAGCTTATTGGCTGTCCCTTTTACGAGCTCTACAGCTCGAACCTTTTGCACCATTCTCTCTATTTTATCCAAGGCGTTTAGCTTGGTCAGACCAATGCGAAAGGCTGATATAATCTTAAACCAGGGGGCATTGTTTGACAACCGCTTAATTATTTTGAGCAAGCCAAAAAACTTACGTTCAGAAAAGCCTACCCCGATTACTTCGACTTTATTATACCCAAGGTCATGGAGAATTTGTTCCTGTGTTGTAGCATAATAGCCTAAGCGACAGATGCCATAGCCACTAGGCATAAGTAAAGTATCTGCCCCCAATTCGGCAGCTTCAATCAGGTTGCCCAGAGTCAATTTAAATGGGATGCACAATCCCTCAGGGGAGTGCCTGACACCGAGGGATAGGGTGCGCTGGTTATTAACTGGTGGTAGCACAAAGTCAACATTAAGCCTTTGGAATAAGGCTTTAAAGGGTATATACGCATTGCCCATATGGGGCATGCCTATACGCATACTGCTTCCTGCCTCCTTTTCTTTCTGTGGAGCATATCTACGAAGGCTTCAAGGCGAGTTATCATTCCTGCCTTCCCGGTGTGTTCATCGTAAATAATATTAAGCACCGGGGGTCCTTCTTTTATCGATGGCATGATATTGCGGGCCATTATTTCGGGCAGGCAACCAAACGGTTCCAGGTGAACAATTCCATCCCAATCTCCCGCATGTAATATCCTCTCGCCTACTGATTGCCAGCCGTCCCCACCTACGTGGTGGGAAAGATACGGCATGGCTGCCTTGTGGCTCTTGTCCTTTTCTCGTAGACCAAGGACGTAGACAAAAGGGTTGAGCCTGACCCATTCACTGATGGATATGTGGCACCTGACCTCAACCCCTAGCTTGCCCAGTTCAATTTCTATGTCCATGTTAGTAAAGGGGTCAATCACGACAAAGAATTCACCAGTAATACCAACTTTTAAGGGAGCAGGTGAAGTGATTGCGGGTAAGCTCATGAGCCTTTGTAGGTACTCTCGCTTGGCTTGCCTGATGGCCCGATAGTCTGGGGCATTATCTATAGCCTTAATACCCTCTCTATAGATTCGGTTAGCTTCACCCTTGTCCCGCTCTACGGCTCGTATTTTATGCACCACTCCTTCGAGTTCCTCCAGCGTCTTCAGTTTAGCTAGGCCGAAACGGAAGCCAGCTATTACTTTCCCCAGAGAAGCTCCATTGGTGAGATACTTCACCATATGCATTATACCACGAGTCTGGGTTACCATCTGAAACTTATAGCCCAACTCGCGCAGAATTTGCTCGAGAACCTTGTGATAGTAGCCCATACGGCAAGGACCAAGGTCGCCCGGCATCACTAAAGTGTCTGCCCCCAACTCCAGAGCCTCAATCATATTACCGAGTTGAAGTTTGAAGGGGAAGCAGGCCGTCTCGGGTGAGTATTTAACCCCCAAGTCCAGGGTGCGTTGACTTGTGGCCAGTGTCATCACCAGGTCAATGCCCAGCTTACTAGCTATTGCTTTTACGGCTACATCAATATTACCCATATGGGTCATGCCTAGACGCATATCCGTTTCCTTTTCTTTCTATATATCATATCAAGAAAGGCTTCAAGCCGGGTAACTATACCGGCTTCAGCTGTATGTTCATCCAGGGTAAGACTCATGAAGGGAGTGGTCATGGTCCGCGCCTGCCGTTGCACTATATCCATCATCAGTGAATCAGGTCCGCAGCCAAATGCCGTTATTCCTATTACACCATCGGTGCCGCTTCTTAAATAGTGCCCTCCAGCCCCTACTACTTCCTCTTCGCATGTCCACTTGGCTCTGCCCACCAATCTAGCTGTAGCCGATTCAAGCTCCTCAGTGGTGAGCATCTCTGGGGTTAACACCTTATTCTGAGCTTGCTTAAGCCGGTGGATAAGGCGGTAATTTATATGTTCATCATAGAGGAGATAGGGGTGACCAATGATGGCAATGGTGGCTTGCGTTGGAATTGGGTAGTCGGGATGTGTTTTTGGCTCTACCCCGGGTGTATCTAATATTCTTTCTATTGCCTGTGGTGGTGTTAAGCTATGGTTGCACATTAACTGTTGATAATTCAGGTTAGCTTGCCAGGCAGCTATACTGGCTCGCCTGACCCTGAACGGATTCCAGGTAAAATGCCGTCCCAGCTTATAAATAGCTTGATACAGCACATGCTTCCCCTTGTTAACATCAATATCTATATCTAGGATAGACGGCAATTCGGGGATAACTGCTCTGGTCATATCAGGTAAACCAAGAAACTTGGAACAGTTATAAGTTTTGCTTTTCACACTACGGATGGCAGGGATAAAAATATAGTCGCACTTTTTTACCAGAGAAAGAACATGACCCAAAAAAACCTTTGTTGGCAAGCAGGTCTCAGCTACCACCCGGGATGAGCCTTCCGATAACACAGTCTGAGTGGTGGGTGGTGAAACCACCACCTCTGCCCCCAGTTCTTCAAAGAAGGTCTTCCACATAGGGTAGTATTGGTAGTAGAGTAGAGCCCTGGGAATGCCTATCTTAATCATTTACTTTGCTTAAACTCCTCTTTGACCTTGACAGCTATTTCAGGATTGGCAACCAAGTCAACAGCAGTCATGGCTAGAGCCTTGGCGGCATCAACGAGGCCACGGATACCAGCCTCTGAGGCGGCTGCCTCAGCAAACTGGGGAGAATGACCTAGTACATCCTTCGGGGCTATGGCTACGACAGGGTGGATGCCGGGAACTAGTTGGCTGACATTACCCATATCAGTGCTCCCAAAAGCACTACTAGGGTTGAAGAGTTGCACCCTGCGCCCCAAGGATTGCATATTTTGCCGGAATAGCCGGGCTAGGGTGAGGTTATTACGCATGGGGGCATAGCGTGTCTTTCCCCACCTATATTCCAGTCGAGCGCCACTAGCAGTGGCAGCTCCAATAAAGCAATTTAGGACCCTCTCTTTTAACTCGTCGAGGTAGGTATTATCCTCAGCCCGCACTAGGAAGCTCCCAGCACTATGGGCCGGGACAATATTAGCTGCTTCCCCACCATCAGTAATTATGCCGTGGATACGGGCTTTATCCTTAATGTGTTGCCTTAGTGAATTAATAGCGGCGAAGGAGTTTAGCATTGCCTCTAGAGCATTGATGCCTGCCTCAGGTCGGGCGGCAGCATGAGCTGCCTTGCCAAAGAATTCAACCTCTAGAGATTGGTTGGCGAGGGCTCGAGTGGTAGCGACATTATACACCCCTGGGTGCACCATCATGGCCATGTCCACGTTATTAAAGACACCTCTATCTGCCAGTATTACCTTGCCTCCACCCCCCTCCTCAGCCGGCGTGCCGATAACCAAGATACTACCGCCGAGCTGGTCAATGGCCAGCTTGGAAGCTACAGCAGCACCAACGGCACAGGCAGCTATCAGATTATGACCGCAGGCGTGACCAAGACCAGGTAGGGCATCATACTCAGCTAGAATGGCGATAGTGGGTTTTCCTTGTCCGTAGCTTCCCCTGAAGGCAGTCGGCAGCTCACAGATGCCCCGTTCTATAGAGAAACCATTTTCCTCTAGGTACCGGGTTAACCAGGCAGTTGCCTTGACCTCATGGAAACCTAGCTCAGGGTTGGCGTGAATTTTTAGGCTCAGCTCACTAAGCTGGTGGCGCTGAGCGTCTATTTCACCGGTAACAGCAGCTTTTAATTTTTCTATGTTCAAGTTCTCACCTATTCTGAAGACGGCATTCTAGTTATTACCTTTAGTGCTTATTATAGCTTAATACAACTAATATTTCTAGACTTTGACATTGCCCAGGGGCTTGCATCTTAAACTTGATTATGCTATACTTTTTACTAGACAAGGGTTGAGTAGTTGAGTGGGTTTTATCCCCACTTTTTTATTGTGTGGGAAACAATAGAATCGGAGGTTTTAATCTGCGATGAAGAGCGACTTTCTGCTTGCTATCACCCAACTCTCGGCAGAGAAGAAACTGCCTAAGGAGGTGGTTATTGCTGCGGTAGAGTCAGCCCTGGTATCAGCTTATAGAAAGGATAATTTTGATGCTAACCAGAATATTGCGGTTAAGATTAATCCTACTACCGGCAAGGTTGAAGTGTGGGCTGAGAAAACTGTAGCTGAGCTACCTTTAGATGGGCGCCGTGAAATATCATTGGATGAGGCACGCCGAGTCAAGCCAGATGTGCAGATTAGCGAGGCTATCATGGTAGAAGCTACCCCGCGTAATGCTGGGCGCATCGCTGCTCAAACAGCAAAACAGGTCATCTTGCAGCGTCTTCATGAGGCAGAGCATAGCGCTATATTTGAGGAATATGCTGATAAGGAAGGTGATATTGTCACTGGGCTGGTGCAGCGTATTGAGCCCAGGCAGATATTTCTTGATTTGGGTAGAACAGAGGCGGTGCTGCCTGGAGCTGAACAGATGCGCAATGAGAGGTATCGGGTAGGTCAAAGGCTTAAGGTTTGCCTCTTAGAGGTAGTTCAAACCAGCCGGGGACCTCAGCTGGTAGTGTCACGTTCTCACCCAAATTTGCTTCGTCGGCTCTTTGAGTTGGAGGTTCCTGAGGTCTTTAACGAGATTGTGGAGTTAAAATCAATTGCTCGTGAAGCTGGCTATCGAAGTAAGGTAGCTGTAGCGGCACGTCAGGATGGTATTGACCCGGTTGGCTGCTGCGTTGGATTACGTGGTATCAGGATACAAAATATTGTGAATGAGTTAAGTGGTGAAAAAATTGATGTTGTTATGTGGAATCCGTCTGCCTCTGTCTTTATTGCTAGTGCTCTTAGCCCGGCCCAGGTATTAAGTGTCGAGCTGAATGATGAAGAGAAGGTAGCTACCGTAGTTATCCCTGATAAGCAACTTTCATTAGCTATTGGCAAAGAAGGGCAGAATGTTAGGCTAGCCGCTAAACTCACCGGGTGGCGAATTGATATTAAGAGTGCCTCAAGCGCCGAGGCAGAAAGGATGGCAAAGGCTGAGCTTTTAACCGAGACGGCGGAAGAGGCTATAGTTGGGGAGGAGTCTCCGGCTAGAACCCCGGATGTTATGGAGCCAGCTTTAGTATCAGCAAAGCCGTCAGAAGAAGCGGCCGAACCTTTACCAGCTACTGATGGTACATTTATTCCTCCACAGATTCCCTTTGAACCGCCAGCAGCAGTGGAAAAACCTCAGGTTCGCTTTGCTGAGGATATTCTGGTACCGGGACCGACTAAGCCTGAAACCAAGTCAAAGAAGAGAAAAAAGAAGAGCACTAAAGGCGAGGGAAGAGCTCAGGATGGCATCAGGCTTAAAAAACAACGCCGCGAGCCAGAAATTCGTATAGACGAGGATGAGGAGGAGTATTAGGCAGCATACACCGCAGCGGACTTGCGTGGCTTGCCGTAAGGTAAAAGCTAAGCAGGAGCTAATCCGTTTAGTGCGTGTTTCTGATGGGAGTGTAGAGATTGATACCGGTGGCAAGAAAGCAGGGCGTGGTGCTTATTTGTGTCGGTCACAAGGATGTTGGGAGGTTGGGTTGAGGGGTAGTCAGCTAGAGCATGTTCTACGGACTACCCTTACCCAGGATAATCGAGAACAGCTTATTAGATATGGGAAAAACCTTCTGTAAGGAGTTAACCAGTGGCCAAGGTAGGTGAACAGGGCAAAGTTTCGAAGTCCAAGGTTAGTGACAGTTCTTCATCACCGAAGGCACTCTTGATTGAGATTCCCCACGCCTTAGGTGTGAGGCAATTGGCTGAGCTTTTGCCGATTAGTGCCATCGACATCATCAAACGACTGATGAAAAACGGCATTATGGCTAATATTAACCAGGTCATTGACTATGAGACAGCAGCGGCAATAGCTACAGACATTGGTTATGAAGTACGCCTTAAGCCTCAGACGACTCGGAAATCAGCTAATGTTATTGGCGAGATTAAGAGGCAGCAGCTCCAGAGTGAGGAAATTAGTGGTCTGCAGCCACGACCGCCTGTAGTTACTATTATGGGACATGTTGACCACGGTAAGACTAGGCTTTTGGATGCTATCAGGCAGACTAATGTGATGGCTACTGAAGTCGGCGGTATTACTCAGCATATTGGTGCTTATCAAGTAGAGGTCAATGGGCAAAAGATTACCTTTTTGGATACCCCGGGTCATGAAGCCTTTACTGCCATGCGAGCTCGCGGTGCCCAGGTAACCGATATCACTATTTTGGTAGTAGCCGCTGATGACGGGGTAATGCCACAGACTTTAGAAGCTATAGACCATGCCCGAGCGGCTGGGGTGCCTATCATGGTGGCTATTAATAAAATTGATATACCTGACGCTAATCCAGAGCTTGCCAAGCAACAGCTAGCTGATGCTGGTTTACTTATTGAGGAGTGGGGAGGCGATACAGTCTGTATTCTAACCTCGGCCAAAGAAAAGCAGGGCATCTCTGAGTTGTTGGAAAACCTCCTAGTTGTAGCCGAGATGGAGAACCTTAGAGCAAACCCTTCTCAACCAGCGGTAGGGGTAACCATTGAAGCTAATCTGGACAAGACTAAGGGGCCTTTAGCTACAGTGCTAGTTCACGACGGAACCTTAAGGCTTGGTGACACTGTAGTAATTGGTACCACATGGGGTAGGGTAAAAGCTATGTTTAATGACATAGGTAAGCGGGTAAGGAAAGCTGGACCAGCTACCCCTGTTGAACTCCTTGGCTTAAATAGTGTGCCTCAAGTGGGGGATACTCTAACTACTGTAGCTGGCGAACACCAAGCACAGGCTTTAATACAAAAACGTCAACTGGAAGCACAGCAAGAGTCTTCACTAACGCCAAAATCAGTGAGTCTTGATAATCTCTTTGACCAAATAAGTGCTGGCCAAGTAAAAGAGCTTAATGTTATTCTTAAGGCTGATGTTCAAGGCAGTATTGAACCGATAAGAAGTTCTTTGGAACAGTTGGGAGCAGAGGCAGTCAAGGTCAGAATTATCCATAGTGGCAGTGGCAATATTACTAAGAGTGATGTTATGTTGGCTATTGCCTCTAAGGGGCTCATCATTGGTTTTAATGTTGACTCTGAGCCCGGGGCTCGGCGATTAGCTGATGTGGAGGGTGTGGGCATCCGCCACTATAATATAATCTACAATTTGGTAGATGATGTGGACAAGGCTCTCAAAGGTATGTTGGAGCCGTCTTACGTTGAGGTTATCGATGGGCGCGCTGAGGTACGGGCTATCTTCTCTGCGGGAAGGAAAGAAAAGGCAGCCGGTGTCCATGTTACCGAAGGTAAAGCAACTCGGGGTGTCTCAACCAGGCTACGGCGTGGGGAGCAAGTGGTGGTTGAATCCGTTGTTAGCAGCTTGAGGCGCTTTAAGGATAATGTTAAGGAGGTGTCCGCTGGCTATGAGTGCGGTGTGGTCATCGAGGATTTTAATGAGTTTCAGGTTGGTGATATATTAGAATTTTTCAGGAGGGAGAAAGCCAGCTAAGGGGGCAATAATTATGGCACATCGTATTGAGCGAGTGAATAGTCTCATTCGCCAGGAAATTAGTGAATTACTTCGGCGCCAGGTGAAAGACCCACGACTTGGCAATTTGGTGGCTGTAACTGATGTTTCTACTTCTCCTGACCTAAGACATGCTAAGATATTCGTCAGTCGTATAGGCAGCGAGGAAGAAAAGCAAGAAACACTAAGCGTATTAGTTGCTGCTTCGGGTTTCTTCCGTAACGAGCTGGCTAAGCGTCTGAGGCTTCGACATATTCCTGAACTAAGCTTTCAGTGGGATGATTCTATTGAGCGGGGAGACTACCTCTTACAGCTAATTGATGAGGTTAGTAGTGATAACAGCACTGAGCAGCATAGGGCTTGACAGTTTGCGTATAATAGGAATATAGTTCAAACAATTCTAAAAGGAGGTAATAAGAGTGCAAGCGTATTGTTTTAAGTGCCGAAGGAAGGTGGAGATAAAAAACGCACAGCGGGTTACCCTGAAGAATGGGAGACCAGCTACACGGGGAATTTGCCCTGTTTGTGGGACCAAGGTATTTAGAATTGGTCAAGGCTAATTATTAGCCGGTTTCACTAGTGCCCCTCATTAGCCAACTGTGCTCGCTAAATAAAGTGCTTATATCAACATTTTAGTGAGTCGGTAGGGGCGAGAGCGCAATAGCTATCAACTAACGTGCGCCTGATTAATTCAATTAGTAATAGGTTAATTTGGGCAACCTTTGAGGGAAGCTTTTTGCTAATTAGAAGGGAGAGTGATTAGTTTTGGCTAATATAAATGTGGCTATACTAGGAGTAGGTAATTGTGCCTCATCGCTAGTTCAAGGTGTTTATTACTACAAGAAGGCAAAGGAGACTGAATTTGTGCCCGGGCTTATGCATGTTAACCTGGGGGGATACCATATAAGCGATACCAACTTCGTAGCTGCCTTTGATATTGATAAGAATAAGGTTGGCAAAGACCTGGCACAGGCGATTTTCACCTCACCCAATAATACCTTCAAATTTGCTGATGTACCGACTACAGGTATTAAAGTTCAGCGAGGTATGACCCATGATGGCTTGGGTAAGTATCTTTCTCAGATAATAGACAAGGCGCCAGGACAAACCTGTGATATGGTTAAGATTCTTAAGGAAACCAAAACCCATGTGGTGGTTAACTATTTGCCCGTTGGTAGTGAGGAGGCAACTAAGTGGTATGTTGAGCAGGTGCTGGAAGCTGGCTGTGGCTTCGTCAATTGTATTCCTGTTTTTATTGCCCGAGAGAAGTATTGGCAGCAACGCTTTGCTGAAAAAGGACTACCCGTCATTGGCGATGATATAAAATCTCAGGTCGGAGCCACTATTATCCATCGCGTATTGACCAGGCTATTTAGAGACCGTGGAGTTAAGCTGGAGCGAACCTATCAATTGAACTTTGGTGGTAATACTGACTTTCTTAATATGTTAGAGCGAGAACGCCTTGAGTCTAAAAAAATATCTAAAACCAATGCCGTTACTTCTCAACTTGACTATAAGCTTGACCCGGATGATATCCATGCCGGTCCCAGTGATTATGTGCCGTGGCTTAAGGACCGTAAGTTTTGTCATATCAGGATGGAAGGGCGGACCTTTGGTGATGTCCCTTTGGACTTGGAGTTGAAACTTGAGGTGTGGGATAGCCCTAACTCAGCCGGGGTAGTTATTGATGCTATAAGGTGCTGTAAACTTGCCCTAGACCGAGGCTTGAAGGGGGCACTGATACCCCCTTCTGCCTATTTTATGAAAGCACCACCTATCCAATATACAGATGACGAAGCTCACCGAATGGTGGAAGAGTTTATTGCTAGCACCAAGCAAGTTGCCGAAAAGAGCCGTTCTTTAGAGCAACAGCCTGCGTAAACCGGTGGGGAAGTTTTAGGCGGCTACTTATGAAGATAGCATTAGTTTCGCCTTATGATTTTGTTTACCCCGGTGGTGTTAACATTCATGTTTCTTCTCTAGAGCGTCGCTTTACCAGGATGGGGCATGATGTTAAGATCATTGCTCCCTCATCTGGTAATGTCCCTGGCTTTGGCGGCAAGTTCATACGCATAGGAACACCTATCCCCATACCCGTTGGCGGTACTATTTGCCGTGTTACCATATCACTAAGGTTAGGCCCTACTATAAAATCTGTTCTTAGCCAAGAGAACTTTGATATTATCCACCTCCATGAGCCCTTTATGCCTATGCTTTGTAGTGCTGTGCTCCGTTTTTCAAATACAGCTAATGTAGCTACTTTTCATGCTTTCGGCGGTAAGCCGGGTTACAAGTTCGGTAGACCCATAACTACCATAATGCTAAGAAGACGCCTGCATAAGCTTGACGGTAAAATTGCTGTATCAAAGGCAGCTATGGAGTTTGCCAGTAAACATGTCCCTGGATATTATAATATTATTCCCAATGGTATTGATTTGGAGCTCTTCTCCCCTGATGTATCTCCGATTAGTGAATTTTGCGATGGGAAACTGAATATTGTGTTTGTTGGTCGTTTGGAAAAACAAAAAGGTGTTGATTATCTCATAAGAGCCTACAAGCGAGTAAGGCAAGAAGTGCCCAATTCACGGCTTATCATAGTCGGTCCCGGGACGAGGCTGCGTGGCAAGTATGAAAAGGAAGTTCTGCGGAGTGGGTTAAAGGACGTCATATTTGTTGGTGGTAAGCCCCAGAGTGAGTTGCCCCAGTATTATAAAACAGCCGACGTCTTCTGTGCACCGGCCACAGGGCTGGAAAGCTTTGGGATTGTTTTACTTGAAGCCATGGCTGTGGGCAAGCCAATCGTGGCTACGAATATAGAAGGCTACAATAGCGTGCTAACCCATGGCGTTGAGGGGCTGCTGGTGCCGCCCAAGAATGAGGAAATGTTAGCCCAAGCTCTAGTTTCTCTCTTGACTAATGAATCGCTTCGGCAGGAGATGGCAACCAGGGCAAGGCTTAAAGCAATGGAGTATAGCTGGGAGCACATTGCCCAAAGGGTGTTGAACTACTATACTAGAATACTTAGTGAGCCCCCGTGGCAGAAACACCTTCCAGAAGTTGAAGCTTTGCCGGTTTAAGCAAGGTATAGAGACAGCTTAGGATAGGATTATTTCAGAAAAGCGATGGTCAATGGCAAAGTTATCTGAAGTTCGCAAGGCCTTAGCCTATCGTTTTACTGAACCGGTAGTGCGGCTTTTATCCAAGACACCTATAACTCCCAGTGCTATAACCTGGTTTGGTTTTTTACTAACTGTCGGCGCTGCAGCCCTTATTATTACCGGGCATCTTCTTGCTGCCGGTCTTGTAGTGCTTATCGCCGGTTTTTTTGATATGCTTGATGGAGCACTGGCTCGCCGCACTAATCAGGCTACCCGTTTTGGTGCTATCCTTGACTCTACGCTTGACCGTTTATCAGAGGCAGTGCTGCTAATTGGCATTTTGGTCCTCTATGCCGGAGAACAATCAACCACCGGAATTTTACTGGCTGGTGTTGCCTTAATTGGCTCACTGCTGGTGAGCTATATCAGGGCTAGAGCGGAAGCATTGGGTCTGGAGTGTCAGGTAGGGTTATTTACTCGAGCCGAGAGGGTCGTTGTGCTGGCACTGGGGCTCTTATTAAACCAGATTGATAATGCCCTAATTATTGCCTTAGCTATTATAGTAGCCTTTAGCTTTTTTACTGCCGGCCAGAGGTTACTTTATGTGTGGAAACAAACAAAAACCAGGTAGCTTTCAGGCGATTGTGTATTTATCGGGCTGTTTATGCTATAAGTAAAGAAGTGTTTATTCTGGACAGGAGGAAATAATGCCAGT
>Ga0209991_10000695_pt1 | contig 14872 bp, 11 predicted proteins | sample ChitaG_FD_183167 | JGI IMG/M metagenome (GOLD analysis project Ga0209991, IMG submission 183167) | Deep subsurface microbial communities from South Pacific Ocean to uncover new lineages of life (NeLLi) - Chile_00310 metaG (SPAdes)... | ecosystem: Environmental > Aquatic > Marine > Oceanic >...
CTTAACAGCCCTTGAGCAGCGGATGCTTAAAAAAATAAGCATCGATTTCAGGAACACGCCTATCGACGATGTGATAAGAGTAATGGCTGAGCAGGCAGACGTGGATATTGTCAAAAGCCCCAAGGTTATCGGCAATGTGACCGCTACTCTTACGGATGTGCCGCTGGAAGAAGCGCTGGACAATATTCTTGCATCACACGGCTATGGCTATGTAACAGGCAGGAATATGATAAGAATAGCGCCGGTTGAGGACATTACTGAAAAGGCCGAGAGACTTACCAATAAAATTTATCACATTACTTACGCAGATGTTGCACAAGTCGAAAAGGCCCTGGAAAAATTTGTTTCAAAGCGTGGTTCGTTATCCGCCAGCCTGGCCACCAGCCATATAATCGTTACCGACACCGAGAGTAATATCAAGGCCATAGATACTTTCATCGATGAAATTGACCGCATTACACCGCAGGTATTGGTCGAGGTAAGAATCTACGACATAACCAGCCGGGACAAGCTCGACCTCGGCGTCCAATGGAATGTGGGCCAACGTACAGGATTTGGCACAGCTGGAGGAATAGGAACATTAACAGGCACAAGCTTCGGCACAAATCCCACCGACGAAATCAGCCCCTTTAGCACAGGTCTATTTAGCAATGCAACTAACAAAACTGGGACTGATGTTACAGGGGCCCTGCGTTTTGGCTGGCTCAATCCCAACCTCGATATAGATGTGGTATTGAGGGCTCAGCAGGAAGTTGTCGAGGCCAAGCTTCTTGCCAATCCGAGGATATTGGTACTTGACAACGAAAAAGCACTTTTCGATATCGTGACCGAGCATCCCTACATAGAACGAACCATATCGGGCGACCAAATTACAGAAACGGTTAAATTTAAGGATGTCGGCATTAAGCTTGAAGTTACACCACACGTTACAAGGGAAGGTATGCTGAGATTGCACATCGTACCGGAATTTAATGTTCTTGTGGAGCGAGTTTCAATTTCAACAGAAACAACTAATGTGCCGGTTGTTGATACCCGCAAGGTTGACACAATAGCATTGATAAAAGACGGCCAGACGGTGGTCCTGGGTGGCCTGCGAAAAAAGGAAATCGGCACGCAGATTAACAAAATACCTTTGCTCGGCGATTTGCCGCTAATCGGCGGACTCTTCAGATTCGAGGGCGAAGATACGGCTTTCACCGAACTGGTCATTTTCATAACCCCGCGGATTATCAAAAAGCCGGTTATGTCGCAAGCCGAGGAACTGGCGTATGAAATGACTGAGTTTAGCGGGCCAAAGACCAGTTTGACCAGGGCCGAGAAAGAGGCATCTGAAGAATAACCGCTGCTGAGTTTTCGATGATAGGTTTTTGCAATCGGCTCAGTGCCGGCGTAGCCCCGAGGCCGAAACTGGCCATTTGGCGTCTTAGTCTTTCTTTACATAAAGCGTCTGGCTGGGGAAGGCAAACTCGATTTTTTCAGCCTCAAACCGCTTCATAATCTCTAAGTTGACCCGCTCGTTGACTTCGTGATACACCCAGTAATCGGGCGGCTTGACCCAATAGCTCATATAAATGTTCAGCGACCAATCATTAAAGTCGCTAAAATACACCCTCGGCAGCTTCTCGGGGTCAGTGTTTATCTCCGGCACATTGGCCAAAACCTCTTTTATAATCGCGACTGCTCGTCTTGCCTTGGTATGCCCCGAATCATAGGTTATAGTGATATTGGATGTTCTGCGAATGAATGGTCGCTTGCCTACGTTTTCCACAATCGAATTTGCAATCACGCTGTTGGGTACGGTTACAAGATGGCCCTGCAGTGTGCGTATCCGCGTGCTTCTGAAACCGACTGCCTCAACTGGACCAAAATGCTCGCCGATTCTTACAAGCTCATCAATTTGAAAAGGTCTGTCGGCAAAAATCGTTATCGAACCGAAAAAATTCGCTATCGTGTCCTTTGCTGCAAGAGCTATCGCAATACCGCCCACACCGGCACTGAGTAGAATTGTCTTGATTTGGCCGGCACCAAGGATAGTTTCAGCTATGAAAAGTGTCGCGATAATAGCGATAGTTATACGCAGTGACTTGCGTATTACCGGCACAAGCATATCGTCCAGCTTTGTTGCCGTCTTGGCTGTCCAGCGGTTCAGATAGTATTCAATTACATCCACCAGCCGAAAAAGCCCATACGCAAGGGCAATCGCTCCAACACTTTTCGCTATCTTTACCCAGCCTGTTCCAATAGCCATCCGGATACCATCATCATCGTTGAAATACAAAAACAGCTTACAGACGAACAGCCCAAATGCGAATATCGCCACATAAATCGGCTTACTCAGACATTTGAGAAACAATGTTACAACGTTGATGGCTCTCTTTTCTTCTTTGCGCCGGGCATACGATTCCATGCCGTACTGCACTATCCGCCCGAGTGCCATCGCCGCCAGTATCACCAGCAAAACGATGAAAAAACGCCAAATTGCATTTCCTTTGATAATTTCGTAATTGATGGTCTTCGCCCACCAATCACCCAAACCTATTAATTTTGTTAATGCTGACGCCGTCATAATCTTATCTCCCTAATTAACAATAATTATGCCCTTGCCGACAATTCTGCTTTTTATATCCTATTGCGACCGGTCTTTCCACTAAAACAACCATTTTTTGTGCAAGTTTTGCTTTACCCCGTTAGAAATCCCCTGACGAAGTAGTAATATGATGCGAAAAGGGAAAATTTCTAACGGGGTTGACGCGCAATAAAAGCTGTGCGACAATGCTCCTATTGAATAAGGCAATCCTAAAATTTTAAGGGGAAATAAAATGAAACGGCAAATAATATTTTTAGCGATAATTTGCACAGCGGCTTGTTCAACCGTTTTTGCTAAGCCGGCAAAATTACCTGCTCCGGGTGTTGGTTTGACAATTTATAATGATAACTTCGCAGTCGTAAGAGAATCGCGGCAGATGTCGTTTGAGCAGGGCCTCAATACGGTAAAGTTTACCGATGTCGCTTCGGCTATTGACCCAACGACTGTAAATTTCCGGTGCCTGTCCTCACCCGGTGCAGTATCTATCCTCGAACAAAACTACGAATACGACTTGGTCAACGCAAGCAGCTTACTCAAGCGCTACATTGATAAAGACGTTACTGTTGCCCTCAAAGGTAGCGGCGCCGATACGGGTAAGGAACTAACCGGCATACTTCTGGCTTCGCTGGGTAATGATTTAATATTGAAAAGCGAAACAAACGATATTGAGATTATAGATAGAAGCAGCATAGAAGAAATTTCGCTCGAAGAACTTCCCGATGATTTAGTTACCAAACCAACGTTAGTCTGGTTGGCCGACGTCAGAAAGAAAGGCGACCAGCTTTGTCAGGTGACCTATACCACGGGGCAAATCAGCTGGCACGCCGATTATTCAGCAGTGCTAAATGCCGATGAAACGAAAATCGACTTTACCGGCTGGGTGACAATCGATAACAAAAGTGGCGCGACCTACAAAGATTCAATTATAAAACTCATCGCCGGCGATGTCAGAAGAATAACTGAACCTGAACCGCTTAGGCGCAGGGGGAGGCTTGCTCTTGAAATGCAGGCTGCCGCCCCAGGTTTCGAAGAAAAGCCGTTTATGGAATACCATCTTTATACGCTGGGCCGAAAAAGCACCATAAACAACAATCAGGTCAAGCAGATTGAATTTATTGAGCCGGCCTTGGGCGTGCCAGTCAAAAAGTTATATATCTATGAACGTGGCCGGCGGCAAATATATTATGGCCGTGGCCAGCAAAGTGACAAGGTTCGGGTAAAATTTGAACTTGAAAATACCAAGCAGAACAATCTTGGTATTGCGCTGCCTAAGGGTAAGGTGCGCGTTTTCAAGAAAGACCCCGCCGATGATATGCTGGAGTTTGTAGGCGAAGATAGAATTGACCATACCGCAAGGAAAGAAAAGTTACTGCTTTATATCGGCGATGCCTTTGATATTGTCCCTGAATACACTTTACTTGACAGCAAACGCGGTCGGCGTATGCGGCAAGAGACGCATAAAATTGAGCTTCGAAACAGAAAAGATAAAGCTGTTACAGTTTTTGTGGATGAGAAGTTTTCTGCTTGGGTCAACTGGACTATTGATGAATCAACGCACAAATACGAAAAGCGTGATGCCCGCACCGCCAGGTTCGAGGTAAGAATCGACGCCGATTCGACTGCCACAATTGAATATACCGCTACCCAGACCTGGTAATCTGTTGCGATAAGTTGTGTTTGACAAAGGAGTTATCATAAAACGCAGTTCGTTGAATTTTATTATCGATTTGGTTGCTTTTTTAAATCTGCTGGGTATGGTTTTTACCGGCTTTATTATGAAGTACATTCTGCCGCCCGGCACGGGCGGACGTGGCCGGCTCCTTCACGACAGCCCCGGTGGAGAACACATAAAGCAGCTTTGGTCTATGACCCGGCACGAATGGGGCAGTATCCATTTTTATTTGGCTCTTCTGTTTGTTATTTTGATGACCGCGCATATCCTTCTGCACTGGAGCTGGCTCAAAAATTATTTCAAATCGCTATTCGGCTTCTTGCGAAAAACAACCAACGGCTAACTCAGAAGTTTCTACGCAGATTAACGAAATTAGAAATTGAAAATTGAAAATATTGGGGGAATTTGAGGTTTTTTGAGTTTTTTTCGGGTGGGGATGTTGGTTTTTGAGCTAAAAATGGGGTTTGGTGGGTTAATCTGCTGAGTTTGGGTAAAACAGGCAAAATAAAAACGTTCGAAAACGTTCAAAAATATTCAAAAACATTCAAAAATATTCAAAAATATTCAAAAAATGAGTAGAAACGTTCGAAAATATTCAAAAAATGAGTAGAAACGTTCGAAAATATTCAAAAAAATTCGACATTTTTAGACGCAGATTCCTTCGACCCTTCGGCGCTGCTCAGGGCAGGCTTTGCTCAGGACAAGTTCGCAGAAAAGTATAGGCACAAAAACCAGCTTTTTTGCCAGCAAAGCACGGTTAAGCCCCATCTGAATTCATTAAGTGCGTCTTTTGTTATTCCCATTCTTTCGTCTTGTATGTAAGATGAGGGTATGAGTGACGTTACGCGGATTTTGGCTGCCATTGAGCGGGGGGATGTTCGAGCGGTAGATGAGCTTTTTCCATTAGTCTATCAGGAGCTGCGTCAATTGGCGGCTCAGCGGATGAGTAAGGAATTACCCGGTCAAACACTACAGGCGACGGCCCTGGTGCACGAAGCGTACCTTCGACTGGTAGGGGCAGAAGACCAGAACTGGGATGGTCGCACGCATTTCTTTGCAGCCGCGGCCGAAGCCATGCGTCGCATTCTTATCGATAACGCTCGGCGCAAACGACGGCTCAAACGTGGTGGTGGCCACAAAAGGGTTGCTCTCGAAGATGCGGAATTTACGATTGAGGTACCATCGGACGACATCATCGCGCTGGACGAAGCGCTGGAAAAACTCAGCGCCGAGGACCCAATAAAAGCTGACCTTGTCAAACTTCGCTATTTTGCCGGGCTCACGCTGGAACAAGCATCTGCCATTCTCAAGCTCTCCCAGAGAACAGCCAAAAGGCATTGGGCCTACGCTCGAGCTTGGTTGTATCGAGAGATTACTGGTGGCGAGTAGCTACACTTATTTTTGTCTATTCTTGATAGTCTTCCACAGTACTGAGGGCCAGTATTGGCAACAGAACACTAGGGTTTTCTCAACAATCTTCAGCTTTTCGTGAAAATCTTGGCCCGAAGCGGGCCTAAACGGCGCATTACTGAATGGAGGAGAGAATAGGACGCTAAAAGGACTAATTAGGGAGCTATAACCATGGCAGCAAAAAACGTTAAGGCCGAAGAAATTTTTAACGATGCGCTTGAAATAACAAATCCAGGAAAACGGTCGGCTTATCTGGATGGTGCCTGCAAGGGAGATCGAAAGTTGCGGACAGAAGTCGAGGCTTTACTTAGAGCCTATGAAGGAGCTGGCGATTTTCTCAAAGCCCCAGCTCTTGGTCAGGATGCTACCCTTGAAGAATCTCCTATGATAGAAGGTCCCGGTACGAGGATTGGGCGATACAAGCTGCTTCAATTGATAGGTGAGGGTGGGATGGGTTTGGTCTATTTGGCCGAACAGAAAGAGCCTGTCAGGCGCCAGGTGGCCTTGAAAATCCTCAAGCCCGGCATGGATACCAAGCAGGTCATTGCCCGCTTCGAGGCCGAACGACAGGCCCTGGCCCTATTGGACCACTCCAACATTGCCAGAGTATTCGACGCGGGAACAACCGAAGCGGGTCGGCCATACTTTGTTATGGAATACGTTAAAGGCATGTCCATCACCAAGTATTGCGACCGGGAGAAGCTCGGCATTGAGAAGCGGCTCAAGCTATTCCTTCAGGTCTGCTACGCAGTTCAGCACGCGCACCAGAAAGGAATCATTCACCGTGACATCAAGCCCTCAAACATCCTGGTGTCGGTTCAAGATGACAGGGCGGTGCCGAAGATTATCGATTTTGGCATTGCCAAGGCGGTCACGCAGCCGTTGACCGAGCGGACGGTGTTTACTCGGCAAGGTCAATTGCTTGGCACCGTCGAATATATGAGTCCTGAGCAGACAGATATGGGCAACCAGGACATCGACACTCGTGCAGACATCTATTCACTGGGTGTAGTGCTTTACGAACTTTTGACCGGGGTACTGCCATTCGAGCATGACGTGTTGGAGCGGGCAAGCTTGGTTGAAATTCAGAGGATTTTACAGGAAGAAGAACCACCGCATCCAAGTATCCGGCTGACAAGCTTAGGTGCGGAAGCCAAAAAAATAGCCGAGAGGCGACACACGCAGGTTGTGGCTTTAGCCAGAAGACTGCATAGGGAACTCGAATGGATTCCACTAAAGGCCATGCGTAAAGACCGCTCACGTCGCTATAGGTCGGCCTCTGAGCTTGCAGACGACATCCAAAACTACTTGAACGGTGCTCCTTTGATAGCCGGGCCTGAGACGGCGGTGTATCGGGTCAAGAAGTTCGTGCGAAAACACGCTGGTTCCGTAATAACGGTTGCGCTCGTGGCAGCAGTGATAGTATTGGGCTTGTTCGTCAGTACAGCGATGTACTTTAGGGCAGAGAAAGCATTGGAGAAAGAGGCTGTTGCTCGCAGCCAAGCTGAGCAGGCGGAAAAGGTAGCAGAAGAACGGGGCGAAGAATACCGGCACCTTTCCTACATCCATGGCGTTGCGCTGGCTGATGCGAAATACCGCGAACGAAATCTGTGGAGTGCTCAAAAGTTGTTAGAATCTTGCCCTGAGGATCTTCGCGGATGGGAGTGGTATCGACTTAATTACGTTATGGATGAGGCCCTCATGACCTTGAGTTCGCCTTCCCGCGCGTGGCGAGTTGCTTTCAGCCCCGATGGTAAGTCTCTCATTTCGGGCAATACTGATGGCACGATCACCGTCTGGGATGCTGCAACCGGAACTGAGATAAGGACCCTGAAGGGCCATGAAAAAGGCATCGGTTCACTTGTATTCAGCCCAAGCGGCAAGAAGATTGCTTCTGGCAGTCGCGATGGTACTATCAAGACTTGGGACGCAAACAATGGCCACGAATTAATGAGCATCCAGACCACAGATGGAGGAATCCGATCCATTGCCTTCAATCCGGATGGTACAAAAATTGTTTCGAGCGGCTATGGGAAAAAGCCTATCCAAGTGTGGGATGCCAACAATGGCGAGAACGTACTGACTATCCAAGGAGACGATAACTGGATCAATCAGATAGCATTAAGTCCCGATGGTACTAGGATCATTGCAGGAAGCATAGGAAAACTGATACAGTGGGATGCAACTACTGGCGAGAAGACAAGAGTGCTCGAGCTTAAACGGAAGGGTCTCAGTGCCTACTGCATCAGCTATAGCTCTGATGGCACTCGGGTTGCGGTGGGCTGTCTGCACGGGCGAATTATGGTTCTCGATATAGAGAACAGTAGCGAAGTTATGTTTGTTGAAGGCTCTGGTCGGGGACGCGACATGGTAACAGCAGTCGCGTTTTCTCCAGATGGCAGGCGAGTCATTGCGGGAGGCCGCGATCAGATCATCAAGATACTCGACGCAGAGACGGGTGACAGAATCAGCACCCTGATTGGCCATCGACAGGACATCATAGGCCTTGTGTTGACCAAGGACGGCAAGCGGATTGCCTCGACCAGCGTTTCGGGACAGATCAAAATATGGGACCCAGAGAAAGACAGGGAAAGGACTGTTCTTACGGGCCATGCCAGTTGGGTTCAGGACATGGTTTTCACTCCAGACGGTAAGAAACTCATATCCGCCAGTGAGGATAAAACAATCAAGGTGTGGGATGTATCAGAGGCGCGCGAGATCAGTACGTTGCGCGGGCATGAGGGCTGGGTCAACTGCGTGGCCATCAACCACAACGGAACATGTCTTGCCTCCGGCGGCAGAGATAGAACGGTCAGGCTTTGGGATTTAGCTAGCGCTCAGCAGATAAGAAGCTTCGCCGGACACGAGGGGATCGTCCGTGAGGGAACCGTCTATGGCGGCTCTGTCTATTCCGTAGCTTTCAGCCCAGACGGAAAGTGTATCGCCTCTGGTGGGGGAGATCGGAAGGTCAGGGTATGGGATGCCGCAACTGGCGACGAGCTAATGACTCTCTCCGGTCACAAGGGCTTCGTTTACTGCGTTGCCTTCAGCCCGGACGGAAAGCAGATAGTCTCCAGCGGTGAAACTGCGATCAAGGTATGGGATGCCACAACTGGTCAGGAAATTATGACTTGCCATGGCCACAGAAAGTGGGCCCCCATCCTTTCCGTAATTTTCACTCCGGACGGTAAGCGAATTGTCTCGGGCAGCTACGACGCAACGATCCGGATTTGGGACGCCACAACAGGTGAAGAACTCAGGGTCCTCCACGGGCACAAGGGCAACATTCAAGCACTCGCCATGAGTAAGGACGGCATGCGCATTGTTTCCGCCAGCCATGACTGCACCGCCAAGGTGTGGGACATAGCCACGGGTGCTGAGCTTATGACACTTTCCGCAGGGGAACTGGAGGTTCTCGGTATTGCCTTCAGTCCAGACGGGAAAAATATCGCCGCCGCATGCGACCGGACAGGTGACATCACACTGTGGGAATCCGGCCCTCGCGCTGCCGTTGTTGGTTCAGAGTAAAGTGGCGAATCTGCGCAAAAGCTCAAGAAACAAAGTGGGGAGTCGGCCGGCCCGGAATGACACCAAAAGGTGTCATTTTAATTCGACAGACCAGTAAGCGTGGTCGAGGAACTGCTTCCAGCTGTGGTAGCGTTGATGTCCGAGGTGAATGTGAACGAGAGGATTGCGTTTTGGCTTGACAGGTTTTTGGATAAGTGTCATACTGGCGTGTTTGGGCGTTCGGCCGCCCTTTTTCACATTGCATTTGGTGCAGGAGCAGACCATATTTTCCCAGACTGGTTTTCCGCCCATACTCCGGGGAATAATGTGGTCGAGTGACAACTCGCTGGTGGGGTATCGCTTGCCGCAGTACTGACATCTGTTTTTATCGCGTGCGAAGATGTTTCGGCGATTGAATTTGACCTCGTTTCGCGGCAGGCGGTCATAAAACAGCAGCCTGATAATCCGGGGCACCGCAATATAAAAATTGACGGTAGATACCCAATCATGCCCATCCGGCTCGAAACGGCGCTTGAATTCGCTTACATCGCACCAGCCCTGGAAATCATAGTTGGAATAATTACCCTGCTCAAGAGAGACTACCTCAGCAAGGTCGCGAAAGAGTAAAGAGAACGCCCGTCTGGCTCCGACTATGCGGATAGCCATATAATGCCTGTTCAGGACAAGGACATTACAGTCCAGACCGGATTTAGATTCAGCGGCAATCATAATCAGCAATTATCAAATCAGCTACCTGCTTCCGCAGGCCCGGGCTCGAGGCCCTTTATAAGTTATCTTCCTAAATAACAAAAAGTCCCATAAGTTGCAAGTAAAAAGCATAAACCAAGGGCACAGAATTGTCCGTTTGGGGCACATAAGGTCAAAGGATATCATATTTAGGGAGTGAGAGAGAAGAAACAAGACTTGTTTACAATTACCCCTCTCAGGTCCGAAACAAAAAATTAGCCCTACAAATCTTATTCGCCTTCCGAGGTTGATTCACTTTTCGTGGCTGATTTACTTTCTGTGGCTGGTTTGCTTTCTGTGGCTGGTTTGCTTTCTGTGGCTGATTTGCTTTCTACAGCTGTTTTGCTTTCTATGGCTGTTTTGCTTTCTGCGGTTACCTTGCTTTCTGTGGCTGGTTTGCTTTCTGTGGCTGGTTGCTGAACCACATTTTCGGCTCTTAGGCCTTTTTCGCCCTCGACAATATCAAAACTGACCGAATCACCTTCGGCAAGAGTCCTGTACCCATCGCCTGAAATATTTGAGTAGTGGACAAAGATATCAGTACCATCGGCGGTAGAGATAAAGCCATAGCCCTTTCTTGTGTTAAACCACTTAACCTTTCCCTCTGACATAGAATGCTCCTTTTGGACAACTCTGATAGAACAAAACCATCTTTTGTGTGCCCCCGAAGTAGTGCATAGTTGCGACTGGACGTTTTTGTGTGGGGGCGCAACTTTTTATTCAAATCAATTATTTTGTTTCAGCCGATTTTGCAGCAGGTGCACAAAGATTCTCTCTCATCAGTCGGCCCATCTTAAACTTAACCGTCCGCTTCGGAGGGACCTCAACGCGCTCAAGAGTTTTTGGATTTTGCGCAATCCTGGCGGCTCTTGTCCTGGTTTCGAAAACGCCGAAGTCTCGGAACTCCAAGCGATTATTCTTACACAATTCCGCCGTAATCTCGTTAAGAAATGCCTGGGTTATACGCTTGACCAAAACTCTTTTTGCTTGCGTACGTTCTGCAATCCGGTCAATAAGTTCTTTCTTTGTTACTGTTGCCATAAGCTACCTCATTTCAAGAAAGAGCAATCGGGAAACTGAATTCTGCTTACCTACCTATAGAACAACTGCTGTCTAACAAATTAGCTTTTTTGGTTATCCAACAGCTTATCACACACCTCTGTACAGCTACGATTCGATGAGTAACCACCTTGGACTTCGGTTTTCTGATATTTTGTGGAACCTGATTTTCCAATTTCTATCATGAAACCAACCGGCAAAAAGCAAACGCCGGAACATTGCAAATTACTATACAACAAAGACTTCTACACGGCAAGCAATTTTTATCCAAAAATTTTTCAGCTTTTTAAAAAACTGCACCTGCAGTAAAAGCAAACAAGAGAAAGTGGGGCTGCTTAGCCTGCTGCCCCCATTATAGGCCCTGAATGGACAGGCAAAATCATCAATAAATTTGAAAACCCCAAGGCGGCGTAAGATAGGGCTGTCTGTGGAGCAATTGGACATAAAGTCTTTGTTTACAGGATGTTATATAAAGCGGCTTTATTTAATACAGCTACCGCCACGTGTTCAAAACCTGCGTTTCTTTGTCATATCAACAACTTTACCACCGTTCCCAGGACGAAAAGCCCAGATTTCTATTTTTTGTGAGCTGTTTAAGAGTGGCGATTTGTGGTTTTGGCGGGCCGGTGGGGGGCATAATAATTTGCAAAATAGTTTATTGACCGGATAAGAACTTATCGGCATAATCAGTGCTTCTATAATTTGCTCGGTTTATTTAAGATGAGTCTGTGAAGTATGAGCCGAGTGGCATTCTTACGGTATAAATAGCCGTTTGTAATGTTTCGGTTAGACTTTTTTGAAATAATGGACGCAAAGCCCGCTTTACGGCAGAATTGGCATTTATGTCTCTAAGTAAGAGTCAGGAAACCAGGTCCAAAAAGGCTGCTCGAAAAAACAGAGCGGCTGAAGTTGCCAACATTCTTGAAGCGTTGCTAACCGCTCTCATATTGGCCTTTGTCGTCCGGGAATTTGTAATACAGGCATTCCGGATACCCACCGGCAGTATGGCCGACACCCTTATGGGAGCGCATTTTCGGCTGCGCTGCCAACAATGCGGATATAAATATGACTATGGGTTTGACTCGAGAAGATTAGGTTTGCCGCAGGATACCATCCCGAGCGGCAGTATCAGACGCCCCTACTCTCGCTGCCCAAGTTGTGGCCATTACGATTCAGCCGGCAGAGCAGTGCCAGTATCGAGCGGGGATAGAATACTTGTCCTGAAGTGTATCTATCAGTTCTTCGAGCCTGAACACTGGGATGTAATAGTATTCAAGAACCCCCTCGAGCCGTCAATAAATTACATTAAACGATTGGTCGGCCTGCCGGGAGAAACTGTGGAGATAATCGATGGCGATGTCTATATTAACGGACAAATCAGCCGAAAACCGCCTAAAGTCCAAGACGAGTTGTGGATGCCGATATACGATAACGATTACCAGCCTGTTAAACCCAACGAGCGCACATTTAACGGTAATAAAAGATGGCAACAGCCATTCAAAAATATTGCAGGTTCGAAATGGAGACTCGACAAAGGTAATCCTACGGTATTTAGGCTGGACAGCGTCGGGGATAAAATCAATTGGTTGATTTATGACACCACAGTCGGCAACGAACTCAGAGCCACCTACGCTTACGACGATGTTAGAGAATACGAGCATATGCCGTATTGCAGTGACCTTATGATACGTTTGTACGCCCTTTTGGCTGAGGCGCAGGGACTTATAGGTGTAAACTTAAGCAAATATCAGACCACATACAGCGCTTGGGTCGATTCCACCGGCGATATGGTCATCGCAAGAACTTCGGAGGGCGAAGAAAGGGTGGAATTGGCTTATAAGTCAATTAGACCGCCGGCTGTAAACAAATCCACACTGGTTAAATTTGCCAATGTTGACCATCAGTTGATTTTTCAATTCGGGTCTGAAAGATTAACTTACGATTTGGGAAGCGGCGCCGATGCTGCCGGCCGGAGGAGAACAGAAATTCCGCCGCAGGTGAAGATTTTCGGCCTGGGTAAACTGACGCTCTCGCACATAGCGGTTTTCAGGGATATTCACTACATTGCAAAAAAATCTGGCAGCAGTTCCGAGCGAGGCAGAGCAACAGAAGGCAATCCTTTTACCCTCGGCAAAGACAAATTTTTCGTACTGGGTGACAATAGTCCCAACAGTGAGGACGGCCGATGGTGGAGGAGACGTGGTAAGGGAAATAACGGCTTATCCTATGAGCCGGGCATTGTCCCCCGTGACTACCTTGTGGGCAAGGCGTTGTTTGTCTACTGGCCCAGCGGTTTTAAACTGTTTGGCAGAGACCCCTTCGGCGTTATCCCCAATATCGGCCAGATGCGTTTTATCCACGGCGGCTCAAGCAAAAACCAATAAGGGTAACACAAATTGAGGGATGAACAATGAGACAGGGAAATGCGCTAAGGTTTGTCTTTATATCTTTTCTTTTGGTGGTATTTTCTTTATCCGGTTGTGCACAAGCGCCGTGGAAGTTTATTGTTACCGGTGACAGCCGCGGTGGCGACAATGGTGTAAATACAGCCATTTTGAGCGAGCTTGCCGACGAGATTGTAAAAAGGCAAGTCGACTTTGTCCTGCTTAGCGGCGATCTGGTTGACGGCTACAACGACCAAACGGCCCTGGAGAGCCAGCTCAATACGTGGCGGAACACGATGCAACTGGTTTACGATGCTGGTATCGGCGTCTACGTCGTTCGTGGTAATCATGATGTCGGCGACCCCGCAGGAGTTACCGCCTGGAACAAGGTCTTGGGCTATCTGCCCGATAACGGGCCTGCAGGTGAGAAGAACCTGACATATTCGGTCACGCATAAAAATGCCCTGATAATCAGTCTCGACCAGTATATTAAACACCGGCGGGTAAACCAGGCGTGGCTTGCTGCTCAATTTGCGGCAAATACCAAACCGCATATCTTCGTTTTAGGCCACGAGCCTGCTTTCAAAGCGTTGCACGAAGATTGCCTTGACGATTATCCTGCTGAGCGCGATGTGTTTTGGGGCAGTATTGAAAAGGCTGGCGGTCGAACGTATTTCTGCGGCCATGACCACTTCTACAATCACGCTCGGGTCGATGATGATGGTGACCCGAGCAATGATATTCATCAGTATATTGTTGGAACCGCCGGGGCACCACTCTATGACTGGTTGGGCAATTACGATGGTGACAACAGCAACTATACAGTGGAGAACATCTACCACGCAAAAGAATATGGCTATTGTCTTGTTGAGATTGACGGCCTTGATGTAACGCTGAGCTGGATGGAACGTGTCGGTGCGGGTAAATACGAGGCCGGAGAGGTGTGGAGCTATACGGCTGGTTGGCGAAGCAGGCAACCTGTAACACCCTGATGTGGTTCTACAGTTGTGTCGCGTGGTATTAGGATAGCGGCGGTGCTGAGCGGTGTTTTTGTCCCGATTTAGCTGCGAGGCATGGCGGTGGCTTCAATTTCAAACAGCAAGTCAGGGCGGCAGATGTCGCAAATTACCGTCACCCATGGCCAGGGGAGAGCGTCCTTCAAGCCGTTAAATATATTCTCGACCTCGGTTGTTTTACAGTAGGCCACGGCCTGCACCACATCCTCATCGGCGGCGTGCATGTCTCTTAGAACGGCTCGAACATTTTCTATGGTTGTATTTATCTGGCCCTGTGCATCGCCGATATTAGTCGTTGCGCCCTCGGCATCGATAGAGGCGGTTCCGGAAACAAATACCGTTTCTCCGGCCGGCGTAATTGCTCGCGCGGCCCGCGAGAAGGCTGAGCCGTACTCCAAAGCACAATGCTGCTTTCCTACCGCCGGCAGGTATTGGATTGAGTCCGCCGGCTCCAGGACCGCTATCAGGTCCATTGCACACTTGGCACCAT
>Ga0209991_10000696_pt1 | contig 14872 bp, 16 predicted proteins | sample ChitaG_FD_183167 | JGI IMG/M metagenome (GOLD analysis project Ga0209991, IMG submission 183167) | Deep subsurface microbial communities from South Pacific Ocean to uncover new lineages of life (NeLLi) - Chile_00310 metaG (SPAdes)... | ecosystem: Environmental > Aquatic > Marine > Oceanic >...
CTTCATTTGCTTCTTCAACTCACCAGGCGCCCAGAGAGAGGGAGGAAGGTCAACCTGGTGAAGAAGGGGGTTTTATCCTTGAGCTCAAGCTCATTGCCGATATCGCGTTGATCGGTTTTCCTAATGTAGGAAAATCTACACTGATATCTAAAATCTCAGCCGCAAGACCCGTTATTGCAGATTATCCTTTCACAACGCTTATTCCGAATTTAGGTGTGGTGGATGTGGATGAATTCAGAAGCTTTGTCATTGCGGATATACCTGGCTTAATCGAGGGAGCTCATCTTGGTCATGGTCTGGGCATAAAATTCCTAAAACATGTGGAACGAACGAAAATTTTGCTCCATCTGATCGATGTCTCTCCATATACAGGAAGAAATCCAGTGCAAGATTTCAGCACCGTCATGACAGAGCTCGAAGCATTCAGTCCTCAATTGAGTAAAAGGCATCAAATTATAGCAGCAAACAAAATTGACCTTCTCGGAGAGAAAAGCAAAGCATTAGATGAAGTGAAAAAGCTGGCCCGCAGAGAGAACCTTCCGTTTTTTGCAATTTCTGCGCTAAAAGAAGAGGGAATCAGAAAGCTTGTGAATGAAGTCTCTAAGGCTTTAGACCTTCTGGAGGAAAAGGCGGGTTAGCTTTATGAAAAAGGAGAGAGTAGGACTTTTTGGAGGCACGTTTAACCCCATTCACTCTGGACATTTAAAGGCAGCCGAGCTCGTTCAAAAAAAGTTCCTTCTCAATAAAATCCTTTTTATTCCCTCTTACATCCCCCCGCACAAAGACTCTGAAGAAATTGCCTCTCCTTTTCACCGCTTGAAAATGGTCGAATTGGCTCTACATTCCTATTCTCGTTTTGTTCCTTGTTCTATAGAGGTCGATGCGAAGGGAAAGTCTTATTCGATCATAACATTAAACAGGATAAAAAAGCTCTATCCGGAGGCCTTGATTTTTTTCATCCTCGGCGTAGATGCTTTTATAGAAATCGACACATGGAAAGATTACGAACAGGTGCTTGAACAGTGCTTTTTTGTAGTCATCAACAGGCAAGGAGGTCATTTTGACAAAGCAAAAAAGGTTCTAACGGGAAAACACAGAAAAAAAGTGTATGAGCTCTCAAAATCCGAAACCCTAAAAGATGAGCTCCTTTTTTCCTTCAGAATATTCCTCTTGCCCATAGATGCTTTGGATGTTGCATCGACTGACATCAGAGGAAAAATCAAAAGGAACGATTCTATAAAAGCCATGGTTCCAGATGAAGTGGAATCATATATTAATGAGAACAAACTTTATCAGATATAAAGAATGACTAACAGGAGTACAAAAAAAGGAATGTCCAAAAAAAGTCTTCCGCACGAGCTAAAGATTTCAGTCAAAGCCAGCCAGGCTAAGAAAGGGGAGGGTCTTATCGTTCTTGATTTAAGAAAAATATCTTCTTTCACAGACTATTTTATCATTATGCATGGGAATTCCCTAAGGCAAAACCTTGCTATCTATGAGAATATAGAACAGGAACTAAAAAAAGAAAATATTAAGCCCTTGAGCGTTGAAGGCAGAGAACGTGCTGAATGGATATTAATGGATTTTGGGAGTTTTATTGTTCATATTTTTTCCAAGAGAGCGCGAGAATATTATTCCCTGGAAAAATTGTGGGGAGATGCTCTTAAATTTTCCTATTGATTCCTTTTGATCCCTTCCTTTTATTTTTAAAAAAAAGCAAAAAACAGGGGACAGTCTCCTTTTTTAGATTGATGATTATTTTTGAACAAAAAATATAAAAAAAAGATTAAGAAAAATATTGACATTTTGTGTTTTAATCATTATTGTTTATTGACAATTTTTTAGTAATTGGGAGGTCGTCCCCTAGAAATAAACGGATTTTATTTCATCGTTTTTATGAAGTTAAAGATTTTGTGGCCGGGAAAAACACGCAATAGAGAAATAAAGAGTTTACAGGAATTTTATTTAGAGAGTATCAATTGATTAGAAACGTGTGAGCTTATCCAGACAAAAGAGGCAAAAGGAATTGCAGAAAAATTCGCACGGAGAATTAAAGAAATCGAGGCTTCTAACCTTGAAAAACACTTTAAAAATGATTATATTATCTGCCTTTTTCATGAGGGTAAAGAAATGAGTTCTGCCGAATTTGCTCGTTTTTTAGAGAAAATTGCTAAAAATTCCAGCCGCGTTATGCTTTTAGAGCAAATATACCGCTCTTTAACAATCATAAAAGGAAAGAATTACGCTAAATAAGAGGGGGGATAGTTTTGAATAGACAGGAAAGAGAAAAATACAAAAAAAAGCTCTTAAAAAAGAAGGAAGAAATTATTCACAAGTTAAGTGAGGCTTATAGCGAGACTAAAGAAGTGGAGTCTGGGATAGCCCAGGATCTTGTAGACAAGGCGGAGAGTTCTTACACTAAAGAATTCCTTTTAAGCCTTTCGAATACTGAGCGGGAACAGTTGTTTTTAATTGATGAAGCGCTTAAAAGAATTGATAAGGATGATTTCGGTATTTGCCAGATGTGCCAAAAAACTATAGGGAAAAAAAGGCTGGATGTCGTTCCCTGGGCTCTCCATTGTATTGACTGTCAAGAAAAGGCTGAAGAAGAAGAATCTCCTTGATTTCATCAATCCATAAGAAAGTTTCTTCCTGCGCAAAATTAGCAGAACTAATTTTTTTTCCCTCTTTTTGTGAATTGTGTTCTTCCTTGCTTGAAAGCTCCGGAGAAAGAGTTATCTGTCGTTCTTGCTTGGGAAGCATAAGGCCTTCCTCATCTTCTTGCTGTCTATGCTGTGGCCGGTATTTTGAGGGTTCAGTTGAACCTCATCTCTGTCGCAATTGTTTAGAGAAAAGACCTCCTTTTTCCTATCATCGTTCCTATGGGAAGTACAGGGGGAAATTGAAAGATTTGATCCTTCTCTATAAGTATCGCCATTTCCAGATTTTAGGAAAAGATCTTGCTCATTTTGTTTATCGAACTCTTGGCCAAGAAGAGGAGATATGGTGGGAAGTGAATGCCATTATACCTGTTCCTCTACATCCTAAAAGGAAAAAGCAGCGAGGTTTTAACCAGGCCCAAATCATTGCCAGAGAATTGGCCCGGCTCAAGGGAATTGAGTGTGTGGACAGGAGATTGGTGAAAATTAAAAATGTGCCTCCCCAGACCTTCCTTAGAGTGGAAGAAAGGGAAAAGAATATTTCAGGGGCATTCCGTGTAGTCCACAGAGAAAAGATAAAAGGCAAGGTAGTGCTCTTGGTGGATGATGTTTACACAACAGGGGCCACGATTCGAGAATGCAGCTCAGTATTGAGAGATGCCGGCGCAAAAGAAGTCAGGGCATTGACGTTAGCTCAAGCCTGATCCTTTTTATTTTCAATTGGGATAAAAAAGCGCCCAGATCACAGAGGATCTTGGGCGCTTCTTTAAGTGAATAATTAAGTCTTTATTCTTATTTCTTGTCTTTGTTCTTAGGTTTAAGGATTTTCACCTTTTTTGGTTTCAACTCGGTTTTCTTGGGCATGGTGATCTTGAGAGCACCATTTTCGTATTCTGCATTGATCTTGTCCTGGTTAATGTAATTAGGCAGAGTAAACGACCTGTAGAAAGAACCATACGAGCGCTCAATGCGGTGATAATTTTCTTCTTTTGCTTCCTTTTCGAACTTTCTTTCACCTTTTAGAGTGAGAGTGTTGTTTTCGATTTTGATTTCTATGTCTTTTTCGTCTATGCCGGGAACTTCACTCGTAAGAACAATGTCGTTTTCGGTTTCATAGATATCCACAGATGGAGTCCATGTCCCGGCATTCAAATCCTTTTCTTCTCCTCTCGAGGTGAAAGCCTCTTCAAAAAGACTGTTCATTATTTCTCTCATTGTAATAAGATCCTTGAAGGGATCCAATCTGATTAAAGCCATTTTAAACCTCCTTAATATATGAGTCTGTTAATAATATAATATATGAGTATACATTTGTCAAGTATTTTAAAAAAGTTTTTTTAAGGTAGGAAATAGGGGTTTTTTCTTATGACAAGCCCTTGATAAGTATCGTGGCCTCGCCTTTTAATGTCTTTCCTTCCAGGCTTTTTGCCAGTTCGTCGGCTGTTCCCCTGAGGAATTCCTCATGAATTTTCGTCATTTCTCTAGCAATAACAATCTGCCTGTTTCCAATTGCTTCTTGAGAAAGCTTAAGAAAGGAATTAAGTCTCCGAGTAGGGAGGTAAAATACAAGGGTCGCTTTTTCATTTTTGAGGGACTGAAGCAGTTTTTTTGTAGCCTCTTTTTTTGGGGAAGGAAAACCCAGGAATAGAAATCTATGGGTGGGAAGGCCAGATGCTGAGAGGGCTGTGGTTAGTGCTGATGCGCCGGGAAGAGGGATTATCTTAATTCCCTGAGTTATGGCTTCCCTGATCAGTGGATAACCAGGGTCAGAGAGACCAGGAGTCCCGGAATCAGTGACGAGAGCCACGTTTTTTCCCTTTTTGAGAAGGCTGATAATTTGAGGGATTTTCCGGCTCTCCCTGGGATGATAATAGCTGATAAGCGGTTTTCTTATATTGTATTTATTCAAAAGCTTTTTTGTCTGGCGAGTGTCTTCGCACGCTATTGTGGACACTTCTTGAAGAATCCTCAATGCTCTAAGAGTTAAATCTTCCAGGTTCCCTATAGGAGTAGCGACCACATAAAGGTAGCCCTGAAGTTTATGTTCTGAGTTTTCCCCCTGCATAACCTATTTGTCCCTATCGTAAGGGAAGAGAAAGTCGTGGCCTACAGTTCGGGAGGATATCTTGGGAATAGTAGGAAGCTTTCTTTTGAATTCAGAATTTTTTACATGGCTTATGATTTTTTCTACAGCTTCCTTCTTGAACCCTGAGGCAATGATTTCTTTTTTTGGCATTCTTCTGTCGACCAGATGAAAAAGGATTTGGTCGATTTCGTCGTAAGAGAGCCCAATTTCTTTCTCATCTGTTTGGCCGGCCCATAAACCCGCTGTAGGTGACTTTTTCCTGATTTTCTCAGGTATCCCCAGATGTTTCGCCAATTGCCTGAGTTGAGTTTTGTATAAATCACCTAAAGGATTTATTGCGCAGGCCATATCACCATGAATTGTCCCGTACCCAAGTAACAGTTCTGTTTTATTGCTCGTTCCTAAAATCAAGGCTTTCTCCCGGGCAGAAAAGTCGTAAAGGATGGACATCCTTTCTCGAGCCATTTTATTTCCTTTTGTTATTCTGCTTTCAGTAGGGTGTTTTGAAAAGTAAATGTCGACCATAGGTGCAATGTCTATAACTTTTGATTTTATCCCAAGGAGCTGAGCAGTTTTCCGAGCATCCTTCACCTCCTCGATGAAAGCATCTCCATAAGGCATGATGAGAACAATAACGTTGCGCGGGTTTAATGCTTTTGCGGCGAGGAAAGCACAGACAGAGGAGTCGAGTCCGCCCGACAACCCAAGGATTCCCTTTTTATAATTAAATTTGGTTAATTCTTCCTTTATAAAAGCGGTGAGAATTTTTTCCACAAAAGGTTCGTTAATCTTCATATTTCTTGATAATCCTTTTGAGAGCTTCAAGGATGACTTCTGGCCTATCGTCTCTTTTGTAAGGCCATTTTTTACGCACCTCACGGATGTCATCCAGATTTATTTCCTGGATAAGAAAATCTTTATCAAGATAAGAAGCTTTAGCGACTAGCTGTCCCATGGGATTGTATATGAATGAGCCGCCAGCAAAGTGCTTTCCGTTTTCAAATCCTACTCTGTTACAGTAAATTAGGAAAGCAGTGGAGAAACGCGAGATGGTTTCTCCCATCAACTCCCACATTCGACTTGTCTCGTAGCTTTCTTTCTTTGAGATGCCTCGTCCTGGAGCTGCGCTTATGACGATGATGATTTCTGAGCCGCCGGCGAAAAGGAGATAACATGCACCATAGTGAAGAAAATCCCTACAGATCATCATTCCAGTATTTCCGTAGGGAGTGGAAAAAGTGTGGAAATTTTTTCCTTGAGCAAAAAATTTCCCTTCCTCAAACATCCCGAAGGTAGGAAGGAAAACCTTACGGTGGACATGCAGAATTTTTCCTGCGGATAAAAATACGGCGGAATTGAAAAAGATTCCTCTTTCTTTCTCTTCTACGAGTCCAAAAACGAAAGAGACCTCACGGCTCGCTGTCACGAGCTTGTCAATAAGCGGGTCGTTTTCAAGAGGAAGAGCGACTTCTTCAACCAAATCTTTTAAGGTGTATCCGGTGAGGCTGAGTTCTGGAAAGATCAGAAGGTCAATATTTTTCTTTTTTGCCTTTTCGATGTACTGGATATGAAGCTTAAAATTTTTTCTCACATTTCCCAGGTATGGAGAGATTTGGGCTAAAGCGACTTTCATGATGGAGAAGTTATCACAATTTTCTCCCCTTTTCAATTGACCTGGATTATTTACGAGTCGAGGTTGCAGCAGGTGTGAGGTGCTTGGGGTTAGACTTGCAAAATTTGTTCCAACGGCGTCAGGCCTTGTCTTTGGGGAGAGACATTATTCTCCCCTTTTCTTTTGTTAAAGTAGAAGAGAACTATTTTGACGAGGATAAAAAAAATAGAATCGTTCTTAGATTTTATTTGAAAATTTGCATTCTTTCTTTGTATAATTAACTCAACAGTAAAAATGGAACATATCGGTCATCATCTTAAAGATATCTTTTTTAACAAGAAGAACGGCCGTCTTGTTTTCCAGCAAAAAAAAGCTCAAAAATTCCTTTTCTTTCATGAGGGATTATTGGTTTATGCAAAAACTACCCACCCTCATGAGTTGATTGGAGAAATTTTGTTTAAGCTGGGAAAAATTTCAAATGAGACCTATTCCAAAATTGACCAGTACATCGAACCAATGCAGAGCTTGGGAAAAAGTTTGGTTGAAAACGGCCTTCTCGCTGAAAAAGATTTACATGATGGCTTGATGTACCAGATGAGAGAAATCACTTTGAATATTTTTCCCTTTTTTGATGGAGAATTTAAATTTCAAGAGAAGAAGAACACCGCAGATAAATTCGAGTTAAAAATGAATGTTCCTGATTTGATTGAAGAAGGAATCAGGCGCATGAACTTCAATCCTTACATGGAAGAATTCATGAGGGATAAGATTCCTTTTTCCAAGGGAAAAGATTTCTTAGACCGTTTAACAAAGAAAGAGACAGAGATCTTAGATAAGATTGATGGGAGTGCATCGGCAGAAGCGCTTCTTCTTTCCACTGGAACCCGCCCTGAGTTTTTCTGGAAGAGCCTCTATCTCTTTTATTGTCTGAATTTAATTGATGTTAAAGATGCTAAAGGCAGAAAAAAAATATCAGTGAAAAAAGAGAAGGCAAAGAAAGCTGTTGTAGAGAAAGAGAAGAAGAAGGTAAAAAAAGTTGCTGAGGATGAAAAGAAAAAGGAAAAGAAAGCTGCTGTAGATGAGAGGAAGAAGAGACTAGCCGAGGTTGTGCAGGTAAAAGAGAATCTTCCGGACATGGATTATTATCAGATTTTGGATGTTTCACAGGCTGCCTCTCAGAACGAGATAAAAACAGCTTATTTTCAATTGGCACGCAAGTATCATCCAGACCGCTTTGATCGGAATCTTCCTTCTGATATGAAAGAGAAGATTGAAGATGTATTTAATCATATTACCAAGGTCTTTCAAACTCTCAGTAATGAAAAGAAAAGGCTGGAATATGATACCATGAAGGATACCCCTACAGAACTGGATAAAAAAGAGTTGGAGAAGAAAGCAGAGATGAAGTTTCGTCAAGGTAAAGCGCTTTATCATCAGGATAAATATGATAAAGCTTTGATTTTTTTAGAAGAAGCCGTGAGGTTAAAAAGGAATAAAGGGAATTATTTTATCTTGCTTGCTGAGGTTGAGTCTAAAATTCCCTCTTTTCACCAGAAAGCTGAAGAAGACTTCAAGAAAGCCATAGAATTAGAACCTTGGAGTCCGGAAGGCTATGTAGGACTGGGGACATATTACAAACAAGAGGGGCTTTTAGTTAAAGCCAAAAGGCATTTTAGAAAAGCTTTGGATATAGAGCCTGAAAATAAAATTGCCCTCAAAGAATTAGATATGACTGGGAAACCAAAGAAGAAAGGGCTTAAAGGAATACTCTCGTTTGAGGTTTTTGGCAAGAAGAAGAAAAAGAAGAAGAAGAATTAATCTCTTTCAATAAGCCTTAAAAACTCGCTTTCTTCGAGAATTGGAATCCCCAGTTTTTGAGCGTGCTCGAACTTTGATCCAGGGGAGTTACCCACAACAACATAAGTTGTTTTTTTGCTGACTGAGGAAGAGACTATTCCTCCCAGGTCTTCGATAATTTCTGTTGCTTCCTCCCTCGTTAAGCCTGAGAATTTTCCTGTCAGAACAAAAATTTGTCCGGTTAAAGGGAGCTCACCTTGTTTCTCTTCTTTTTTACAAGAAAAATTCAGGCCGGCCTCTTTTAGTTTTTCTATATGTTCGATGTTTTCAGGCTGTTTAAAAAAGAAAACAACGCTTTCAGCCACCTTTGACCCCACATCTTGTACCTGGGTGAGTTCTTCTGAAGACGCCCTGGATAAAGTGTTTAAATCTTTAAAATGGGAAGTAAGAGCCTGGGCTGTCCGTTCTCCAACATATCTTATCCCGAGGGCATAAATCAGGCGCGCAACGTCTCTTCGCTTTGACCTTTCAATTTCATCCAATAAATTCTGGGAGCTTTTTTTCCCCATCCTTTCGAGCTTCTCTAGGGTTTCATTTTTAAGAAAATAAAGGTCAGGGATATTTTTAACCAATTTTTTTTCCAGGAGCTGGTCGATAATGGCTCCTCCCAATCCTTCTATATTCATAGTCCTGCGTGAAGCAAAATGGAGAAGAGATTCTTTAAATTTTGCAGGGCAGGAGAAATTCGTGCAGCGAGAAATTACTTCTCCTTCAGGCCTAAAAGTCGAAGAACCACAAACAGGACATTCGGTGGGGAAAACGAATTTAACTTCTTTGCCTGTTCGTTTTTCTTTCATAACAGAGACAACTTTAGGAATAACATCTCCGCTTCGCTCGATGAGAACATAGTCGCCGATTCTTATGTCTTTTCTTTTGATTTCATCTTCATTGTGGAGCGTTGAGCGACTGATGGTGATTCCGGAGAGTTTAACGGGTTCTAAAATAGCCACTGGAGTTAATGCGCCTGTTCTCCCTACCTGAATTTCGATATTTTTTATTTTTGTTGTGGCTTGCCTGGCGGGAAATTTAAATGAGATAGCCCATCGGGGAAACTTCGCTGTGCTGCCGAGCAACTTCTGCTGCTCAATGGAATTGACCTTAACCACAATTCCGTCAACGTCATAATCAAGACTTTCTCTTTTCTCACGCCATTCTTCCCAGAAGGAAAGAACTTCCTCTAGAGTCAAACAGTGGCGAGAGCAGGGATTAATTTTGAAGCCCTGATCTTTCAAAGTCTGCAGATTTTTCAACTGGCTTGATTGCTCTTTTCCTTCGATGAAAATGGAATAGAGAAACACATCTAAATGCCGCAAAGCCACTTCTTTAGAATCGAGAAGGCGAAGAGAACCAGCTGCTGCATTCCTTGGGTTGGCAAAAAGTGATTCACTCCTTTTGGATCTTTCCTGATTTATTTTTTGAAAAGATTGAAAGGGTAAATAGACTTCACCTCTGACTTCGATTTCGCGGGGATCAGTGATTGTGAGAGGAAGACTCCTGATCGTCTTAGCATTCAGGGTGACATCATCTCCTCTAAAGCCGTCTCCACGGGTAATGGCACGTATGTACTTTCCCTCCCGGTATATGGCTGACAGACCCAAGCCATCTATTTTTAACTCAGCAACGCATTCTATTTTTTCTGAGGGGATGACTTTTTTGATTCTTTCCTCGAATTCCATTAATTCTTCATAGCTATAGCAATTATCCAGGCTGAGCATCGGGGTGCTGTGCTCGACAGATACGAATTCTGCGAGAGGTTGTTCTCCGACTCTCTGAGTGGGAGATTCTGGAGTGATCAGTTCAGGGAAATTTTTTTCAAGTCCTTTAAGTTCTTTAACGAGCTGGTCAAATTCATAGTCGGAAATCTGGGGGTCATTATCCACATAATATTTTTTTTCGTGATATCTTATTTTTTCTCTTAATTTTTGGATTTTTTGCTTAGCTTGGTCAATGGATAGGGGCTTATTTACCATTTTTCCATAGAATTGATATTGGGTTTCCTGGTTCTTCTCCTCTATATGTGGATAAGTGGATATTATAATAGAAGAATGAAAAGTTCAAATGAGAAAGGCTAATGTAAACATCTTTTTTTCCGTGATGAAAGACAAAATATAGGGTCAGGGTGGATATTTCGAAAACACACTGGTTTTGCCCCAGCAAATTCTTACTTGGCGAAGGCCAGTGGGTGAAAAAACCGTTTGAAGGCTGAGCGGGCATGGTTCCTCTCCGAAGAGGAGAGGAACCGTCCCCTTTTTAGTAGCTTTTTATTTTATTTTATACCTAATCTTTGCTTGGTTTCTTCGATAAGTTTATTGAACTGGGCTAAAGCATCTTTCTGGTCAGCTTCGAGTTTTTGAATGGCTTTTTTTTCAGATTCTATATCAGCCAGTAAAGCCTTCATTCTTTTTATTTCTGCATCAGATAAGTCTTCTTCGTCTTTGTCTCCGAATTTTTTATTGAAGGAACTAGTGATTTCCTCCAATTTTTTGCTTCTCTTTTGGAGTTCCTTAACTTTTTCATTGTACTTGAGTTCTTTGTTTGAAGTGAAGAAAAGGCTTTCAGCTAACTCCATGGCTTTTTTTGAGTTGGCAGCGGAGAGGAAACTGGCATCTAACAAGAACTCGATGGCTTCCTGGGAGATTGAAGAGTCTGACTTGGCCTTTTCAACCAGGATAACTCCTGCGAAAAAGGCAATTTCACCACTTCTCTGTTTGGCGTAGGCTTTTTTAAAGTATTTTAGAGCTTCTTCCTTTTTCTTGTTTTTGTACAGGGATTTAGCGTAGTAGGCATAGCTCCCAAAATCCTTTAGAGTCGAAGCGGGAATTTTGAAAGCTTTTTCCGCATCCTTGTAAAACTTGAAATCATAAAGAGTTTTTCCTATTCTTTTCATGCTCTTTGCAATCTGGGGATCTTTTAGGATGTTATAAGAATTTGTATAAGATTTAAGAGCGCCCCTGGGGTCTTTTAACTTTTCCAGGGCTTGTCCATGGATTAAGTATCCGGCTCCCATAAATTTATTCCATTGAGTTGGAGTTGTTGCTGTAGTTTCTTTATCCTTATTGGCTTTAGCGATTTGGACAACTTGTAGGGAATAATTTTTGGATTTTTCTAGATTCTGACCGCGTTGACTGTAAATTCCTGAAACATTGATTAAAACCTGGCATTTGGTGAAATCATCCAGGCCGCCCAATGCCAGAGCTTTTTCGCCATAATCCATGAGTTCTTTAGCGGTTTTATCTGAATAAGGAATAATACAGAGGTTAGCGTATACAAAATTTTCATATTGAGTTCTTTTTCCTGCGTATTTTGCGATATAGTCTTTAAGAAGTTTGGCTTGTTGATTGGGGTTTGAGGCAGTAATGGCATTGATATAAGCTTCATTAGCTTCATTGGTTTGAGCTGTCAAAGTAACAGAGATAAAGAGAATTAAAGTTAATGCCGTCAGGATTTTATTATTCATTTTAAACCTCTTGTAAAATTTTTTGTATAATAGCGTGTGCAAATAAAAATGTCAATATGATATATATTAGAAATCGTAAGTGTACAAACTCCAAAATCTATCATAGCAAAATATGTGCCAAATTGAAAGAGAACAGAATAACTGCCTTTTCCCTTTCTGTATATCATTTACAGAGTATAACATTTGGACTTCTTGCCTGGCATGAGATAGAATAACCGTAATGGCTCATAAAAGGGCAGAATTTCCCGCGTATTTTTCGGATAATATTGGAAAGTATTTGAAAAGGTCTGTCCCCCTTCGAGATTATTCAAACTTTAAAATCGGCGGCAAGGCCGATTATTTCTTTGAAGCGTCCTCCGTTTTAGAGCTTGTGGCATCGGTTCGTTTAGCACGAGAACACTATTTTCCATACTATATTATTGGAGGAGGAAATAACATTTTGTTTGATGATGAGGGGTATCGTGGGCTTATTATTAAAAATAGTGTGAAAGGAATTCAGAAGGGAGGGAAAAGAACAGAGGTCAATGCATTCACGGGGACTCCCTTGAGCGATTTGATTCAATTCTCGATAAAAGAAGGCTTAAGCGGGCTTGAATTTCTCGCTGGGATTCCTGGGACAATAGGAGGTGCAATTTTTGGGAACGCTGGAGCTTTTGAGCAGAGCATCGGAAATTATTTAAAGGAGGCTGAGCTCTTCGATGGAAAAGGAGAACGAATCACAGTCAAAAGGGATTATTTTGAGTTCAGCTACCGCCAGAGTATTCTCAGGAAAAAACACGACATCCTTTTAAGAGCGACTTTTGAACTCCATTATGATGAGAAAGAAAATATAAAAGCCCGCATTGAAGAGAATTTGGAAAAAAGGAAAGAAAAGCATCCTCCGCAGGGTATTGCCTGTGCTGGGAGCTATTTCAAAAACCCTGTACTTCCCGAGGGAAAAAAACTTCCTGCTGCCTATTTTTTAGAGAAGGTCGGAGCGAAAAATACAAAGATAGGAGGAGCAGCTGTGTATCCGGGCCATTCGAATTTTATCATTAACCAGGAGAGAGCATCAGCCCGGGATGTTATTTGTCTTGCCCGGGAACTCAAGAAGCGAGTGAGAGAAAGATTCGGTTTCGATCTTGAAGAAGAGGTTATTTTCCTTCCAGCAGGTTTTTCATTGCCTTGATTTTTTGAGGAGAAAGTTTTTTTTCTCTTTTGGCCATTTCCAGTGCCTGTTCAGCCAGTTTAATGTATGTTTCATAATGGGGGGAAATATTTCGTAATGCCTCAAGATGCTTTTGTATGGATTTCTGGTCCCCTCTCACAACAGGGCCTGTCAAAGAGGCCCGGATGTTAAATTTTTTTACATTGTGTAAAGTCCCTTTTACTAAAGGAAAAAGGATTTGAAATGCCTGTCCTTCGTGAAGACCTGTCTGCTTGAGAAGATGAACTGCCATATCTAAAAGCACAACAAAAAAATTAGAAGCTATGCTGCAGGCTGCATGGTAGAGGGCCTTATCTTTTGCTTGAAGGATAAGAGGATGTCCTCCAAGCTGCTGAACGATTTTTTGAGATATGGCTAAAGCTTCACTACATCCTTCAAGACCAAAATAAATATTTTTGAACTGCACTGGGGCAGTTGTTTTTTGAGAGAATGATTGGACAGGATGAATAGATGCAGTCAAAGCACCTTTGGCTTTTAAAGGTTTAAGGACTTCTGAAGGGAGGAGTCCTGAGCAGTGAAAAACAAATTTTTTGGACCAATTCACTTCTGAGCCTGAAAGGTCCCTCGTAACTTTCGCAATTTCCTCATCTGGCAAACACAAAAAGACAAGCTCTCCGATTCTTGCAGCCTGGACATTATCAGTTAAAGCTCTTCCTGCTCCAATTATTTGCCTGCTTTCTTTTGCAGAAGAAAGCGTTTTACAAGATAGAGCTTTTATCCTGTATCCTTTTTTTGCAAGCGCATTTCCCAGCGAGGTTCCAAGTCTCCCCGCACCGATTATGGAAATATCAGTCATGTTTTATTTTTTAAAGATATTGAGCCATTGATTTATCTCAAGGGGGGAAGGGGGCGTGACTTCTTTCTCTGTTTCCAGAGATTTTCTGTGATCTTTCAGGATGGTTTTGAGCTCCCGGGCAAACTCTTTACAGGATAAAGAGTTGGCCCTTCTTGTCTTGGCAAAGCTTTTGATCTCGCGGTCCGAGCTAACCACAAAAAATCTTCTTAGGTCTGATTGCTTTAAAATGATTTCTTTAATGATTTCGTCAGCATTCTGGCCGCCATGGGGGAAGATTACGGAGAAAGCTTTTTCATTAAACTTTTCACCTGTTAAGCTTGGGTCTGGAATTCCGTCGAAGACCAGAAGGACTCGTGTTCTTTTCAGGTGCTGAAAAATCCGCAGCTTGTAGACCAGGTCGTACCTGTTTTGAGGGTCCCTGAAATTGTGGGGGGAAGTGTACCCGATAAAATTGTTGCCATCGATTAAATAAGCCACTTGATGAATTGTCAATAAGCTGGCTAGAGGATTTCGAGAAGCTACAAAGTGTAGGATTCTCCAGGATTGAGGATGATGACCTCTGCCAGATCCGCTACTCTTTTCTTGAATTCTTCAGGGTCAGCGCTGATAATAGGGAAAGTGTTATAATGGATTGGAATGACTTTTTTAGTCTGGATAAATTCTACTGCCCTGGCGGCAGATGGAATGCCCATAGTATATCTATCTCCGATAGGAAGAAAGCTCAAGTCTGGCTTGAAGAATTCACCTATCAGTTTTAAATCATATGTTAATCCTGTATCACCGGCATGGTAAATTGTCTGGCCGTCCATTTCGATAACCACTCCTGCTGGGTCGCCTTTTTCAGCGGAATGAAGAGCTTGAACCATGTGAATTTTTACTCCTTTCGCTTCTATTGTGCCTCCGATGTTCATGCCTTCGGCTGTTATGCCTTCTGCCTCGGCCTCCACGGCTATCTCATGAATGCCGACAAGGGTCGCACCTGTTTTTTTACAAATGGCAAAGGAATCTCCTAAATGGTCACCATGATAATGGGTGACAACAACAACATCGGCCTCTGTAATTTTTTCAGGCGTGGTGGAGGCAGCAGGGTTTCCTGTCAAGAAAGGATCTATATACACAATTTTTGAGCCCTGCAGTTTTATTCCAGAATGTCCTAACCACGTGATTTCCAAGGTCTTTACCTCCTCTTTTGAATTG
>Ga0209991_10000697_pt1 | contig 14865 bp, 15 predicted proteins | sample ChitaG_FD_183167 | JGI IMG/M metagenome (GOLD analysis project Ga0209991, IMG submission 183167) | Deep subsurface microbial communities from South Pacific Ocean to uncover new lineages of life (NeLLi) - Chile_00310 metaG (SPAdes)... | ecosystem: Environmental > Aquatic > Marine > Oceanic >...
CTACATCTCTGGCATGAATAAAATCTCTTATAGTAGACCCATCCCCCCATACAATAAGAGGATTTTCACCATCCAATGCGCGTTTAATTAGAGATGGAATCACCATAGCAGTATTTGGGTCAAAATTGTCGTAGGGACCGTAAACATTTGCCGGTCTGGCAATGGCAATATTATCCCAACCATATTCAATCTTATAGGCTTCTGCCTGAAGCTCACCCATCCGCTTAGCCCATCCGGCAAATTTGTCATTTTCCGATGGGAATGTTTTCCAAACATCATCCTCATAAAAAACTTCGGCAGGGGAGTAGACACCAATAGTACTGGTATATAGATACCTCTTTACACCGCACTGTCTGGCAGCTTCCATCATATTCGTATTAAAACTAATGGTTGGAACAAAGAAACTCGCCGGTTTTTTCATTGCCATTGCTGGAGACCCTTTAATTCCGGCAAGATGAAAGACAAAATCCATATCTTTTACGATTTTTTGACAAAAATCCCAATGTATTAAGTTTCCTCTCATGAACTCTGCACCTTTAGGACATCTACTTTCGTCATCTAAGGAAGCCACTCTAACATTTGCACCTGCTCGCAAAAGAAGCTCTACTAATGGTCTACCTATAAGGCCGGTCCCTCCCGTTACTAATACCTTTTTCCCTTTATACATTTCTCTCCTAGTAGAAGTTTCATATAATCCATCTAAACGTTAGAAAACTGATTCCTTCTAATAATCTGGAATCCCTTTATCAATTCAGCGATTCCATCTTGAAGGGAAACTTCCGGTTTAAATCCGGTTCTTTCAATCTTGGCATTACTCACCATATAGTTTCTTTTGTCGGGGTCTTCCCCAATTTTTGACTCAACAAAATAAAACTCCGGAGCCTGTTTCTGAATCTCTTGGCACAGTTCCCATTTGCTCAGGTTAGCATCGCTCAAGCCTACATTATATGGTTCATCCTTTATCCTGTCAAAATTCTCCAGGCAATGGATAAATGCTTTGGCTACATCCCGAACATAGATATAGTTCCTCTTAAAATGGGCTTCAAAAAGGACAATGAAGCGGTCAGTAACAGCCCGGTAGGTAAAATCATTTACCAATAAATCTAGTCGCATGCGAGGGCTGATGCCAAATGCCGTAGCCAGCCGCAGGGTAATGCAATTGCCGGCATCCAGCAAAATTTTTTCTATCTCTACCTTGAGGCAGCCATAAAGGGAAATTGGATTTAATGGAGTCTCTTCGGTACAATATATCCCCTCTTGACCGATTCCGTATCCACTGTTAGTAGTAGGGAAAATAATCGCTTGTTCTTGGCTCCGAAGCTCCAGAATCATCTTGACTGCATCAAAATTAGTTGCCTTTGCCGTCATCGGGTCTCTATTATAAGCGGGGGCTCCAGTAATGCAGGCTAAAGGGAAAATAGCGTCAACATTTTTAAGGCACCTTGAAATCAGCTCCTTATCACGAGCATCTCCCCGAGTGATGGTTAGTTTTTCATCATAACAGCAATCCAATAAGGATGCCTGATTATACATAAAATTGTCTATGGCAATCACCTCATAGCCCCTCTTCAGTAATTCAGGAACCAATATTGAACCTATGTAACCAGCGGCTCCAGTAACTAATATTTTCATTTTAGCAACTCCGGCCAACTCCTATTAGAACTGCTTCATAAAAAGGGATGAGGATAGCAAAGAACTCTGCTCCTCAACTCCACGCCTTGAGGCTTTTCCAGACAATATCAGCACTGGTGGCTGATTTTACTGCTCGGTCTGCCTCTGTTCTCCAGTACGAAAGGAGAGCCTGCAAACTTTCCTCGAAAATGTACATAGGCTTCCAGCCCGTCTCTCGCTCGAACTTGTCAACACAAGGGATTTGAAGCGTCACGTCAGCCGGCCGAAGGAGCGATGGAGCACACCGGGTCGGGATGGGCACGTTACTCAGGGCAATCAAGCGTTCCAAGAACTCGCCGACCGTCATGGCTGTCGTGCCGCCAATGTTATAGACCTCTCCGGGTCGGCAATAAAGAATGGCCTCCCAATAGGCCCGCATGGCATCCCGTACATCAATGAGTGTGCGCACCGAATCAAGATTGCCGTGCACCAACTCCTTTTGGAGACCTCGCTCGATCCATGCGACCTGTTTCGCGAACGAAGTCGCAAAAAGGTCAGGACGCCGCGGGTTCAGATAGGCAAACATACGTGTTCGAATGATGCGCATCTGATGGCTGATAAAGTAGGTCCCTCCCAGCAAATCCTCCGCCACCTTTGAAACAGCATACGGGCTGGCTGGTCGCAATGGTGCATCTTCTTTGATGGGAATGTCTTTAGGGTCCACTTGCCCGTAGACCTCTGAAGTGCTGCAGAGCTGAACAATGGGATCCAGCCGGGCAAGCTTGATTGCCTCGAACAGGTTGCTGGTGCTGAGGATGTTGTTGCTCAACACACTGAATGGAGTGATGAACGACACGCGCACGTTTGCATGGGCAGCCAAGTGGAATATCACGTCGGGGTGAACTTCCTGGAGGACGGAAAGAACAGAACCAAAATCCATAAGGTCTGACTCATGGACAATCACCCTGTCGTAAATGGCACCCAAATTATTTTGAGCCGTATTACTGCGCCAACGGGCTATCCCGTGAACTTCGACTTCTGGATGGTGTTCGAGGATGTATTCAGCCAGGTAGCTGCCACCCGACCCGGCAATACCTGTGATGAGAACACGATTGATGCTCATTTTACCTCCCTCCATTCCTGTGTGGTCGCTGCTCCAGTAACTAATATTTTCATTCTATCAACTCCATCATTAAAAACATATTAATAATCGTCTGTGCGGTTTATTTAGTTCCTACATGCTCTTTATACATGTAAGCGTCCAGACACTCTCTATGTCACCCTGACCCTGAACGCAATGAAGGGGAAGGGTCTCAAGATTCTTCGGTCACGGAGCCTGCCCTGAGCGTGAGATTCTTCGCCTTCGGCTCAGAATGACTGCCCGGTGAACGATTAATATACCATTGGTATGTTTGCCTGATGCCTTTTTCAAGGTTGGTCTTCCGCACCCAGCCCATCTTTCTTATTTTACTGCTATCTAAGAGTTTTCGTGGGGCACCATCCGGTTTTGACTCATCAAAAATTATAGCTCCATCAAAACCAACGACATCCTTAATTAGTAATGCCAATTCCTTAATTGATAAATCTTCGCCAGAACCAACGTTAATCATTTCGGGTTCATCAAAGTTATTCATTAGGAAAACACAGGCATCAGCCAACTCATCCACATAAAGATACTCCCGCCTTGGTGAGCCGGTGCCCCAGACAACCACCTCGTGTTTGTTACCGATTTTGGCTTGGTGCATTTTTCTTATCAAAGCCGGAAGAACATGACTTGTTTCAGGGTCAAAGTCGTCATTGGGGCCATAAAGGTCGGCAGGGACTACCGAGATATAGTCTGTTCCATACTCGGAATTGTAGGATTGACACATCTTTATGCCAGTGATTTTGGCAATAGCATAAGGCTCGCTAGTAGGCTCCAGCTTGCCTGACATGAGATACTCCTCCTTCATAGGCTGAGGGCAGCCTTTGGGGTAGACGCAGGAACTGCCTAAAAAAAGCAGTTTCTTTACCCTGGACTTCCAGGCAGAATGAATTACATTGGTCTGGCTCTGTATATTATTGTAGATGAATTTGGCAGGGTATCTGCTATTTGCCAGAATGCCACCCATCTTAGCTGCCGCCAGGAAAACATAGTCCGGTTTCTCATCCATAAAAAAGTCGAAGACCATTTTCTGGTTAGTTAGGTCTAGTTCGGAGGCGGTTCTTATGACCAGGTTGGTGAAGCCGTCCTCCCTCAGACGACGCAGAATAGCTGAACCTATCATTCCTTCGTGACCAGCAACAAAAATCTTCTCATCCTTCTCCATAAGCTCCACCTCCTACGAGGGGCATGACCGTTTAGTTGTCATTGTGAGGTCGCCTAGGCGACCGAAGCAATCTCTGAAAGCAATAGTGAGATTGCTTCGCTTCGCTCGCAATGACAGTTTGAGTTGCTAAACGGTCTCGGGGCATTATACTATTCCAAGAATTTGTTTGCAATGAGAGATAATATCCGCCTTGCCGGGATAAAACTTGGCTTCGAGTGCATAGCTTGCCGGCGTCGGCACATCGGGGGAAGCCACCCGTCTTACAGGTGCCTTTAAGTAGTCAAAGCCTTTTTCAGCGACTAGGGCAACAATTTCAGCGCCAACGCCCCCTGTTTTCCAGCCGGTGTCGGCTACTATTAATCTGCCTGTCTTTTTCACCGAACTAAGGATTATTTCCTCGTCAAGCGGTTTTAATGTCCTTGGGTCTATCACTTCTATCTCAATACCCTGTTCTTGAAGTTCCTGAGCAGCAGAGAGGGCTTCGATAACCATATAGGAAATAGCCACAATAGTGATGTCCTTTCCAGTCCTTCTGACAACACCACGCCCAAAGGGGATACTATATAATCCTTCAGGCACATAGCCTGTTTGTCTAAAGAGCCAGCGATGTTCTATTATGATAACCGGATTGTTGTCAGCGATGCTGGTGATGAGTAAGCCTTTGGCGTCATAGGGTCGGCTCGGCATGACAAGACGCAGTCCAGGCACATGCATAAATAACCCCTGCAAAGTTTGTGTATGTTGGGCACCGCCTCCCCAGCCTCGCCCCACTGCTGCCCAGATGACTATGGGTACATGGATGCCCCCACCAAACATGTAGCTCCATTTTGAAGCTTGATTTACAATTTGATCCATTGCCAGCAGTAAGAAATCGGGACGGTTATGCATGTAAACAGGACGCATACCAGCCAAAGCAGCTCCAGTTGCTACACCGGTTAGCGCATTTTCTGATAAAGGGGTATCAAAAACCCTATGTCGGCCATACTTCTTGTCGAGATCTAAGGTGATTCCAAACATTCCCGCGACGTCATCAACTCCCTGCCCCATGACAAAGACACGTTCATCGCCAGTAAGAGCCAGTTCAAGGGCTTCCCTTATCGCGGCAACGTATGAGAGCTTTCTCCCCGCTTTTTGCTCTTCAAAATCAAGCTCCTCTTTTACGAGGGTCTTTGACCAATCCACTTGCTCTCCTTTACTGATACAGATATTCTATGACCTTATCTCCATCGGGTAGAGGGCTAGCCTGGGCAAATTTAAATGCCTCCTCAATTTCCCGGTCAATTGCCGCGGCAAACTCATCTATTTCACTGGCGGTCATTATATTCTGCTTAACCAAAAAACGTTCGAAATTTCTGACCGGGCATTTTGCTGCCCACTCGTCCACCTCCTCTTGTGTCCTATATCCTACCTCGACGCCAGAGCCAGTGCCGATGTGATCTCTTAGACGATATGTCCTGCATTCTATAAATGAGGGTCCGCCCCCCCCACGGGCATTATCAATCGCTTTCTTGGCTACGCGGTATACCTCAATAACATTATTACCATCAACCCGATATCCAGGGATAGAAAGACCTTCAAAGCGGCGGTATATATCATCCTTGGACTGTCTTTTACTTAAATGAGAGAAAACTGAGTAGAAATTATTCTCGCATACATAGACAACAGGAAGCTTCTTAAGCATGGCAAAATTAATACTTTCATATAAGACGCCCTCTTCCACCGCAGCATCGCCGAAAAAGGCAACAGAGACACGGTTGTCCTTTTTAAGGACAGACCCTAAAGCAGCGCCTGTAGCTATAGGGATACAGCCGCCAACAATTGAGGATGTTCCGAGCAACCCAACTGAAGTATCAATTAGGTGCATTGAGCCGCCTCTTCCCTTGGAACAACCAGTTTCTCGGTTATAGAGTTCAGCAATCATCGTCTTAACATCGCCCCCTTTAGCGATATAATGCCCATGACCCCGATGATTGCTAAATACATAGTCATCCGTATTAAGGTGGGCGCAAACTCCGGCGGCAACTGCTTCCTGCCCGATGCAAAGATGAACCGGGGTCTTCATTTCATCTTCGTGGTAGAGTTCGTCAATCTTGAGTTCCACTTTTCTTATCTTTAGCATCATTCTATAAAGTTCTCGGAGAACTTCCTTCGGAATGCCGTTAATCCTATAATTAAGCATTAGGTTAAAAAGTTCCTTTCTTTAATTTAGTTGTGTGCTGCCCACTAACCATTTTACTGCTTTATATAAATCTGTGGCAATATGATGGGGCATTGAAGTAATCTCCTTCTCTCTGCCTGGAGACATTTTATTGGCAAGAAGAATAGTCTTGCACTCTGCCCTGTGCCCAGCCTCAATGTCACTGATTTTATCACCAATGACGAAAGAGTTTTTTAAATCGATGCCAAATTCACCAGCCGCTTCCTCCATCATCCCCGGATTGGGTTTACGACAATGGCACTCCTTCTTATATTCTTTTATAGTTCCTTCTATGTGGTAGGGGCAATAATAAGTTTTATCTATGAGGGCTCCCTGCTTCGCCAACGATTCTTGAATATATCTATTTATCTCTCTCACTGTTTCCTCAGTAAAAAATCCTCTGGCAACGCCTGATTGATTAGTGGCTATGATGACCTTAAATCCATTTTCATTTAACAATTTGATAGCTTCACTTACCCTCGGTAGAAATTTAATCTTACTACATTCACCTAGATAGCCAATATCCTCAATAATGGTCCCATCCCGGTCCAGGAAAACAGCTCTTTCCATGGTAATTTCTCCCCTAATGGCCTAGGCAGCTTTTGCCAGTTCTTTTTCCACCAGTTCGCAGACGATGTGTCCAATTGTAATATGAGCCTCTTGGATCCTGGGGGTAATATCCGAGGGGACGATTAAGACCAAGTCTGCCACCTCAGCCAGCTTGCCACCGTTGCCTCCGGTTAAGCCAATAGTTTTGGCTCCTTTCATTTTTGCCAGCTTAATTGCCTCTATCACATTCGGTGAATTACCGCTAGTGCTAATACCAATTACGACATCCTTTTCATTCACTAACGCTTCTATTTGACGGCTGAAGACGGCATCGTATCCATAATCATTAGCCACTGCGGTTAATATGGAGGTATTGGTAGTAAGGGCTATGGCTGGGAGGGCCTGTCTTTTGAGCGCAAATTGCCCCACCAGCTCACCAGCGATGTGCTGAGCATCAGCGGCACTGCCTCCATTACCAAATAAAACCACCTTGCCGCCTGTCTTATATGCAGTAATGATAAACTTAACTATACGTTCTATCTCACCAATGTTACTTTTGGCGATAGCTTTCTTTATCCAGGCACTTTCCTCTAGCCTCTGGGCAATTTCATGACGCGTAGAATCTACTTTATTCATGGTGTACCTTCATTCAATTGCCGATTATTATACTCTAGATAGCCAAATAGGGCAAGGTATGGCTTTAGAAAAAAGCGTGAGGTGAAGTATAACTTTAGTTTAAGCCCAAGGCGGGTTGAGCTGGAGTTGGCTAAAATAGAGGATGTTGGCAAAGAACTCGGAGTTAGATGGTGAGCCGCACAGGACTCGAACCTGTAACCGGCTGATTAAGAGTCAGCTGCTCTACCAATTGAGCTAGCGGCCCAAGTACAATCTCAGTTTAGCAAACCTTGGGTTACCACGCAACCCGGAGCTTTAAGGGTTGTTTATCATCCTCACCCTTTACCCTTCCAAGAAGGGCTTATCCCTCTCCCCATGATATGGATATGTATTCCTTGCATGAGAGGGAGGAAATTTCTTAAAGGGGATTTTTACCCCACAAAAACAAAGTTTTTGTGGGGACCCCGTATTCGCCCCTTTTAATCCCGTTGCTAAACGACCTGAGCTTTATTTAATGCTGTCTCTCAGCTCCTGACGGCTGGTCATTGCCGCCACTGTGTTTAGAAAATCCTTCAATGAGGCGCTTTGACTTCTTAGCTCGTTTAACTCAAGCCCAATTGGGCTAATAAAGGCTGGTCTATCAGCATAGGCTCCGTGAAAGGCAAAATAGGCTTGATTCAGTTTTCTGATATAATACCCCATCGAGGCTAGATATTGCCGTTTCTGTTCCATAAACTCCTCAGCCTGCTCAATTTCTCCCCGGGCTAAGTATTTATCAACTGTTTTCCTTATTTCCCTCATCTCCCGGTTAAAGTCAAATCCCGACTCGGCTACCTGGTTGTGACGAGCGCCACTTTCATACCAAGAGTAATATTTCTCATATACGATAGAGCCAATTTCCTTGCTGACCATACCGACCACGGTTTCATTCATCGTGGCAATTTCATAATTTTTGGACACACCAGTTAAATCAAGTAAATATAGAAATCCCAATGGTGTGAACACCAGGTATTGATGCAGCCACTCATCAGTGGCAGTATTAATGACAAACCGCGGATTAGCGTCATCAGTAACAAAGCTGGGATATGTTGAAAGGCCACCAAGCTCCACTACCAATGAGGAGACACCTAATTTATCTACCTTAGCTTCAATATCCTCTATCTCCTTTAGGCTGAGGCTCGGCTGGAGAGTAATTGTTCTCATCCTCTCTATCCTGTCTCTGGGTGAAATCACAAGTAAATAGGGCGGTTTCTCTAGTTTGAAACTTAGTGGTGGGAAACTAACTTTTAACCTTATGTATTTATCTATTGGATTAAAAATACCCTGTTGAGCCAGAGCCTCTTTTATCTGCTTCTTTATTATCCTCTCCACCCTATCTTCTAAGGCTGCCTTCTGCCCGTCTAATATATTTAATTCAGCTTCAAGTGAGGCTAGGTCACCCTGCTCATTACCACTATTGATTGCTTCTATTTCCGACTTTACGGTTTTTATTCGCTCAACAAAGGAAAAGTATTTTGTAACCATACCTGAGTCGCCTTCAACCTTCGCTTTCCCGCTAAAAATTAATTGCTTTATTCCATCTAAAATGGTTTTGAATTCCCATTCCACAATACTGAAGCGGTATGGCTTCACTATTGAGCCTAGTTGACTATCAAAATCCCGGGTGGGAAGGCAACTTCCGCCGAGTAAACCAACTAATATTAAACTTATAGGGGCAATTAATTTTATTTTTGATTGCTGCCAGTTCAATTTAATTCCTTAAAATACTCTCCCTACTAAGGGGCAATCTCTATAACTCACTTTCCCTACTAAAAGTTTCAGTGCTATAATAATCCTTATGAAAGACTACTATCAAATTCTTGGTGTCCCTGATAATGCCAGTCAGGAAAATATAAAGAGAGCCTTTAGAAAGCTTGCCTTCAAATATCACCCCGATACTAATCCCGGCAATGAGAAGCAAGCTGAGGAGAAATTTAAGGAGATAAATGAGGCTTATGGTGTGCTTGGCGATAAAGACAAAAGGCAACAGTATGATTTTGCCAGACGGGGGTGGTTTGCCGGGGTTGGTTATGATACTAGGTATAAAGGCTTCCCATACTCTCAGCAGGATATATTCAGGGACGCCTTCTCTAATCGGGCTATGTTTGATGAGCTGAGCCGGATGTTTGCCCAGGCTGGGCTTAGATTTGACCAAGATTTCCTTAACCGGGTATTTTTTGAGGGTAGTGGCTTCATATTCCAATTCTTTACCACTCCCGGGGCAGTCAGGCAAAGAACCTATCACCAGGGCTACCCTTACACTGGGGTCTCTACTTACAGGCCAGGTTTGGTGGAAAGATTACTCTCCACAATAACAGTAAAGATTGGCAGGTATGCTCTACGCAAGCTATTCGGTTTGGAATATGAACCTTTACCTAAACAGGACCTTGACTTGACTATTGAGCTTGAGATTTCCCCTGCTGAGGCTGACACCGGCTGTGAGCAGCGAGTCACCTATAAAAGGGGCGAAAAGACCAAGAAGTTAATGGTTCAGATACCACCCGGGGTTAAGCCAGGGACCAAAATCAGGCTCAAGGGTATGGGCATAGTAGAGAATAAAAAATCTGGAGACCTCTATTTAGATATCAAGGTTAAGAGCTAGCTTATCAAATCTCAACTTCATTCTGACTGGCATCTAGCCAAAAGTATGTTACCTGACCACCGCAAAACTCTTTGACCAAGTTGGCTAGCTCCTTGGTTATTGCCTCAGCTTCATCCCTTGACACTGGCGGCAAGCAGTCGACATTTATCGCCACATTGGTTGTCGCCGGGGTAATCTTGGTCTGGTCACCCTGTCTCCAGTTCCAGCGTCGGCACATTACCTTGTAACCGTCGACATAAATCACTTCACCGGGCACAGGATGCTCAACTACATCCGAGTTTAGCGGGGTAAACGGTTCATCACCCTTAGCCAAGGTAAGACACAGGTCGCCATCAACCCTATCCAGGTCATCACCACCACTGGGGACCATATGCTTAAGAGAAAAGTAGTTAAATAGAGCAACCAAAGTATTAATATAGGTGACATGGTCACCCCGCCGGGCACGCCTGCCTAGTGACTCAATAGAGGAATAAAACTTATTCGGGTTTGACCCAAAATCAGAGTAAGCCTGCCGCCAACTGGCTATCCTGGGATGGTTTTTAATATCCTGTAGGGACTGGTCTTGGGTAGCATCCTGCTCAACTTTTCTTAAAAGCTCAACCAGTCTTCGATTCTCGCCATTGTTATTAACACCCCTGGCGATAACCACCCCCCGAATATATTCAGGAAACTTAATTAGTACTTCTGGAGACACTATATCTTTCATCTCTTTGGTTAGCCCCTATCTTATTCCTGTCGTAGTTCTAGCCAGCTCCCAGGCATACTCATAAAGGTGCAACCCCTTACTCAGAGCAATCAGCTCGCCATCACCAACCCCTATCTCCCCGGCCATATACTCCTTCAAAAGCTGAATTGCTGCCAGGTTTGATGGGAAGCCAGCCCACAAATCCCACGACCTGAAATAGACAATAAAGTTAAGCCTACTATCACGGATCCTGGTATCTATCCCCCTCAAGCACGGGGGGTCTGATAAGGAAATAGACTCTTTGTCACCCACCGCCATAAAAGCCTGATTGGTATTATAGCCATCCTCCTTATACATTTTGATTACCTCAGGTATCTGGTTTTCAAGATATTGACCGTAGGTATACTGCTCCCCCTCGCCTTTATGTGCCGTCATAAGGTAAGGAAGATAGCTTTCTACATACTCCATAGAGGTAGGTGGTGGCACCCCCAGTGGCACATCAGGTATCAAAGGTCTTGTCCCTGGATTCCTGACCTGGACAACGACAAAGTCAAGCTCTTTGCGACGCTGACCGGCATAGCTTCCCCGCTCAATCTTATACTCATATCCCTCGGTCAACGTCTGGCGTAAACAAAGAAACCATGCCTCAGAAAGGTCTCTGGCTTCAATTACCGAAATTTTCACCACATAAAATCCTTACAACGGCTGATTTTTCAATCGCTCTTCTTCATCTCTTACAGCTCTTTGGTTACCTCCTTCAGCTCAGCCTCTAGTTCCTGTTTATATTCCTCAAGCATGCGAATATATTCATCTCTACGAGGGAAAAAGCCGTGACCCCTAAACCAAAAACCAAAGGGAGGGAAGCTAAAGCCGAACCGATGCCAGTGTCTATACATTCTATCACCTCACCCTATCGTCGCTTCCTGAAAATGGCAAAAAATCTGTCCTCATACTCTTCAAACAGGTTCCAGCGGTCAAGCTCCTCTTTTAGCTCGTGGGGTTCACACTCACCGTTTAAAACCTTTCTAAAAAGCTCGTCAATCCTTACCCTGGCATCGACTGGAATGCCCCTAGAGTCTATGTCTAAAAGCCCCCTGGAGCCCATTTGCAACAGATTGTCTCGTATAGAGCTTCTGGTCATTTCATAAATAAACTTCATCAATGATACATCCCAAAGCTCATCCTCACCCTTAATAATAGAGGCTAGCGGGTCGCCACGCTTATCAATCTCAGCATTTAGCTTATTTACTACTGATAGCAGATTATCCGATACAATGGTAAGCTCTTTAGGTTCATTCTTGTAGGTATAGAACAGCCCAGGGGCATCGCCAGCATGTGCCCTGATTAGGGCATCAAAGTATCTTCTGGCATCCGGGCTAAACCCCTCAAGCCGGGAAAGATAATAGGGGGTTACAATCCTCGGTCTCTCGGCAATTACCCTGCCCTCTCTAACCACCGTCTCAGTGACATTTTTTACCAGCTCAGCGTAAGCCGGCTCAGTAACCAGGTAGTAATATATGTTTGTCGTGCCGAAGGTGGCTAGGCTCTGCTTAGGCGGTCTTAATATCTCGGTGTGCCTAACTGCGTCTCTAATCCTTTCATCATCAATGTCCATTAGATTCCTCGTCAAACATCAGTCATTATAGAGAGTGTTTATCAACCTCACCCCCTTAATCCCCCTCTCCATGATATGGATATATATTCCTATCATGAGGGGGAAGAGTTGATTCTGAAGGGGCGAAGCCCCTTCAAACTTCCCTTAATAAACGACCTCAGTCATTAGAGCCTAAGATATAGCTAATAGCTCCTGTTTGTATTCATCCAAAAGCTTAAGGTATTGTGAGTCTAGCTGAGCCTGTATCTTACGCCATTCCTCCTGGAACTGGGGCTGTCTTTCTACATCTATGTTGACCCTCATAGGTAAGCCTACCTGCTGCTGAACTGCCTGTTGTAGCTTGGCTTCAAATTCAGTCTTTAATGATTCATAAGCCTGCTTTCGCTGTTGCTCACCCGGCTCCATATAGTGATTGAAGATGCGCCTTATCTTACTGTAGACATTCTCCACACTTACTTTATCACTCTTCAGGTTCTTTAAACCATCCATTGCCTTTTTATTATTTCTTTTAGCTATATCGGTCTTGGGTAAATCAATATTTCTGATTAGTATATCCCCGGCACCCATGATGATACACCTTTTAACATTTTCCTCATACTGGCTCAGTTCATCTACTAGATTACAACCTATCTTAATATACCTGGCAGCCAGCTTTTCCCCTTCCGGGACATATTTCCATTTCAGGCGCTCCTCATTAGTCACCTCGCCTAACTTTTCTACCTTTTCCATAGCTATCTCACGGGCACTCTTTATATCACCCATCTAAGCCTCTCCAATATTGACTCCACTAATATTATACTAAATAGTTAGAAAAGCTTAAAGTCCTCCAAAGCGCTGTGCATTATTGTTTATCTACCTCACCCCCTTTATCCTTCACCTGTGAAGGACTTATCCCCCTCTCCGCCTGAGGCGGATATATATTCCTATCATGAGGGGGGAAATTATGTATGAAGGGGCGAAGCCCCTTCAATCTACCCTTGGTAGATTACCTCAGAGATGAGGTTATTTTGAACTGCCAGTAGAAAGCGGGGATTGGGGGCGCAGCCCCCAGATACAATTCTAGGGTGGGTGGGAGGGTGGGAAGAAAGAGGTTGATAAATAATCTTAGCTTAAAGAGTTTGTGTTTACTGTAGTAAATGATATAATTTATTAAACAGTTGATGTCTAAAGGTAAAGATTTTGAAATCGTAAACCATACTGCTGATGTCGGCATTATAGCCTATGGTGCCGATATAAAGCAGGCATTCGCCAATGCAGCTAGAGCTCTATTCAGCCTGATAACTGAGCTTGATGAGGTGGCCGAGGTTTTACATCGAGATATAGAGCTAATAGCTCCCGATGAGGAAAGCCTGCTGGTAGAATGGTTAAACGAGCTCATTTATCTATTTGATGCTGAGAATATTATTTTTAAGAGGTTTAATATTATCAAGCTTAACAATACCCAACTTAAAGCTAGAAGCTATGGGGAGAAGGTAGATAGTTTAAAACATAAACTTAAAACCGGGGTCAAGGCAGCCACTTACCATATGCTAAAGGTTAACAAGGGTGATGGCTGCCAGGTTCAGGTATTATTTGATATATAGTAGGGGGTAATACGAAATGCCAGCACCCTGGCAAGAGATACTAAAGAAGATAGATGACTACCGCTGGGAAATCCCGCAGAGCTATAAGCAAGGTATGGCGGTGCCTGGTTTAATCTTTGCCAGCGAATCTATGCTCAGCCATATCTGGGAAGAGCAAGTTTTCCAACAGGTAGCTAATGTAGCTTTCTTACCCGGCATTGTAGGCCGCTCACTGGCTATGCCTGATATTCACTGGGGCTATGGCTTCCCTATAGGTGGAGTAGCCGCCACCAGAATAAAAGATGGAGTGGTATCGCCTGGGGGGGTTGGCTTTGACATTAATTGTGGCGTCAGGCTTTTGCGGACAAATCTTACCGAGGAAGAGGTAAGACCTAAGATTGAACAGCTTATTGCTGCGCTTTTTGTCAATATTCCTTCAGGATTAGGTTCCACAGGCAAGATAAGGGTCAGCGAAAAAGAACTGAATAAAGTCCTGATAAAGGGTAGCCAGTGGGCAGTAGAAAAGGGTTATGGTGAGGCAGAGGACATTGTGGTTACTGAAGAAGAAGGCTGTATCAAAGGGGCTAACCCGGATAAGGTAAGTGGTAAGGCTAAAAAGCGTGGCATCCCGCAACTGGGAACCCTGGGGTCTGGTAATCACTTCCTGGAGGTGGAGGTAGTGGATGAAATCTATGACCCGGAAGCAGCTATGACTATGGGTATCAGTGATATTGGGCAGGTGCTTATCTTGATTCACACCGGTTCGCGAGGCTTTGGGCACCAGGTTTGCACCGATTATGTAGCTTTGCTGGGTGAAGCGGTAAAGAAATACGGTATCAGCCTGCCCGACCGCCAGCTTGCTTGCGCCCCAATTAAGTCCCCAGAAGGACAGGACTACCTGGCAGCTATGGCATGCGCCGCTAACTACGCCTGGACTAACCGACAGTGCATCACTCACTGGGTCAGAGAGTGCTTCATTAAGGTCTTGGGCAAGAGCCAGAGGGAGCTGGGTCTGGAGCAGATTTATGATGTGGCTCATAATATCGCTAAGATAGAGGAATACACCATTGATGGCAAGAAA
>Ga0209991_10000698_pt1 | contig 14858 bp, 18 predicted proteins | sample ChitaG_FD_183167 | JGI IMG/M metagenome (GOLD analysis project Ga0209991, IMG submission 183167) | Deep subsurface microbial communities from South Pacific Ocean to uncover new lineages of life (NeLLi) - Chile_00310 metaG (SPAdes)... | ecosystem: Environmental > Aquatic > Marine > Oceanic >...
CTCCTATTTGAATATGCTGATCAGCTTGCCGTTAGCGTCGGGCACCAGGTGCCCTACCAAGACGGTGTTGATGTCGGCTATCACGTTGACCATGTTGGCACTGTCAAGCCAATCGGGGCCCAAGGTGATAGTCAAGGAAGTATCCACCTGCCTGAATGCTTTCAAAGCCTGCTGCAGGTGGAGCACTTCGTCAAGCTGGTGCCGTAACTCCTGGCGTTCCTGAGCATTGAGCGTGGCCATTGCTTTATCTCCTCTCCTCATATTTGGGCTATGCCTGTCTGTAGCCCGCATCGTGTTGAACTTCAGACTATAACTCTTATGCAAAGCTAGGCGTGGTTTCGGGGCATTTTTGCGTCGAATTCTGTCTATATTATACCCCCCCTTCGTATGGAATGGCCCGTGGTGACTGAAAAGCCATTGGTAGCCCGCAAAATCCATCAAAGACTCGTCAAAAACTCTATAGGGTAGTTGGGCTTGGCGGCAACTCATTGCCTGGCTAGCGCCCGGTCAGATTAGATTGGCCATAACGAAAATTAGAGGAGCGGTCCGAAGACCGCCCCTCTGTTCATGCTCACGCCCCTTATACGGTGATGCGGGGGCTGTTCATATTGGTGGTAAAAAGCGACCTCCCCGCCTAAGCTCAAAGAGCAGTGCGCCCATGCGCACTTTCAACGGGGAGGAACCTTTTTGTGGCAGGGCGGCCTGGGCCCATAAGCGTTATCTAGAGATAAAGCACCCTGCCACGGCGCAGTAGCTTAGTCCCGTGTTCGCCACTGCTAACCCAGTTAGCAGCCAGAGCCCGCCGCTCGCTCATCACTTGCTCCTTGTTTGGCTTTCGATAAGGGTCTTTCTTGTAGCCCATTGATGCCTCTTTCAGTAGCCACATCGTCCGCCACTTGTAGCTCGCCGTGTGCCAAAACCAAAAAGCCGCCTCCCACTTGCCCAGGAAGGGGCTTCTGTGCTACAATTGTCCCAGCTTGCTCCTGGGCGTTCAGGAGTGCGTGTTGGGATTACCAGAGCGGCTACTCTGTTAATCCCTTTTTATTTCTTTGGCTGCTAAGCATGGTATATCATGTTTCAGCTCATTTGGCAATAGCAAAAAGCCACCTGTGCCGTTGACGCAGGTGGCTTTGTAATCTGCTGCCTCGCCCTGGCAGTTACCACGACCAGACTTTCACTGCCTGGTAGAGACAATTGCTTGAGAACCTCTTCGGGCTTTTCCTTGCCTCTTATCTTCGTCCCTTCAATCCCTTGCCCCGATCTCGTTCGGGTCCATAATCATTTCTCCCTTTTTAGAGCATCCAGATCGGCTTGGCTGAAATACTGCCGTCTCCAGTCCTTGCCTTTTCCTTTTGACCGTGCCGGTTTCACTAGACCGTTTGCGACCCTCCTCCAGAAAGTGCGTTGTGAAACCCCGATGTGTTTGGCGGCTTCTTCGGCAGTTAGCAACTTGGCCATTCTACCCTCCTTTCACTTCCTCCTGCACTTTTCTCTCCGTCTCCTTGTCCATCTCTGGCCTGACCACGCTGAACACCTCGCCTGCACCAGAGAAAGTGTAGTGCCGCCTGCCGTCAATCTCTGCAACGTTCAACAGCTCAAACTTGCCGGCCTCGTGCATGGCGGTAGCTAGTAAGAACTGGAAAGCCTCTTGGACTTCGGGAGGCTGGGCGTCGAGGAGGGCAGTGAAGGTTTGGAGGTTGGGGGGAGGATCGCTGGTCGTGTTTTTCATGGTTGGGATTGTGGCTCTTGAATCCAGCAGAGAGCTAAGGTAGCTCGTGGGCAGATGTGACAACCTTGTACTCCACCCCCAACTCTCTGAAGTGCCGCTCGCCACAAAGGACCTTGCGGCGCTCGTCCGGGCGCAATTCGTAAAGGTTGGTCGTGTCCTTTGTCTCGCGTACCAGGTACAGGAGTTCCTCGCCCGTAGGCTGGCCGTGTTCGTCCCGGTCTTCCATCACGATGGCCCAGTCCGGGTTGTACTCGCCAATGGGGGTCGGCACGGTGAACCAAGCGGGGAGCTTGAGGTAGAGCTTGACGTCGTCCCGACGTTCCAACTCCTCTACAAATTGTCGTTCGATCTCGGAGTCGTAGACCACGTGGTCGTACACGGATCTATCGGCCAGCACCAGATAATCCTCCCACCCTGGAATCTCGGCCTCCAGTTGGGTCATCTCATACCACTCATTGATTCTTTCGTACTGGATACCCTCTACCAACTGGTCGGCTAGTCTTTCTTTGATGATGCGCACAGCAACGGTGGCAAACTCGTTGGGGTTGTCTATCACAGCCTGTGGATTGGGGGCACGCTTGATTATCTCCAGCAAGCTGCGACGGGTGAGGCGTATTGGTGGCGTGGTATGCTCCATCAGGTTCGCCATGATCTCAACCAGGTTGGGCAGGGGATAACGCCCGGCCAGGCTCATGACGCTTCTGGCCGCGCTCATCTGCAGAGCTTCAAATACGCTCTCATCGCCCACATCCACGCGGGCTTTGGTGATGGTCACCCGGGGTGGGCGGATCTCTTCTTGGCAGAGTTCTACCACCACGTCACGGATCAGCCTCTCGCTGTCTATCTTGACCGCGTAGCGCGTCTTGTGCTTGATCTTCTCCCAGAGTTCCTGGAACTCGGGCCTGAGGGTGTACTCCTTGCGCAAGCGCGCCACGCCACGCTTGCGGGCGTCGGCCGGCTTGGGCGGCAGGATGCCTTGACCGTACTCTTCTTCAATCTGGCGGCGCTCTTCGTCGCTCAGGTCACCGATGGGCTTGCCGTAGCGCGCCTCGATCTCCTCCCGGTACTCAAAGGCGATTTCACTCTGAAGTTGAGCCACAAAACGCTCGTAGCTTTCGTTGGCCACTACGGTCAGGACGTTGAATCTCTCATCTCGCACCCGCTCGCCCACCTGGTCCACGGCCAATCGCACGCCGCGCCCGACCTCTTGCCGCTTCTTCATCTCCGACGCCGTCTGGTTGAGCGTGCAGATTTGAAAGATGTTGGGGTTGTCCCATCCCTCCCGCAGGGCTGAGTGGGAGAAAATAAAGGCCACCGGCTCGCCGAAGGAGAGCAACCGCTCTTTGTCTTTCATGATCAGGTTATAAGCTCTGCGGTCCCTTTCGGCCTCGCCGGTCTTGCTGTCTTCGAGGATGACCTCACCGCTACGGGTGCGTCGCTGGGCAAAGTAGGAAGCTTGCACATCCTCGGCGTTCCGGTCGCCCCAATCCGGGTGGACTTGCTTCACCTCATCGAAGGCACGGACGAACAGTTGGCGGATGAGGCCGTCTTCTGGGGCGTAGTTGTCTACCCGGTCAATGAAGAACAGCGACAGAACCTTGAGGTCGGCGTCTTTCAGCCGGCGTTGCTTGCGCATGTGTTCCTCGACGGTGTAGCGAATCTGGGCCTCGAAGATGGCCTCCTTGTCAGCCCCCAGTTCTTGGCCCAGTGCGATCTCTACGTTATTGGCGAAGCGTACATAGCCGCCGCTCAGACTGATCTCATCAATCTCGAAGCCAGCGTATTCTGTTCGGCCCGTCTTTTCCTGCAAGGAGTCGCCCGGTCGGGCGGACATCACGCGCTCCTTGACAATGCCGCTTTTCATCAGTTTGTGAATGGCCAATCGTGCCGTGAGGGTTCTCTTTTTCGCCTCAATGCTGTCCAGCCGCAGGTACGGCTGGCCGGTGTCGCCTTCTCTCATCACCGAGGCCACTTCGATGCGCTTGACCAGCCCTTGCCGGTAAGCCTCGTAGGGGGTGAGACGGTAGACAACGTTGTAGGGGTTGCGATGGGTGGCGCTGTAGCGTAGGGCCAAGAGGGGGTCTAGCACAGCCAGCGCCGCGATGCTCTTTTCGCTCTCCATGTTTTGCGGCTCGTCTAGGATGAGCACTGGGCGAGCGGCCTGCACCAGGTGCACCGGTGTTTCGCCCTGCAAGCGGTCGGTGGTTTGACGGATGATGTTGGATGCCTTGTTAAAGGCCGCAAGCGTCATCACCATGATCTCGACGCCGCCGGAGAGGGCGAACTGCCGTATTTGGGAGAGGTTGGCCGAATCGTAGGCGTAGTAGCCATAGGGGACGTTGCCGTAGAGTTCCTGGAAGTGCTTTTCGGTGATCTGTAGCGTCTTGAGGACGCCCTCGCGGATGGCCACCGAGGGGACAACAACGATGTACTTGCGCAGGCCGTAGCGACGGTAGAGTTCCAGGGCCGTGCGCAGGTAGACATAGGTTTTGCCCGTGCCGGTCTCCATCTCGACAGAGAAGTTGTAGAAGCGGACGTCCTTGGCACCAACAGCCGTCTCAATGCGCTCTTCGATGCAGATCAGATCAGGATCGGGCGCGATGCCGTTTTGTCGTTGGACTGCGTGCAGGTTGTCCAGCAGTTCCGACCCGCTCAAGTCCAGCCGGTTCGCCACAGCAGCGAAAGATGAGTGGCCGAGGGTAAAGTGCAGATCGGTCTCAATGCGCGGCTGCCCGGCAAAGAGGGACGTCACGGCCTCGATGGCCTGGAGTTGGAAGTCCTGGTTGGCGTCGAATTTGAGTTCCATGTTTCCTTGATCAAACTGTCTTGGCCCACCACTGTAAGGGCAGACTGCCCGTTGTGTCCCGCGCGACGTTGCGACAGAGGATCAAGCGCTCATCATACGAATCAGCGCGTCAGAAAATCTTCGAAGGGAGTGACGATCATTCAACATAGGGAGCGGCAACACCTCGGAGATGGAGGGCTTTAGGGCGTTAGCGGGCCCAACCAATCTCTCAAGCTTCACAACCCTGTGGCTTGGGTTGGTCGGATAATAAACCATCAATACTGGCAATTGCTTGCTGCCCGCGAAGTGGTCGCGCAGGAAGCCGATGCTTTCATACTTCAATCGATCCCGGTCTCTGTATCTAAGCACGGTTTGACCGTCGATTGGGCTTGCCAGAGTATGCTTCTTGAACTCTAGAACAGCATGAACAAGGCTGCGGCTGTCAACCAAGAGCATATCAACGTCCCCCGGCCAGAAATCGGGGGTGTGGGAAAGGAAACACTCGAGTGAGGAGTCTCCGTATATCAATCCCCCGGGCCCAATTGGGACCCTGCGTCCTCGCAAGGTTCGAATACGCTCACGAATGCTGCTAACATCGGTTAGCATAGCCTGTGGAGAAACGGATGTAATCTCCAATTCAACGATAGTCCTGGGATTGAAAGACCAAGGGGTTGATTCTTTGAACATGAAATAGTGACAACGCAGTGCGTGTTTGGCACAGAAGCGGATGAGCGCGTTGATAACACCCTCTGTGTCAATCTCGCGAATCGCCTGCTGAAGCCTTATTGCATCAGTGAGAGGCCAAGGTGTGCAATCCTCCTGCACAATGCGTTTGACCCACACTGCGTCCGGAATGCTGCGGTTGCGCCAGTCAACAAAGAAGCCGAAAGAGATGCCTATGAGGTCGTATGCTTGCAAGATAGACGGCTTCAGCCAGTCATGCGGCTCACCCGAAGAAGGATGGGTTATCGCCAATCGGCTACGGTCATCGCACCTGGCCCGTACTGGTAGTCTCAGCATGTTGCCCCCTAGATGGTTTTTAGCCGACACTGCAGCGCCAAGTTCGCTGCCGAGGTGTCGTCCAGCGCTTCGTCACGACATATCAACAAGTCATCGCGAGTGAGTTCCAACCCCATGAGAGTTGCGGCCCGAAGCTGGTCCTCCAGGCAAATGAAGAACGACTGCCCTTTGTCAGGATCGGTTACAAGATAGACAACACTTGCTTCAACGTGTTCGAGCTTCTCAACGTGACAGTTTAGACAGTAGCCCTCCTTGAGCGCCACCTCATAAATGACGTTTTCTACCGTCCAGCCATCCGCCAGAGGGTCAGTGAATAGAAACAGCTGCTGTGCGTAGGCATCTGGCGTGTCCTCATCCAGACCCGTCCACATCCGATAGTTGGACGGGGCCAGTTTGAAGACTTTCATGCCCAAATCCTCTCGTATCTCCTCTTCCTTTTCCTTGCTCTCCTGCATTTTGGCGATGACTCGGCGGATACGTTCCTTGCCAATTTCGGCGATAGTGGAATAGCCTGCATTTCGCGCTGTTGAGCCTACGGGTGTTGGCTCTGGCAACTGCACCATGATGAAGCGTCGGTTGCCACTATCCTCGCGGTTGAGTTCCAACACAGACTGGGCGGTAGTGCAGGAGCCGGCAAAGAAGTCGAGAACAATGTCATCCCCTGAGGTTGAAAGTAACCCCATCATTTTTATCAATCGGGCGGGCTTTGGATTGTCGAATACGTTCTTCTCACCCAAAAGCGCAGCCAGTTTCGAGGAGGCTTCCTGATTGCTTCCAAAGCGCTCGTGCTTCCAGAAATTGTGTGCACACTGCCCCGCTGCAAGGCGCTCGTGAAGGTAGTATTTCTTTCGGGGGAGCCCATCACCATCTCTTGGAAAATAGATCCTGCCTTCATCTAGCAACTTCATGTAAGTATCTTCGGTTCCAAGCCATTCCTCATCGAAAACCCTCCTGGTTGGTGATGTGATAACGTAGCGTGTGCCACTCTGGTTCGATCCAGCTTTCCAGGGCTTCGATTCCCAGGGGCCATTAGGGTCGTTATCGGGGTTGCTATACTGGCCCTTACGTTTTTCGGTCAACGGGATCCCGTAGAAAGTTCCTTTAACCTTGAGCTGTTCAGAGTTCTTCGCATAAACTAAGATGAACTCTGCCACCTTAGAGATCATCTTGGTTTTGTCATTCGGCTGGTTGTGCCGCCTACGCCATGCCACAACAGCCTCTTGATTGTCCTCGCCGAACACCTCGTTCATCACCTGGATCAGGTTTGACAACTCTGTTTCGTCGATGGAAATGAAAATCACCCCATCTTCCCGCAGCAGTTGGCGGGCCAGGAAGAGGCGAGGGTACATCATTGAGAGCCAGGCAGAGTGGTAGCGGCCGCTGGTCTCCGGGTTGCTAGTGAGAAGGTTCCCCTCCGCGTCCTGCTGGCCAGTGAGTTGCAGGTAGGTCGCCAGTGGGTCGGTGTAGTTGTCGGGGTAGATGAAGTCGTTGCCGGTGTTGTAGGGCGGGTCAATGTAGATCGTCTTCACCCGACCAAAGTAGGGCTTGTAGAGCAGCTTGAGCACCTCCAGGTTGTCGCCCTCGATGAAGATATGCTGCGTCTCGTAGAAGTTCACCGACTCTTCGCGGCAGGGGACGAGAGTGGCGCATGTGGGGGTTTGCAGCAAGCGAATGGCGTCGCGCTTGCCGGCCCAGGTGAAGGTGTAGCGTTCGGGGCCGTCGTCCACCACGTCGCCCAGCGTAGCCCGCAGCTTGTCCCAGTCTACTTTGCCCTCAGTGAAGGCTTCGGGGAAGAGTCCCTTTAGCCGGACGATTTGCGCGGCAAGCAAGTCGGCGGAGGCTGCTGCCACAGCTTCACCTTTTCTGTTTTGTTGTATCATCCTCAATCACCTCGCTGAGATTTAGCGTCTTCTTTAGAATTGCCAAGAACCCATCTTCTCCATATAGTATACCCGATTTCGCCTCGTTTTGCAACCAAAAAGCCACCGTGCGGTTGTCGCAGGTGGCTTTCTCACTCCGTAAGTCATAGGTCAACCGACAAAGCCAGGCGGACTGGCTCGTCGTCCGAGTCCCAGGGTCTGTAATCCAACGACTGGTCATACCAACCCTGTTCAAGCGCCATCTTGCCGAAGGTTATGAGTTTGCCCACATCGGTGTTTGCATTGCTCCCCATTCCCAGAATGCCCTACACTGCCAAAGAAGTCCGCTGCCAGTTGAGCCCAGGGTCTCGTAATGTTCTATTCCCCCGGAGTTGGGAGACGGCCATCTACTAGAAGACAGACTGGATGACCCAAGCTATCGCCAAAGAACATTAGTCCCTATCTTGAATAGCCTTCCAGGCCCTCCTCACATCCTTCCCAGTCTCAACAGCAACCCATGCCATAATTACTGCGAGTATGAACACAGCAAGATACCGCTTGATAGGTTGCTGCGACCCGCCCCACTCAGCCGCGAGAGAGACCACTATCATGAGCGGAAGCCACGCCCATCGCAACAGTAAGAGTCTGGCCTGTCTTGGCTTTGCCTCTTTAATGTCGCTGATGCCAACAATGCGCCCATCTAGGTGGAACCGACCGGGACTGAACTCACTCACCAGCATCTTAACTGCAAATGAGTCACCGGCATTTAAGAGAGTGCGCCTGAGCTGTATAATCCGCAAATCTGTGTCCAATGCTAGTGCGGGTGGAAGTTCGCTGTGCCATCCCCCACTTCCATCGGGGAGCAATTGAGGCACTAAGTTGGGAGGATTTGTCTCTGTAATTTGTGCTGTCAAGATTCGGGCTGGAGTATCTACGGATACGGTCAATGGGCGTTCGTAGTTAGTGGACTCGATTGGTTGGTTGCCTGAGTTGGTGATCTTGATAATAAGCAACCAAACCTTGCGGACTAGCTGTCCGCCAAAAACTATCTGTAAGTTTCCTTCGAGTTCTCCCGGCTTACTTATCAGGGGCTCACACGAGACAATCTCGTAGCTCAAAGCCTTACGACGACGTTGCAAAGAATACAGCACTAGCGCAACAACTATGGCTGCGATCCCAACGACAGCACCTATGAATTGCCACACTGGATCACGGAAGAACTCAAGCATACTGCCTGCAATCCGAACTAAAAAGCCTGTCTGCCTTGCGACAGACAGGCTTCCGTAATAACCTTGCCAGGCTGTCGCCGCAGCTTGGCCGCGCCTCGATGGTTCGCATCAAACCAGTCGGGGCTTTCATTATTCACCTGGCCCTATTGTACTAGAGTATGGCGGGCTGCGCAAGTCCTCTATCTCTTTTCTAGGGGGGTGGCTATCAATTAGTGACGGATCTTCTGATTGGTAAGTGGAAACAAGAACTCCCCGCCGGAAGACTTGCAAGGACCAGCGGGGAGACGCCCATGAGATACCACACTCGAAACGAGACATAGCGATGGGCAACTCTATTCTACAGCAAAAGTCGGAAGAGCGCAAGCACTACCCAGCGATCACATATAAGCCCCATCCAGCTACTAACGCGACTACAGCGGTTGAGAGCCACATGAACCTCCATGCAAAACTCTCAGCATAAGGGTATCGCCTGACCACATACACCGTAGCCAGTGGCAAGATAGGGGTGAGACACACCTTGAGAGCCCAGAAAGGAGCCACACCAAACCTGGCAAGGACGAAAGCGGGGAAGGGGTTGCCTTCCACCCCGCCTAATTGCAGGCCAACGTAGGTGGTTGCAGCGTCCAGGGCGTTGGCGGCGAGCCAGGCGGTGACGTTCTTCAGCCTGGATGGTCTTGCTTGGGTCATGGCTTCCATCTGGGCTCGTTTGGAAACAGAAGAGCCCCCTTGTGTGGTTGACGCAGGTGACTTTCAGTGGTTAGCACACGACGGATTTCAGGACACACCAGCGAGTGGTTAGGCGCGGCTCCTCCTACTCAATCCAAACCTTCAACCTGTCGCGGTGCTCCATGAGCTTCTGTGCAATTCGGTTTCCCACGAACTCGAAGTAGTTGCCCCCTTGCTGATTGCAGAAGTATTCATGACTCTGGATAAACCGTCCACGAGCAATGCTGACGTGAAGTAGGGGAAGCAGATTTGTCGCATTCAAATCAAAGTGATCAGCCCGCTGTCTAAACTCATGCCCCAATCTTCTTACTCCCCAGTAACTATGGCTTCGCTTTGGCTCTCCACCAAGCGCACGTCTGGCAAACTCGAATGCAAAAGCCCCGAAGCTGAAGAGTATTATGGGTTGATATTGACGAACTACCTCTTGAAACCCCTGCAACTCCCTCTCAATGATAGTTCCCCACTCGATACTGTTTGAGCGTGGCTTTCCTGCTGGGTCTCTAATTGCATTCCTAATGTAGACTGATGACATGTCAACTCGGCTCCGGCTTCGTCTAAACACTCTATCCTGGATTACTTCCAGCACAGGAGTCCAGACGCTGTGGCGAGCAGGATGGCGAGGGTCAAAGGGCGTCTCGAGAACAGTTTGCCAGTTTTTGGGATTGGAGTCTCCCAGCAACCAAATCTCAGAGCTTCTATCTCCGACTTCTTTTTTCATGGTAACTTCCAATCTGTGCTGGGCAAGCCACGCCATCACGGTAGGACTGCCAGTGACCCAATAGCCCTCGCTCAATCTCCTGCTTGCTCTAGAATCTCCTCAACCTCACGGAACAACGCCTCTCGATCCTCTTGTCGCTCCTTCAACTCCTTTGCATCCTCGTCCGTGACCAGCTTGCACCGGGGGCACCCACCCACGTCGTTCAGGGCAAAACCACAAATGCCACATATCACCCGCTCAGTCTCAGTCTTGCCTAGCGAGGCGATGATCACCATCAGTTCCTGGTCGCGGTACTTGTCCAGATGCTCGCTCAGGTCTAGGTCGCCTAACTGCCATCCGCCGCTCTCGCTCGGATAGCGCAACGCTCCCCGCAGCACCTCAGCGCCGGTCTCTTGGGCGATGGTGCCCAGTTCTTGGGCGTTAGCTGGATGCAGAAACTCAGTATGTTTCATCACCTTTTCCTCTCTCTCGGTCAAATGGCGCTCTTCTGCAAAACCGGCTCGATTAGCCGCACCGCCAGCCCGTAGCTACAACAGTCCCAACACGTCAGCCAGTTTCAGAAGCAATGCCACAACAGCGATGGCTACGAGCACCCAGCGCCATTCCCAGATGCCCTCTGCCAGATCGTTGCCCTGACGCCAGGCCGAACGTCCCCGCCGTGGCTGTTTGTCTTTACTCAAAGCAACCCCTCCTCCGCAAGTATCTCCCGCACCATTTCCCTAACTTGTCTCTCAGTCTGCTTGCCCATCTCTGGCCTCACCACGCTGAACACCTCGCCTGCACCACTGAATGTGTAGTGCCACCGGCCGTCAACCTCAGCCACGCTCAATAGCTCAAACTTGCCGGCTTCGTGCATGGCGGCGGTGGCAAGCAGGAATTGGAAAGCCTCTTGAACTTCGGGAGGTTGGGCGTCAAGCAGGGAGGCGAAAGCTTGGAGTTCGGGGGGAAGATTACTGATCGTCTTTTTCATGGTTGGAGTCGTGACTTTTGAATACAGCGCAGAGAGAGTTTTTGTCTATTTCGACTATGAGGTGCGGCTAACGTTTTGCGTGTATCTGAACTCGCCGAAGGCGATTTCGGCGTGAGCCAGTTACCTGCTGTTGTACGAAGTTACTGTCCTGAAATGCCTTCTCGACTCAGAGTTGAAACTCCGGGCCATCTGCGTCCACCGGTATCGTTGCGGCAAAGATGTTAAGGGGGCGTCTGTTGCTTGTAGGCTATGACAAAGAAACCTCGAAGGGGTTCCTCCGAAGATTGCGCCGCATCAATGCCACGGCTCGGCCTCGCGAAGTTCATGGTAAGGCTCGGCTCCTGCCCAGGATGATTGGGATCATAGAGATAAGTCGTCAATTCTCTTGTCGTCTCGTCGAAATCGTAACCAATGGTAACCACCTGGTGATTCTGCGTCGGGTCGTCGACTCCATGCCCGCGGATCAGGGCCAGAACTGCCGGACTCCCCTTGTCTAGTCTTCTACGCAGTTTAGGAAACTCTCTTCCAGCGGTAAGACGACCTACGTGTCTATCATCCCGCAGCATCCATTCGATGACCCTCGGTATCACCGGCAGCGACAGGCTGTCCAATTGTCTTTCCCAAAGGTAATTCCGCAACTCAGGTTCGACGTCCTCCACACTGGTGTGAGCTAGGACGGGGTTCCCCGCGTGAAAGTAGTCTAACGCCGCAAAACACATCCCTCCACACAAGCCGTAGACGATATGTCCGAGGTCAATGGAGCCAGCGAAAGGCAATTTGAACTCAAACGAGAATTCGAAACTATTGACGAACCGGAACCCATCATCCTGCGCGGAGAAGTCTGTTCTAACAAGCGCCATCTTTTTCACCTCCCTTGCCATTAGGAGTTTTCCCGGAAAGTCCCAGAGTGCATTTTCGCGAGCGACAAGCAGCATGAAACATCCGTCGTTTTACAGATTTACCCGCACCTTGCGGAGAGAGCTTTTGCTATTTCGGCTATTAGGTGCGGCTAACGTTTTGCGAATAAAATGAGTTCGTCATAGACAAACTTGGGTGAGTGTTAGCGAACCTTCCAGCCGCCATACTTTTAGGAGTGCTTTCTAGCGCACGGCTATTAGCACTGCTATTATTCCCGCAAGAACAAGAAGGTAGAAGACCGTAAACAACCATTGAAACCTTATGAGATTCCAGGGTGGATTTCTCGTTCGTATGGGCGCGATGGGGTGGGGTTCTTTTTTCTTTTTCTTTGGCCCCGCTTCATTTAGCTCAGCTTTGTCTAGTTTGTCTAGCTCAGCTGCGATTGTCCCGTTTGCTCGAACAACATAGTCAATTACTGCTGCGATTTTCTCGTTTGCTCGAACAAAGTTTTCAATTATTGCTTCTATCTTGAGAGTTATCAGTAGGTTCGAGATTGTAAACAACACTAGGAACGCAGCAACATAGCCAAGGTATGGTTCCAGGTTTCCAGTGGCGAGAGCATGGACAACACCGGCCACAACCACGGCATAGATGTTTACGCACCACATGCGGTAGTATTCCATGTGTCGTATGTGCGCCCAATTCTCGCCAAACAGTGGCATAAGAATATCTTTCGTGAGCGCAGCCGTCGTATCCTCCCCTGGCTTGTCTTCATGTTCATCGGTACTCATTCATTGCCTCGCTTTCCTGAGAAGCCCTAAGTGATACATGCTAGAGCTTGCCTACCTCCCTTGGCTTCTCATTACGTTCATCTAGGTGAAACTGTCTAAGCATGCATTATCGAAGGCGGCAAGATCAATTTCGGCTAACGTTCCACATCCAAGTAGATTCAATGTCGGGTCAAAGACCAAAAAAGCCGCCCCCCACTTGCCCAGGAAGCGGCTTTGTGCTATAGTTACTTCAAGCCTACCTCCTGGGCCGTTCAGGAGTAGGTGTAGGGATTACCAGAGACACGACTCTGTAATCCCTTTTCTATCGGGCTAAGCATAGTATATCATGTTTCGGCTCGTTAGACAACAGGAAGAGAGCCAGCTGTACGGTTGGCACAGGGCGATCAGCGCTGGCGTAGAGATGTTCATAACTTCCCCAAGTCTGCAGAAGCTTGAAGCGCCGCCCGAATCCGTTGCTCAGCTTGCCGCATGGGCTCTTTGTACCTTATCATTTTGTCACTCAGTGGCCACTGTTTGACGTGCAGGATTGGAACAACTGGCACACCGTGATGATGAAACCTCTGCCCGCACACAGTCAAAAAAGGCGCCCTTCCGGTCTGTTCGTAGATACCTTGCTCGGCCTTGGAGGGACGAGGGTGTGCCGCAGCAATGAAACGTGTCACCACCTCAGAGTCTTCGTCAATAAAGCCCAGCCGGCACAGGTGATAGAACGGCTGCACAGCCATAGGCAGAACGACTTTGAAGTGACCATCAGTGACAATTTGCGCAATCTGCTCCACACCACGCTGAGCCTGGTCATCGGGGATCAGTACCATGCCTGATCCCGGTGTGTGCGCCAGGAACTCGTTGCAGAGGTTGGTGACGTATAGCTCTGCCAGCGCTATGTCACGACAGGCAAGCTCATTGACGTAGTCCCAGACAGCCTTTGCTAAGTCGTACTTCTTAGCCTCAGAGCGAGATTTAGGGCGGGGACGTGCAAGATACTCAAAGAAGAACGCGACTTCGGCTTCTGTTTGGCTGCGCTGCAACCGCGGATCGTGGCCGATGACCAGGATGGTAGCTGTGTCAAGATCACCGGATGGCTTGACAGCTCTCATAACTCCTCCCGGACTATGCATGTCAACACTGACAGCAACGACTCTGGACTCGGTGACAAGATTGCCAGTACTCATTGTTGGGTCCTCCTTTTAGCCTTTTGTGAAGGAACGATGGTTGCCCGACGCTCCCCGGCAGATCCCAGTGTGCGAAAACCAAGCAAGCCGCCCCCACTTGCCCAGGAAGCGGCTATATGCTACTCTCTTGGCCTATTCCTGGGCCATTCAGGAGTAGGTGTTGGGATTACTGAGCGGCTACTCTGTAATGCCTTTCTTGTTTGGTTGCTAACGGACTCTTACCGGCTAGTAGTCGCTCAAAATCTGACTCCACATACGGCGCAGGTCACTTGTTCTTGCTTTTCCTTGAGTCGCCGAAGCATCATTTTCGACAGCAACGACAGATATCCGCCAGTATGAAAATTGTGAATACCCTGGCGTACTACTTCAATTGCGCCGGGAGTGCGACGCGGTAGTTGCTGAGCCAACTCAAGAGAATCCAGGCTGCTGTTATTGAGGACGGTATCAAACTCGTCTACACTCCAGTCTGGTGCACGTGTCATGACTGATCCCTCCCTTGACGACAGACGGGCTTCCGTGCTATACTATCCTTGCCAGGCTGTCGCCGCAGCTTGGCCGTTCCCCGGTGGTTGCCATCCAACCAGTCGGGGCTTTTCTTTTTCGTTGTTAATCCTATTATACTATGCCATCCCAGTTTCGTCAATGGCAGGGGATCTGGAACTCTAGAAGCCTGGCCGAAAAGTGGCATTTGGCTGGTTCCTGTTGTATAATAGCCCGACATTTGCAGTTGGAGGCCTAGAATGCTTGGAAAGCGATCGGCTCAACGGGGCCTGTTTGAAGCAGACCACCTGTACATCGATCATGTCGGTCGGGACTCTTTCTACGGGTTCCTGGCCAGTCAGCGCGGCCAGATCTTTCATGACGAAGACTTTGCCGAGCTGTACTGTCCGAACAATGGTCGTAACAGTGTTCCTCCAAGTCTGTTGGCCACTGCTCTTCTTTTGCAGACGTACGATCGTGTTTCGGACCAGGAGGCTAAGGATCGAGCCGACTTTGATCTG
>Ga0209991_10000699_pt1 | contig 14857 bp, 14 predicted proteins | sample ChitaG_FD_183167 | JGI IMG/M metagenome (GOLD analysis project Ga0209991, IMG submission 183167) | Deep subsurface microbial communities from South Pacific Ocean to uncover new lineages of life (NeLLi) - Chile_00310 metaG (SPAdes)... | ecosystem: Environmental > Aquatic > Marine > Oceanic >...
ATTCGTAAATTCGTAAATCGCTTTCAGTATGCTTATTGGCGAATATCATCATACAATTGATATTAAGAAAAGATTGGCTCTACCTGCTAAATTTCGGCGAGAACTTGGTAAAGGAGTAGTAATCACTCGTGGTTTAGATAATTGTTTAGTCGTTTATTCAGCCAAAGAATGGCAGGTAATGTCTGATAAATTGGGAAAATTGCCGGCCGGTCAGCTTGAGGCTCGAGGTTTTGCTCGAATTATGTTAGCTGGAGCCATGGAAGTAGAGTTAGATAGGTTAGGCAGGATTCTTATCCCTGACTATTTAAAAGAATATGCCAGCCTAAAAAAGAACGTAGTTGTCTGCGGTCTTTATAATCGTTTAGAAATTTGGAACGAAGAGAAATGGGAAGCCTACAAGAAAGAAACGGAAAAAGAGGTAGGCGATTTCGCAGCGAAATTAAAAGAATTAGGAATATAATGACCAATGACTCATGTACCTGTTTTACAAAAAGAAGTTCTTAAATATCTAGATCCTAAGCCAAATGAAAATTTTATTGATTGCACAATTGGGGAAGCCGGCCACGCCCTAGCAATTTTAGAGAAAACTGCTCCAAAGGGAAAAGTTTTAGGAATTGATTGGAATCCAGATATAATAAAAAGTTTAAAGTCTAAAGCCCGAAAAGCCCCGTGGGCCTCTGGCCTCTACGTGGTCCAGAGCTTAAGTTTGAAAGGCAGATTAATTCTTGTTTGCGATAACTTCGTCAACTTAAAAGAGATCGTTAAAAATCAGAATTTTCGATCAGTTTCGGGAATTTTACTTGATCTTGGAATATCAAGTTGGCATTTAGAAGAAAGTAAAAAAGGGTTCTCGTTTTTGCGGAATGAAAAATTGGATATGCGTTATAGCCCTTTAAATCCTCTAACTGCTGAAAAAATTTTAAATTTTTGGTCATTATTTCAAATCGAAAGAATTTTAAAAGAATATAGCCAAGAGCGATTTTCAAGACAGATTGCTAAAGAAATCGTTAATTCTCGCAAGGAAAAATCCATTCGAACTACTCTTCAGTTAGTAGAGATTATTAAAAAAGCGGTTCCAAAAAGGTACCAAAGAAAAAGACTGCATTTTGCTACCAGAACTTTCCAAGCTTTACGAATAGCGGTTAATGACGAACTAAATAATTTAGAAAAAACTCTTCCCCAAGCTTTAGAGATTTTAAAAATAAATGGAAGTTTAGTCGTAATCTCTTTTCATTCTTTAGAAGATAGAATTGTCAAAAATTTTTTTAGAGACTGGGCTAAGCCCTCCTTCACTTCAGCCTTCGCTAAAGCTAAGGCTTGCAAGAAAGCTACGGAGGGTAAAGAGGGATCGCCTAGAATTAAAATATTAACTAAAAAGCCGATTAGACCATCGGAAAAAGAGATTAAAATAAATCCTCGATCAAGGTCGGCCAAATTAAGAGCAACCCTGAAAATCTTATAAACATCTAAACATATTAACATATGAACAACGCTGTGACTCTAAATCCTCCTCTTTCGATTGTCCGTCCTTTAAGGCTTCGACTGAGCTCAGCCGAATGTCTTTTAAGGCGGAAATTTAATCTAAGAATTTTTTGGATTTTACCTCTTGTTTTAACAGGAATTCTTTTAGTTTTTTGTATTTTTCAGATAAATTCAGTAATTCAGAAAGCTTACCTTCTTCAGGGCTATGAAAAAAAATTAAACGAGATTTCTCGGGAAAATAAAAAATTAGAGATTAATTTTGCTAAAGTGAATTCCTTAGAAAATATCGAAAGCTTAGTTAAAAATCTAAATTATGAAAAGGTGGGAAAGATAAGGTATATTCAGGTTTTGGAGGGACAGATAGTAACAAAGTAGTGGACCCCTTTTTCAAAAAAAGGTGTCCAACCGCCAAAAAATATAAGGTGTAAAATTTCCCGGGACCTTATAACCCGTGGAAATTTTACAGATCAATGAAGCAGTGGCGACTAAATTTCATCTTTCTATTAATTCTTTTATTTGCAGCGGCTATTATTGGTCGCTTGATTTTTCTTCAAATTTTAAATCAGGAATATTGGAGAGCTTTAGCTAAGGGTCAGCAAATGTTTTTTGCTCAAATTACCGCTGATCGGGGAGAAATTTTTTTAAAAGATAAAGAAAATAATTTATATAACTTAGCTATTAATAAAGAATGGAGTTTGGTTTATGTTGCTCCAAATGAAATTGAAGAAAAAACCAAAATAGCCGAAGTATTAAGTCAAACCCTGGATTTAGACAAAGATTCGATTCTATTCAAATTGGAAAAAGAAACTTTTTATGAGTTGATAAAAAAGAAATTAACGGATCAAGAAATCCAAGATCTTAAAGACCTAAATTTATCTGGGGTTTACTTAGGAAAAGAAGTTGGTAGGTTTTATCCTCAAGAATCCTTAGCTTCTCATGTAATCGGTTTTTTGGGAGGAGATGAGCAGGGTCAATACGGAATTGAAGGTTTTTATAATGAAATTCTGGAAGGAAAGGAGGGATTTCACGAAGGTGAAAAAAGCGCCCGTGGGTTTCTCTTAGCTTTTTCGGAAAAACTTTTACCAGCCAAAAAGGGAACTGACGCTATATTAACTTTAGATTATAATATTCAATTTTTGACTGAAAAATTATTAAATGAGGCTAAAGAAAATCTTGAAGCAGAAGAAGGAACAATTATTGTTATGGATCCCAACTCGGGGAAAATCTTGGCTTTAGCTAGCTTTCCCAGTTTTGACCCTAATCGATATTCAGAGGTTGAGCAATTTGAGGTTTTTCAAAATGGAGCCATCCAGAAAATTTATGAACCAGGCTCCGTCTTTAAACCGATCGTGATGGCCGCCGGCTTAGATCAGGGGAAAATAACGCCTGAGACTACCTATCAGGACGAAGGTTTTGTAAAAATTGGAGGTTATACAATCTATAATTATGATAAGGGAGTCTGGGGTCAAAGGACAATAACCGAGGTCTTGGAAAAATCAATTAATACTGGAGCAGTTTTTGCTGAAAAACAGGTTGGGCATCAACTTTTTTTAGAATATATTGAAAGGTTTGGAATTTTTGAGCCGACTGGAATTGATTTAGAAGAAGAATTTTTTTCAGAAAATAAAGAATTTAAAAAAGGTTATGAAATAAATTTCGCCACAGCTGCCTTTGGCCAGGGAATAGGAATGACGGCAATGCAGTTAGCCAGAGCTTTTTCAGCTATTGCCAACGGAGGAAAATTGGTTAGGCCTTATCTGGTCGAAAATTCCCCTCTCCTTTCTAATTCTTTTTCTGAAGATGGGAGAGAGGTGATTTCTCAAAGAACTGCCTTTCAACTAACCTCGATGCTGGTTAGTGTGGTTGAAAACGGCTTTGCCAAGGGAGCAAAGGTTCCGGGATATTATATAGCTGGTAAAACTGGCACCGCCCAGATTTCCTGGCCAGCTTTAGGAGTTGACAAATCTGGCTATTCAGAAAAAACTATTCAGACTTTTGTTGGATACGCTCCGGCCTTTGATCCTCAATTTTTGATACTCATTAAACTCAACAATCCCAAAACCAAAACTGCTGAATATTCAGCAGTGCCTGTTTTTAAAGAATTAGCAAAGTATATTATTGATTATTATCAGATACCGCCTGACTACGAATAGAATCATTGGAGCATTTTAACATTTAAACATATAAATAAGTCTGAGATTAAGATGTTAAGATGCTAAAATGTTAATATGTCAATATGAATCTTTTATCAAAACTTATTTTTCTCTGGAAAAAGCCTAAAGTTATTATTGTTACTGGTAATGGCCGCTCTTGTGTTGCTGAAGCTATTTTCCAAGTTTTGAAACAATGTTTTTCCAAATCCGCCGACTTGTCCGCCGAAGATTTATCGAAGGCGGAAGCCTCTGGCGAAGGCGGGAAGGTCAAAAAAATAAGCGAAAAAGAAGGTAACCTTTTAGATTTTTTGAAAAATGAAATTTTGATTTTTGACACAGAATTAGCCAAGGCTAAAGAATTCAATTTCTTAATCAAAAATTCCAGATTGCCAATTTTAGTGGTAACTCAGGTGGGGGAAATTCCTTCTGATAAAGATTTTTTTGCTGGGGAAAGAAAAAAAGTTGAAGAAATTAAAAAATTGGTTAAAATTTTGCCTCCTTTTTCTCGTTTAATTTTAAATTTTGATGATGAGACTGTTAGAGAAATAAAAAGCGAGTCTTCGGCCCATTCTCTAACCTTGGGTTTTCAATCAGGGGCGGATTTGAAAGCTTCTGATGTTCGATTAAATTCAGGAACAAACTTTAAAATAAATTATGAAGGCAATATTGTTCCTGTTTGGTTGAACCATCTTTTTGGCAAAGAGCAAATTTACGCTGCTTTAGTTGCCGTAGCCTGCGGAATGATTTTTGAACTTAATTTAGTTGAAATTTCCCAATCCCTAAAATTTTATAAATCTCTTCCTGGTAGAATGAGATTAATTGAAGGGATAAAAAAATCCTGGGTTTTAGATGACTCAGAATCAGCCAGCGTTTTTTCGATGATTGAGGCTTTGGAAATTTTAGGAAAGATTAATATAGAGGAACTCACCCGCCTTCGTCAAGGCTTCGGCGGGCAAGGGAGAAAAATCGCTGTTTTAGGAGATATTCTGGGAATTGGCAAATATACCATTGAAGCTCACGAGACAATTGGCGAAAAAGTGATAAATGCGGCTAATTTACTTTTCACTATTGGCCCCAGGGCAAAATTCATTGCTCAAGGAGCAAAAAGTAAGGGTTTTTTGGAAGAGAAAATTTTTCAATTCGATGAGGTGAAAGAAGCAATTTCAGCCCTCAAAACTGAAATAAAAGAAGGAGACGTAATTTTAATTGATGGATCTACCGAAATGAAAATGGGAAAAGTGGTTGAAGAAATTATTGCCCGTTAGGTATTGACAAGAATTTCCAGAAATTATAAGATTAATTATTAAATAAAAATATGGATAATTCAGCGTCTAAAATCTATTTTATCCTTAAAGATAGCGATCAGAGGATCGGCTGAGTTTTTAAATGATATTTGAAGATTCGGCCGATCCACAGGATCGGCCTTTTGATTTTTAGGAACTCCAAAAATCAATAGGAGTAGCTCTTTAAGGAGGCAGAACCAATGAATAGGGAAAAAGCTAAGGAAGCAATGGAAAAAGGATTACCCGTGAGACTTCGAAGAGGGAAAGAAATATACGTTGGACATTTGATCGGAAGATCAGCAAGAAGAGATGGAAGGTTTACATTTAGCGGAGAATCAGAGCAAGGCAAACCGTTCCTCTATGACGGACATCCCAGTGAATTTTCCCTAGCGCCAAAGGAGGGATGATGAGAAAGAGAAACAGAAATGACAGAATAGTATTTGATTGCCCAAAATGCAAGACCTCAATTCAGACCAGAAATAGGAGACCAAAATGCCCTAATCCTGTCTGTAATGCCCTGTTAGTAGTAGAAGGAAAGAATCCTCATATTACTGTCAGGCTTCGGCGTCCGAAAGGACGAACTTCGTCATAGTCGCGACCTTCAAAAAGACAGTAAATCTCTACTGCCAAAGGCCGAGAGTAAAAGCTCTTGGCTTTTTATTTAAGTTGTGTTAAGGTTAAAAAGGTACTTTTTATAAGGAATAGGTGATGATTCTCGAGCAGAAAGGAGGTGAGACGGGATGGCTAAGCAGCCAAGAATAACAAGAACGATGTATGGGGGACTGAGGCCATTTCCGCCTCAATCTCCCGATAGTTTTCCTCAAAAGGCAATCGAGAAGATGGCAAGAAGAATTGACAAAATCTTGACCGATAGTCAAATTCCGGATAAAAAAAATAATTGGATAATAACTCAAGCTCTTTTGGCAGTTTCTTTGCGACAGGCAGCTACAAATGAAGAGAAAAGCCGAATTTTTCGCGAAATTAATAAACATATAGACGAAGGACATCGTTTAGGCCTTAGCGAAACCGACATTGGTGCCATTAATCGAGTAGTTCGTCAGAAAGGCCAGCCCGAGCAGCTTGGTCAATTGGAAAGCTTTCGCCAAAGATTATTGGCAAGGAGGGAAGACCAATGAATCATCACCCTCCTTTTATTGGCCTTATCGTCTAGTGGTTTAGGACGCCAGGTTCTCAACCTGGTAACACGGGTTCAAATCCCGTTAAGGCCACAAATTTTGGTGCGAGGCGAATTTGGTTGAGGGCGTTAAGAATTGGCTTTCAAAAAGCCATTTTTTTATTTAAAATGAAGTAATGACAAAAGACTACAACTCCCGTACCGGATCGAAGCTCGGTGCGGGACTAACCCCGCACCGAAACGAAGTTTCTGGTGCGGGGCCACCCACCGCATCCTCCCGCCTTCGGCGGGCCCCAATGCTTTGGCATAACCTTTCAATCGAGGAAGTTACTAAAATTTTAAAGACTGATTTAAAAGAAGGTCTAACCGAAAAAGAGGTAAGAGAAAGACGGGAAAAATTTGGTCCCAACAAACTTCCAGAAGAGAAACCCTTGTCCTCTCTAAAAATATTTCTGGAGCAATTTCGGAGCCCTCTGATTTATATCTTAGTTATTGCCGGTATTATTACTTTGATTTTAAAAGAATATACAGATTCAGTTGTCATTTTTGGGGCAGTGATTTTAAACACTATTGTTGGTTTTTTTCAAGAAAATAAGGCTTCCCAAGCTTTAAGAGGACTGAAAAAAGTGGTTAAATATGAAGCCAGAGTGATAAGGGAAGGAAATGAGAAAATTATAGATTCGATAGATCTTGCTCCCGGAGACATTTTTATTTTAAACGCCGGGGACAAGATTTCAGCCGATGGAAGAATAATTGAAGTTCACAATTTAAAAATCAATGAGATGGCCTTAACTGGAGAGTGGTTGTCAGCTGAAAAGAAGGCCGATATTTTACCTAAAAAAACTCCCTTGGCAGATAGAGACAATATGGTTTATATGGGAACTATCGTTGAGGATGGGAAAGGAAAAGTGGTAGTTACTGGAATTGGTCTTCAAACTGAAATTGGAAAAGTAGCTGAGATGGTCAAAGAAGCTAGAGAAGAGAAAACTCCTCTTCAGAAAAAATTGGCAAGATTAAGCAAACTAATCGGGGTAATTATTTTTCTGACTTCTGCCCTTATTTTTTTTGGCGGAATATTAAGAGAAAAAGACCCTTTAGTAATGTTTGAGACGGCGGTAGCGGTAGCAGTGGCTGCCATCCCCGAAGGACTACCCATAGCAATGACGGTGATTTTAGCCCTGGGGATGCAAAGAATCTTAAAAAGAAAAGGATTGGTCAGAAAGCTTTTAGCAGCTGAAACCTTAGGAAGCACCTCTGTCATTTGTTCAGACAAAACTTGTACCTTAACTGAAGGGAAAATGAGAGTGAGCCAAATTTTGACCCCCCACCAAATCTTTGGTGGGGGGCAAGCCGGAAAGGAAGATGCATCTCATATACTAGCCTTAAAAATTGCTACTTTATGTAACGAAGCCTTTATTGAAAATCCTGAGGAGGTGATGGAAAGATGGATTGTCCGAGGACGGCCAACTGACCGAGCTTTACTGTTGGCGGGGGTGGAAGCCGGAATCAATAAAAAAGAATTGGAAAAGCAATTTGGAAAAGTTGATGAGATTCCCTTTGATCCAATTCACAAATATATTGCCAGTCTATATAGAAGCTCTGCGAGAAATCTGATTTTATATATCTGCGGAGCACCAGAAAAAATATTAAAATTATCAACTTATTTAAAAATTAAGGAAACCCCAAAAAAATTAGATAATGAAAAAATAAAAAAAATAAATCTCAAATTGGAAGAATTAACCGGTAAAGGCCATCGAGTAGTGGCTGTTGCCTATAAAAATATAATAAATGATAAAGATAAGCTGGAAGATAAAGATATTAAAAATTTGGTTTTTGTTGGATTTATAGCCTTAAAAGATCCTTTAAGGAAAGAGGCAAAAGAGGCAATTAAGATTTGTCGTCAGGCAGGAATGAGCCCCATTTTGGCTACCGGGGATCATAGATTAACTGCTAAAGCTGTAGCTATTGAGTTAGGATTTAAAACTGAAGAAAAAAATATTCTTGAAGGAAAAGATTTAGATGAATTATCTGATGAAGAGTTTGAAAAAAGACTAAAAGAAATTCAGATTTATGCCAGAGTTGAACCTAAACATAAAATAAGAATTATTGAAGCCTGGCAAAGAAAGGGAGAGGTGGTGGCAATGACCGGTGATGGCATCAATGATGCTCCGGCTTTAAAGCAAGCTGACATTGGCGTGGCTTTAGGTTCTGGAACTGATGTAGCCAAAGAAGTTTCTGATTTAGTTTTACTAACTGATAATTTCTCAATTATTGTGGCAGCCGTGGAAGAAGGAAGAGTAATTATTGATAATATTAGAAAAACTGTTACCCTTTTACTTTCTCAATCTTTTTCGGAAATAATTTTGATTGGAGGCTCTATTATAGGAGGCTTACCTCTACCTATCTTACCAGTCCAAATTTTATGGGAAAATTTAATTGAAGGTAGTCCTCAGGGAATTGCTCTGGCTTTTGAGCCAAAGGAAAAAGGGGTAATGGAAAGATTACCCGATGATCCAAAAAGCCCGCTCTTAACTCAACAAATGAAGACAATAATTTTTGGTTTTGGAATTGTTACTAGTTTTATTCTTTTTGGCTTATTTTTGTGGCTTTATAGCACGTGGGGGAAAGAACGTTTGCCAGAAATCCGAACCATAATTTTTGCGGTTTTGGCCATTGATACTTTCTTTTATGCCTTTTCTTGTAAAGATCTAAGAAAAAATATCTGGCAATATAATCCCTTTTCCAATTTATATTTAATAGTTTCCATACTTTTCAGTTTTCTTATGTTAGCAGCTGCTGTTTATCTTCCCTTCTTTCAAAATTTATTAAAAACTCAACCTTTGAACCTTTTTGGCTGGTTTTTAATTTTAGGATTGGGAATAATAAACTTAATTTTAATTGAAGTCACTAAATGGTATTTTATAACAAAAAGAAAATTTAGTTAATTCTAAAATTCTAAAGATGAAAAAGACTATTTATGCTATAGCTACTCTTTCTGGAACCATTGTTGGCGTAGGTTTATTTTCTTTGCCTTATATTGCTTCCAAAGTAGGAATCTGGGTAATTTTAGGTTATTTTTTAATTTTAGGAAGTTTAGTCATTATCTTGCACCTTCTCTTTGCCGAAGTTGCTCTAAAAACTCCAGATTTCTTACGCTTGCCTGGCTATGCCAAAATTTATTTAGGAAATTGGGGCCAAAAAATAGCTTTCTTTTCGATTATCCTCGGTCTTTTCGGCGCAATTTTAGCCTATTTGATTGTTGGCGGTAAATTTTTAACAGTTTTATTTGAGCCAATTCTGGGAGGGAATGATATCATCTATACGCTTTTTTATTTTTCCTTAGGAGCTATTCTTATTTATTTTGGGATTAAAACAATTGCCAAGATAGAACTTTTTGGTTTAATTTTGTTTTTTTTAATTTTAGCTGTCATCTTTCTCCGGGGCCTCCCTTTTATAAAAGTAGAAAATTTCTTTCCCGAAGGTGGTTTACAAATGCAGTTTCTTTTTTTACCTTACGGGCTCATTCTGTTTTCTCTGTGGGGAGCCGCCTTGATTCCTGAAATTGAAGAAATGTTGGGAAGAAAGAAAGCCCTCCTCAAAAAAATAATTCCCATTGCTATTTTAATTCCAATAATTTGCTACCTTATTTTTATTTTTTTAGTTTTGGGAATTACTGGTCAAAAAACTTCAAAAGAAGCAATTATCGGTCTGGGAAATTTTTTAGGAGCAGATATTATTAGATTAGCCCTTCTTTTCGGAATTTTAACTACTTTTACTTCTTTTATTGCTTTAGGCCTTACCCTAAAAAAAGTTTTCTGGTATGACTTAAAAATCCCCAAAGACATCGCCTGGCTAATTGCCTGTTTCTTACCTCTTTTTCTTTTTTTGGCTGGCTTTAAAGATTTTATAAAAGTGATTGGTTTAGTTGGTGGGGTAATGCTAGCCATAGATGGAATTTTAATAATTTTAATGTACTTAGTTTGCAAAAAAATTCCTCGAATTTCAGCAACTTTCTTTTTAACCTCCTTTTTAATTTTAATTTTTATTTTAGGAATAATTTATGAAATATTTTACTTCATCCGAGGTTAATTTATGCCCTTTTTATACATTTTAATTTTCATTACTTCTGCTCTTTTGATTTTTTGGTCAGGCTCTTTTTTGGTTGGAGTTCTAATGAGAATGGCCAAATTTTTGGGTTGGCGGGAATTTGTAGTATCTTTCTTTGTTATCGCTTTCGCCGCTACCGTGCCCAATCTTTTTGTTGGAATTTCCTCAGCCCTCCACAAAATTCCTCAGCTTTCTTTTGGCGATGTAGTTGGGGGAAATATGATTGATTTAACTTTAGCTGTGGCTTTGGCTGCTCTGATTGCCAAAAGCCTTCCAGCTGAAAGCAAGTTAGTTCAGACTTCTTCAATTTTTACTATCATAATTGCTATTTTGCCCCTTCTTTTAATCTTAGATGGGACTTTGGGTAGGGGAGACGGAATTTTATTAATTGGAGCTTTTTTCTTTTATGTTTTTTGGCTCTTCTCCAAAAAAGAAAGATTTGTCAAAATCTATGATGAAAAGAAGATTAAGGTCGTTAAAGAATTTAAAGTTTTTCTGAAAGATATCGGGAGAATAATTTTAGGGGTAGCACTTTTATTGTTGGGGGCAGAAGGAATTGTCAGGTCAGCTTCCTTTTTTGCCGACAGCTTGAATTTATCTTTACCAATAATTGGAATTTTGATTGTTGGTTTAGGAAATGCCCTACCCGAAATTCATTTTGCCATAGCTTCAGCCAGAAAAGGTCAGACCTGGATGATTTTAGGAGATTTAATGGGTTCAGTTATTACTCCGGCTACCCTGGTTTTGGGGATTGTAGCTCTAATTTGTCCAATTGAAATCCCTGATTTTTCACCTTTTGCCATTGCCCGATTTTTTCTAATAATTTCAGCAATTTTTTTCTTATTATTTGTCCGAACCGGTAAGGTAATTACCAGAAAAGAAGCCCTCTTTTTACTCGGAATTTATATTATCTTTGTTTTAGTGGAAATCAGCCAAGAATGGCTGAAATAAAATCTCTCCGAGAACCGTTCTCACACTGTTACTGATCGAAAGAAATGGTAATTTTAGCGCCATGGCACAAATTGTCCGATAGGAAGAAGAGGGCTTGACAAAAATGCCTTCTTTTTCTAATCTTACGTTAGGAGGAAAAGTTCCCAGAATTGGGAAACTGAACCTTGACAACTGAATAGGGATAGGTAAAGCAGCCCGAAAGGGAGAAAGGAAAGGAAAGTGAAAAGGATCCTGGTAGCGGCAGCAGTTTTGCTTGGAATGGTTTTTTTGGCTTCCTCTGACGGAGGATACGCATTAGCTGATGGCACCTGGCACATAGAAACAGTAGACAGTATTGGTAGTGTGGGACATTACACTTCCATTACCTTGGATAGCAGTGATAACCCCCACATTAGCTATAGAGCGTGGACCAACTTTGATCTGAAATATACTTACTATGACGGCACCTGGCACATGGAAACAGTAGACAGTGGTGATGACGATGTGGGATATGACACTTCTATTGCCTTGGATAGCGGTAATAACCCCCACATTAGCTATAGAGATGAGACCAACGATGATCTGAAATATACCTACTATGACGGTACCTGGCATACAGAAACAGTGGACAGTATTGGTGATGTGGGAGAGGACACTTCCATTGCCTTGGATAACAGCAATAACCCCCACATTAGCTATTATGATTTGACCAACCGTGATCTGAAATATGCATACTATGACGGCACCTGGAATAAAGAGACAGTGGACAGTGCTGGTAGGGTGGGAGCGTACACTTCTATTGCCCTGGACAGCAGCGATAACCCCCACATTAGCTATTATGATGAGACCAACGATGATCTGAAATATACTTACTATGACGGCACCTGGAACATAGAGATAGTGGACAGTGGGGGTGGATGGTTCACTTCCATTGCCTTGGATAACAGCAATAACCCCCACATTAGCTATTATGATTTGACCAACCGTGATCTGAAATATGCATACTATGACGGTACCTGGCATATAGAGACAGTGGATATTGCTGGTGATGTGGGATACTGGACTTCCATTGCCTTGGATAGTAGTGATAACCCCCACATTAGCTATAGAGATAGCACCAACGCTGATCTGAAATATGCATACTATGACGGTACCTGGCATATAGAGACAGTGGATATTGCTGGTGATGTGGGAAGATGGCCTTCCATTGCCTTGGATAGCGGCGATAACCCCCACATTAGCTATAGAGATGAGACCAACCGTGATCTGAAATATGCTTACTACGTCCCACTATCTGCTCCTGTCGGTGGCATTGCCAAACTGCCGGAGATAGCTCAAACCCAGCTTGAGACAGCGGAACCTGAAGCTACCAGCTACATTCTCTTGACGGCAATTGCTGCAGCGATAGCTGCTGGCGCGGCTGCCCTAACTGGTACCGCGTGGTACGCCAGACGTCGCTGGCTCGAGTAACTTTTGGTTATCCCTTTTAAGGATAACTTTGAAGCAAAAGGAAGATTAATCTTCTCCAAGTCCCAGAGAGCATTCTCTGGGCTTTTTATTTTTGAAAATTTGACCAGTGGCTATTAATTTGCTAAATTGGGTTAATGAATAGCCTTTTTTTAATTGTTGTAATATTTTTAATTGTGGCAGGTGGAGTTGCGATTTCAGCTTTTTTCATTAGAAGGGAAATGCGGGATTTGAAAGAAAAAAAGGAGGATTTAGCTTTAGGTTTAATTAAACAAGATATTGAGGCAATGAGAAAGAGATTTGAAGATGGTTACGGCCAAATGGCTCGAGAGTTAGGTATAGTTCAAGAAATTGGCCATGCCATGAGAGATTTTCAGGATTTTTTAAAGTCTCCCAAACTAAGAGGAAATATTGGTGAGCAAATTTTAAGAGATTTATTAGAACAGATTTTACCCAAAAGTAATTTTTCTTTGCAATATCAATTTCAAGAAGGCCAAATCGTTGATGCCATTGTTAAAACAAAGCAGGGAATAATTCCCATTGATTCTAAGTTTCCCCTAGAGGGTTTTAGAAAAATAGCCCAGGCAAAATCAGAAGAACAAGACCATTATCTTCGAGAATTTGTCCGGGACATAAAAAAACATATTGATGACATCTCAAAAAAATATATCTTACCTCAAGAAGGAACAGTTGATTTTGCTCTAATGTATATCCCTTCTGAACCTGTTTATTATGAGATTACTTTAAATCAGCCAGAACTTTTAGAACGTGGCTATAATAAAAAAGTCTATTTTGTTTCACCAAATAGTTTCTATTATTTTTTAAAAATCATTATGATAGGGCTTGAAGGAGCAAAGATTGAAGAAGCTTCAAAGAAGATATTGGAAGGCCTAAAGGCAATTCAACAAGAATCAATGAAATTTGGTGATGAGCTAGGAATCCTGGCTTCCCATATTGACCATGCCAAAGGAGCCGCAGATAGAGCTCAGTCAAGATATGGGAGGTTGGTAGGCAGAATTGATGGCTTGAGATTATTGGAAATGCCTGAAGAGAAGAAAAAACTAGAAGAACCAGAAAAATAAAATTGTTAAATTGTTAATATGTTAGCGGTTATTAAGACTGGTGGCAAACAATACCTTGTGTCACCGGGAGATAAAATTAAAATAGAAAAAGTTAATAAAAAAGAGGGCAGTGAAATTACCTTCAATGAGGTTTTATTATTAGAGAAAGGAAGAAAAACAGAAATAGGAAACCCTTTAATTAAAGGAGCAAAAGTCGTTGGAAAAGTTTTATCTCACGGCAAAGGTAAAAAAATAATTATTTTTAAATATAAAGCTAAAAAACGCTACAAAGTAAAAAAAGGCCATCGTCAGCCTTTTACCGAAGTAGAAATATTAAAAATAGAAACTCGTTGAAATTTACTCACTTCGTTCGCGAAATATACTCGCTAACGCTCGTGAAACACAATTGTATTTCAATTTATTTCTATTTTATTTCGCAGCCACAGGCTGCATATATCTATCTTCGGCCTTCTAAAGCCGAAGATAAAGTTTCTTCATCAGCATATTCTAATTCTCCGCCTACTGGTAAGCCCCGGCCAAGCCGGGTGATTTTTATTGGTTCGGCAGGCTCACCACCAAATTTCAAGGGTTTTAGTATCCTTTCAAGATATAAAGCGGTAGCTTCGCCTTCGGTAGTGGGATTGATAGCAACAATGACCTCTTTAAATTCTGAATGAGGAAGGTCGAAGGCTGAAGGATTCTTAATTCTCTCCAGAAGTTCTTTTGCCCTTAATTGTTTAATGTCTTCCTTCTTTAAAGTAGATACCGTTCCTCCCAAAATAAAATAGAGACCATTGTATTTTTTTGTCTTTTCTAAAGAAATTAAATCAGTTTCCTTCTCAATTACACAAAGTAAGGTTCTGTCTCTTGAAAGATCAGAGCAGATTTTGCAAAGCTTTTCTTCATCCTTGCCCTCCGAAGCCTTGGCGAAGGAGGGCTCAAAAGAGTTGAAACAAAAAGAACAAACTTTTACAGATTTTTTTAGGTTGATTATCAATTTTACCAGAATATCTATCTCTTCTTTTGACAATTTCAGTAAATAAAAAACAAAACGGGCAGCTGTTCTAGGACCAACTGTAGGAAACTTAGAAAATTGATCAATTAACTTTTGAATCGAGGGAGGATACACTATTTCGGGTTCTTAGCTTTTAGCTTCTTAGCTTTTTAGCTGGATGTAATCGCGGTTCTAAAAACCTAAAAAGCTAATTTCTAAAAAGCTATTATTGTTCCTGGTATTCT
>Ga0209991_10000700_pt1 | contig 14850 bp, 11 predicted proteins | sample ChitaG_FD_183167 | JGI IMG/M metagenome (GOLD analysis project Ga0209991, IMG submission 183167) | Deep subsurface microbial communities from South Pacific Ocean to uncover new lineages of life (NeLLi) - Chile_00310 metaG (SPAdes)... | ecosystem: Environmental > Aquatic > Marine > Oceanic >...
GATGGGATTGCCACGCCCCCACGTGTTGGGCCTGGCAATGACGGGCAAGGTCATGTCAGGCTCCATATAGCTGACTCTGATTTGCGTTGCTACTGCTATTTCAGTATTATGAATTCGATGGAAGTCAGTGCGCTCATAGAACAGGTCAGCACTTACCTGCCTGATGACGAAGTAGCTGTGATCAAGGCAGCTTATGAATTCGCTTCTCGGGCTCACGAAGGACAGGTGCGCAAGACAGGGGAGCCGTATTTAGAACATCCCTTGAATACCGCCATGTCGTTGGTTGACTTTCACCTTGATGCTGACACCATAGCTGCTGCCTTACTGCATGACGTTCCCGAGGATTGTGGCGTGCCGTTGGAAGAAATCGAAGCCAGGTTTGGCTCACAAGTAGCAAAACTGGTAGACGGAGTCACGAAACTGAACAAACTCTCACGTCGATCTCGAACGGGAGACACAAAGTCGACAGTCCAGGCCGAAAGCTTACGCAAAATGCTCCTGGCTACCGCTGAAGACCTGCGAGTGGTTATTATCAAACTGTCAGACAGGTTGCATAACATGCGCACGCTGGGGGCTTTACCCCCGGACAAACGGCGTGCCATTGCCCAAGAGACCCTGGAGATATATGCTCCGCTAGCGCACCGTTTAGGTGTGGCACAGGTCAAATGGCAATTAGAGGATCTAGCCTTTCGCTACCTGGAGCCGCGCTCATACCATCGAATTGCCCGCTTAGTAGCGGGGAAGAGAGCCGAGAGGGAAGCCTTCGTAGCCGAGGTCAGTCAGAAACTGTGCCAGGAATTGGATAAAGCAGGCATCAAGGCTAAGGTTTCCGGCCGGCCGAAACATATTTACAGCATATATAGAAAGATGGGCAAGTATGATGCGCAGGGCAAGGAATTCAGTGATATCCATGACCTTTCCGCGTTGCGTGTGTTAGTAGACTCAGTTTCAGATTGTTACAAGGCACTCGGAGCAGTCCACAATTGCTGGCGTCCTGTGCCCGAGGAGTTCGACGACTTCATCGCCAACCCCAAGAGCAATGGCTATCAGGCCTTGCATACTACGGTGATGTGCCAGGGTACGACACCGCTGGAAATACAAATTCGAACCCATGATATGCATCGCATCAGCGAATATGGCGTGGCTGCTCATTGGCTCTACAAAGAGGGGAAGGCAGGCAAGCATTCTGTAGAGGAGACGGCTTGGCTGAGGCAATTTGGTGATTGGAGGGAAGAACTTGAAAGCGAGGATTTCCTGGAGTCTATTAAGACCGACGTTCTTGTGGAGCGAGTATTCGTCTATACCCCCAAAGGGGAGATAAAAGAGTTGCCCAGAGGTGCCACTCCTCTCGATTTTGCTTTCCGGGTTCATACGGACCTGGGCTACAGATGTATTGGCGCGAAGGTGAACGGAAGGCTTGAACCACTGAACTATGTTCTTAAGAACGGCGATGTGGTGGAGATTATGGCCAGCAAGGGAGATAAAGGCCCCAGCCTGGACTGGCTTAACCCTGAGGCTGGCTATGTTAAGACGTCTCATGCACGAAGCAAGGTGCGTCAATGGTTCAGAAAGCAAGAACGAGGTCAGTGTATTGAAGCCGGCAGGCAGATTTGGGATAAGGAACTTAAGAAGCTATTCGCCGGTTCGGTCAGTATTGAGGAAGTAGCGCATCTACTTGACTATGTCGACGCAGATGACCTTCTTGCTGCGCTGGGCAGCGGTAGCGTCAGTGTTTCTCAGATAGCCCTCAAACTTAGTGGAGACCTGGAGCCAGTGGGAGAGGGGGTTACAGTTCTGCCTCCGCGGAAGGTTCGCCCAGTGAGTGTCAACGTATTGGGTGTCGGTGACTTGCTTACCCGTTTGGCTGAATGCTGTCATCCTCTGCCTGGGGATAAGATTATTGGCTACATTACTCACGGTCGGGGCATTACCGTACACCGCGGAGATTGCCTCAATATCATCAACGAAGACGACAAGGAAAGATTGATCAAGGTGGAATGGGGTGAAGTGGCACAGGTTTATCCTGTGATGATTCAGGTTGATGCCTGGGACAGAGTTGGTCTTGTCAGGGATATTAGTGCTATCATAGCGGAGGAAAGGGTGAACGTCACCGAGTTAAGCTCCGTAAGTCACCTCGATGATAGCGTCTCATTGCATGTTACGTTGGAGGTGAAAAACGGCGTCCAGTTGAGTAAAATAATATCCAGGATCTATACCATCTGGAACGTAGTAAGCGTGATGAGAAAGGGGGCATAAGTGTCAAATATCAAGTCGGGTAACAAGGCAGCCAGGACGGCAGAGAGAAAGCGGCTTCGGAACCGCTTAGTGCGCCGTAGTCTTAAGACCTACCTGACTAAGGCGAAAGTCGCAGCTGATGCCGGGGAAGAATCGGCACATCAGAAGACGATGACGGCCATAAGCAGTGTAGATAAGGCGGTGAGCAAAGGAATCATTCACCGGAACAAAGGCGCCAGGCTTAAGTCCTTCTTGATGAGCGTTTTACGTAAGGAACACGGAGCGACTAACTGATACAAAGATGGCTATTAAGCCGCTTTCAACAAAGCAGGAACGAATTATCAGCTTCGTCACCGGCTTTCTGCATGGCAGAGGCTATCCATCTACGATTAGGGACATTGCGGCTGGATGCGGAATAAGCTCTACCTCAGTGGTGGCTTACAATCTGAAGAAACTGGAACAAGCGGGATACATCCGCCGCCACAGCGATATATCTCGAGGAATCAAGTTCCTGACCCCGAGGCAAGAAGGAGGCAACGTCGTTAGTATTCCCATAGTGGGGGTAATAGCCACTGGCGAGCCCATTCCGGTGCCTGCCTCCGATACAGGAAATGTTCTTGCCACCGAAGCATTGGAGGTGAGCGAGGAGTTACTGCATGGCAAGCAAGATATATACGCCCTTCACGTAAAAGGCGACTCCATGTTAGATGCCCTGATAGGAGATGGGGACATAGTTTTGATGGACTATGTGAACAGTGCTCAGAATGGCGATATGGTGGCCGTCTGGCTCAAGGAAGAGCAAGAGGTCACGCTTAAGAAGTTCTTCGTTGAGCCAAATCGCATCCGCCTGGAGCCAGCAAACAGAAAGATGAAACCCCTTTATGCTAATCCGGATAACGTCGAGATTCAGGGGCGGGTGGTGGCTGTGATTCGACGTGTCCCATAGCTTGGGAAATGCAGCACCACAAAGGAAATTGTTTGAGAACGGTCCGGTTCTTTGCTTCTGATTTGTAGTTTAGTGTGATGTTATCCCAATTCCAAGCGGTAGGGCAGGCTCTCTTTACTCAAGGGCTCGTCTTCTCCCAGGGAGGTAACCTTAGCATCAAGCTTGGGGAGCATCTAGTTATTACCCATCGAGGCAGCACCTTGGGCTTCATTCAGGAAGGGGATTTGGTGGAGACGGGGATAAGCAAGAACAATCGGGCTACCCCACTGGCTTCAAAGGAACTGGAGATCCACCGCTATATCTATAAGAACACTTCGGCATCGGCAGTGGTCCATGCACATCCTCCTTACGCCGTTGCCTTGTCATTCACGGAAGAAGAGATCGTGCCCTGCGATTTAGAGGGGCAGGTCTTGTTGTCCAGGGTACCTGTCTTAAGCACGGATGCGATGGCAAAGCTCGAAGACCTTGCGGGGGAGATAGCCAGGCTACTGAACGAGTACAGGGTCGTTCTGGTGCGGGGTCACGGGAGCTTCGCCGTCAGTCAGTTATTGGAGGAGGCCTATTACTACACATCTGCCCTGGAACAGAGCTGCCGCCTCCTTTACCTGCTGAAGACTCTGAGGGTAGTCCCGGGGTGACCGTCGCTTAAGGATTCGCCTCTAACCCTGCTGATTCAGGCGAAAACAGGTAATACCAATCGGAGTACTCAGGGGTTTTCCCCAGCATCACCTGGGCGAAGAGCTTCTGTAGTGCGGCGGTTACCTCGCCAATCTTGCCCGTGCCCACCGGGCGACGGTCGATTTCCAATATAGGGGCTACGTCGGATGCTGTCCCGGTGAAGAAGCACTCTTCAGCCACATAGAGTTCGCTTCTGTCAACCGGCCTTTCAATCGTATCTATGCCTAACTCGTTCTTAGCCAGCTTCATGACCGTGTCCCTGGTAATGCCCATAAGGATGTTGTCGTATGAGGGAGGAGTTATCAGTCTCCCCCCCAGAACAAGGAAGATATTCTGGCCGCTGCCTTCGGAGACATGCCCGCCCTGGGTCAGCAGTATTGCCTCGTCAAAGCCGTTCTCAAGGGCCTCGGTCTTAGCCAGGGCGCTGTTTACATAAAGGCCACAGATCTTGCCCCGAGGCGGAATCATGTTGTCATCCACGCGATGCCACGATGAGACGCAGCAGCGAACACCCTTCTCTGTATCAAGGTAAGTAGGAAATGTTGCCACGATAATGAAGAAGTCATCGTCCAGGTTGTGGAGACGGATGGCCAGGTTCTCGGAGCTCTTGTAGGCTAGAGGGCGGATATACACGTCTTCCCGGTAGCCGCTTCTTGCCAGAAGCTCCGATGTCAACTGGCAAAGCTCATCAACTGAGTAGGGAAGATTCATCTTCAGGATGCGACAGGACTCAAGCATGCGTTTATAGTGGTCCCGGACTCTAAAAAGGCAGAACTGTCCCCGATCGCTATCCCAATTGCCGCGAATCCCATCGAAGCAAGCGGTGCCGTAGTGGAGAGCTTGCGTCAGGATGCCGATCTTCGCCTCGGATAACGGCATGAACTGCTTATGGAAAAAGGCATAAGGCGGCATCTTGCTTCCCTCTCTACTTGCTCCAAACGAATCTGATCACAATTATACCGTAGCCTTAACCTCAAAACAAGGTTCTGCCTTTGGGCCTGTCATCGGCAGTAGACCAACGGACGTGAACGTACAGTCCCGGAATGCCGATTGAACCGAGTGCAAAGGGATAGCCACTGGTTTCTCTGCCATCGTGTACAGTAGCTGTGCCAGGCAACGTTGCCAGATTTGCTCTCTGCTGTTCCTCTCGCCCGACGTCCAGGGAGTGTACCATGAGCTGATCCACTTCATCGCCGGCCAACTGGTTTTCACAGGTTTGCTCGGAGACCTGCCCGGTTCAGATGGCCTTTGCCCATTCAACCGCGTTTACGAAGATCTGCAGGCCGTCCCCACAATTCCGCGGGGTCTCTCTGCCCCACCTTGGGTGCTGTGTCCAGCGGACAAAACGCTCAGGATGCGGCATCAGCCCGAAGATACGTCCGGAGGCATCACATATGCCGGCTATGTTGCCGAGTGAACCGTTCGGGTTATGAGGATACCCGGCCGAAATCCCTCCTTTTTCATCAGCGTAGTACAGAACTGCATTCAGGCTCTCCGGTACACCGGTTGCAGCAAACACCTTACCCTCTCCGTGGGCAACGGGAAGATACATATTGCCTATGCCCCTGGTGAAAACACAAGGAGTTGTTTCGTTAATGCGCAGATGAACCCAACGGCATTCGAACCTTCCCGAATCGTTGGCGGCAAGCGTCAACGACTGGGGATTTGCGTCCCCGCATCCCGGCAGGATGCCGGCTTTCAGCAGCACCTGGAAACCGTTGCAGATCCCCAGGATGAGCTTTCCATCATCAACAAACCTGCGAATGTCCTCGTCGAGCTTCAGCCTCAATTCATTGGCCAATATCTTCCCGGCTGAAATATCATCGCCATAGGTGAAGCCCCCGGGTATCACCATTATCTGGAAAGAGGAAAGCAGCTTCTCCTCGCGCACGAGTTCACTAATCTGCGCGGATTCCACTACTGAGCCAGCCAGTTCAAAGGCAAACGCCGTCTCCGCGTCACAGTTGGTGCCGGCGGCGTGCAGTATTAGCGTCCTTACTTTAGCCATTAACTCAATATCCTACCAGCGGAGCGGTTTCTGCCACGCTTCCTTTAGTTCGGCAAGCGACGCCAGAAGAACCCTATTGCCTGAAATGCCATACACATCCAAGCCTTGTTTGTTTGTCACCCGCCCGATGGCGGCGAAATCGACTCCGGTCATCATATTCTCAAACTCAGTCTTGTGTTCTGGAGCCACCTCTACTAAAAAGCGCGTGTTAGATTCAGAGAAAAGAACGAAATCGTCTCGACTTATCGGTTCACCCAGCGGGACCTCCCTTAGACAGATTTCCATTCCGAGCCCTCCGGCAAATGCCATTTCAGCAACGGCCACCGCAATGCCACCCTCGCTGCAATCATGACAGGCCTTGACCAGGCCGTCCTCCACGGCTGTGCTAAGGGCATTCATAAGCTGCTTCCCTCTCCCGGGATTCACCTTGGGTACATTGTTTCCTATGTAGCCATGAATGCTGTAGTAGTGCGAACCACCTAGCTCATTCCAGGTGGCGCCAACGATGTAGATGAGATCGCCCTCTTGCTTGCAGTCCATTGAAATCGCCCTGTTCACGTTTGATATCACTGACACCGCAGATATCAGAAGTGTAGGCGGAATACAAATGCTATCGTTTTCAGTCTCATATTCGTTGTAAAGGCTATCCTTACCCGAGATAAACGGAGTCTCGTACGTAACTGCCATATCGTAGCACGCCTGCGCTGCTCTCACCAGGCCGCCCAGTCTGTCCGGCTTTTCTGGGTTGCCCCAACAGAAATTATCGAGCAGTGCTACTCTTCGAAGATTACCGCCGACGGCAATAATCTGCCTCAATGATTCATCTATGGCAGAAGCGGCCATCCAGTACGGGTCGATATCCCCATATTTGGGATTGATGCCGTTAGATACAATGATACCCATGTCGGAATCGAGCACAGGCCTGATAATGGCAGCGTCGCCGGGACCATCATTGCCTGTTCCTACGAGAGGTTTGAGGACACTGCCGCCCTGTACCTCGTGATCATATTGGCGTATCACCCATTCCTTGGAGCAGACATTCCACGAGCCCAGAATCTGCAGTAAATCCTCCCGCAGGTCAGAGGGTTGAGAAAAGTCTGGCTCCGAGAAACGCGGCGCGTCCCAAACTGCTTCGCGCTCAATCTGCGGCAGACCACCATGCAGGAATTCCATATCAAGGTCGCCAACGGAATTTCCGTCATAGAAGAGCTGGAGACGTCGGTTTTCTGTGAACTCACCAATGACCGTAGCTTCCACATCTCGGCTCCGGAAAAGGGCAGTTAGCTGCTCAATGCTGCTTTGCGGAACGGCGAGCACCATTCGCTCTTGGGATTCGGACAACCATATCTCCCTGTACGACAGCCCCAGATACTTCAAAGGGACTCGTTCCAAATGGATGCGTGCCCCCGTTTTTGCCGCCATTTCTCCTACTGCTGATGAAAGGCCTCCCCCACCACAATCAGTGATCCGCCGATACAGTCCTAAGTCTCGCGCCTTAATCAGAACGTCAATCAGCTTCTTCTCCATGATGGGATTCCCTATTTGAACTGAGCTGGCTGAAACACTCTCAGATTCTCTGGTAAGGTCAGCGGAAGCAAAGGTGACGCCATGAATTCCGTCACGCCCGGTTCTACCGCCCACGAGCACGACCAAATCCCCCGGTTCCTGCTGGCGTATCTGACTCATGCCTGTCGGTATCAGTCCCACTGTTCCGCAGAAGACCAGCGGGTTTCCTATATATCGTTCATCAAAGAGTACGGTTCCATTAAGCGTCGGAATGCCGAGGCGGTTTGCATAGTCGGCCACTCCGGCACGAACGCCTCTGAAAACGCGTCGAGGGTGCAGAACACCCTTAGGCAGCCTCTCATAAGGGAAGTCGGGTGGTCCGAAACAGAACACATCGGTGTTCATGATAGGCTTGGCCCCCAGGCCTGTGCCCAGTACATCGCGGATAACCCCGCCTATTCCTGTTGCCGCTCCTCCGTAGGGCTCCAATGCCGATGGATGATTATGTGTTTCCACTTTGAAGCAAATTGCATAACGACCATCGAAATCTATGACACCGGAATTGTCCTTGAAGACCGAGAGACACCAGGGTTTCTTCAATTCGTCGGTGGCTTTCATGATAGTGCTTTTGAGTAGATTGTCGATAGTAAGTTGACCAAGCTTGATTCTACTATTGAAGGTCTTATGCACACAGTGCTCAGACCATGTTTGAGCCAGAGTCTCAAGCTCGACATCGGTTGGATTGCGGCCTAGTTTGGAGAAGTGATCCTGAATCTGCTTCATCTCGCTTAAACTCAGCCAGAGCCCGTCCTTACTCACCTCCATTAGCCGGCTATCATCGGCGCTCAGCAAGTCGACTCTGTTCAGGGTGAACTCATATTCTGCGGATGGCGCAGAGACCGCCTCATACTCGGTGACGACATGCTGGACAACGCTGTTAACCAGCAACTTATCGCAGATAGATTGAAACGCTTCGTCGGAGAGTGTTCCCCACAGCAAATATCTCTTTGTGGTTCTTACTGACTCAACGGTGGTGATGCCGAGATCACGAATTCCCTTCCTGATGCTCTCCTCCACAGGATCTATTACACCGGGATTGTAGGCAACCTCAACAGCACGAGCACCGTGGTATGAGAGCCTTGCAGCGGCTTCATAATAGGAATATTCTTCGACTACAGGATCAACCAGGAGTTCTTCGCAGATTCTTCTTACCTCGTTTTCGCCTAAGTCTCCCTCAATAAGGTATATGTCACTCACTCGCGCCTGCTTTACGCTTGCGATGCCGAGGTCGAGTATATCCTTTTGCAGAGCTTCTCCTTTCGGGTCGCGGAACCCGTCCTTTATAGAGACTTCAACTCGATACAAAAGCACTCCTTTCTGTCTCTACCGTCTTAGCAGCATCAAATGTATTCCCACACGTTCACATCGACTGTTCTGCGGTGATCAGAAGACAGACACATGCCAAATGGGTCACACACTTCGGACAAACGATCATTAGTCATGAGGGCCAGGGCATATCCTCCTGAAGATGCTGCACCACATATCTTATCTTATCGACCCGGCCTTTCTCAAGAGAAAGGATCGCCTGATCGGGTATGACGTCGGCATCCGTGGAACTGCAGAATGTATGGCCCTGGCGAGAAAGCTCTTCATATAGGAGCTCAGCGTTAACAATATCCCCGTTGTATACTAATGCGAGCTATAATATCGGCAAGTATTTCTTAAGCTCATAGTCTGTTACCTGAGTCCGATAGTTATCCCACTCAATTCTCTTGTTCTTGATGAAAGCCTCAAAAAGATGGCTGCCGAGTGCCTCGCGCACCACCTTGCTCTTCTCTGCCAGCATTATAGCCTCCAAGAGGCTAGCCGGTAGTGTTCCTATCCCTCGTTTGCGTCTTTCCTCGTCAGTCATGTCATATACGTTTTCCTCCACAGGGTCAGGAACTTCGTACGCCCTCTCGATTCCTTCTAATCCGGCCGCCAGGATTACGCTGAAGGCTAGATATGGATTGCATGCCGGGTCAGGCGACCTCAACTCAATCCTGGTTGATTTCTCTCTGCCGCGGCGATACTCCGGGACCCGGATGAGGTCGGAACGATTCTGCCTCGCCCAGGAGACATATACCGGCGCTTCGTAGCCTGAAACAAGTCTCTTATAGGAGTTAACCCATTGATTGGTAACCGCGGTGATTTCGGGAGCATGTTTGAGAAGTCCGGCTATGAAGCACTTAGCCGTCCTGGACAGGCAGTATGCATCATCTTTGTCAAAGAAGGCGTTCCTATCACCGTTGAACAGCGACTGGTGGACATGCATGCCACATCCGTTCATGCCAAAGATGGGTTTGGGCATGAAAGTGGCGTAGACTCCGTGCTGTAGCGCGACTTGCTTCACCACCAGACGGTAAGTCATCACGTTGTCCGCCATAGTTAAAGCGTCGGTGTATCTCATGTCTATCTCGTGTTGGCTGGCCGCGCCTTCATGGTGGGAGTATTCAACGGCGATACCCATCTCCCCCAGGGCAAGAACTGTTTCTCGCCTTAGATCAGTGGCGCCATCCATAGAGGTCATGTCGAAGTAGCCTCCTTCGTCCAAACCTTGTGTTCCCTTCGAATCCTGAAAGTAGAAGTACTCCAACTCAGGACCAACGTTGAAGGTATATCCCATGTCGGCCGCCCGCTTCAGATTTCTTCTCAGCACATATCTGGGGTCTCCCTCAAAATGCCCGCCGCGAGGTTTATGTATGTCACAGAACATCCTGGCTACAGCATTGTGATCTGTCGGTTGCCAGGGTAGCAACTGCCACGTGTCAGGGTCAGGCATCGCCACCATATCGCTCTCATCGATTCGGGCAAAGCCCTGAATAGAGGAACCATCAAATCCCATTCCTTGCTCCATGGCACCTTCCAGTTCCTCCACCGTAATGGCGAAGTTCTTCAGAATACCCAGGATGTCGGTGAACCATAGCCTGATGAACTTAACGTTGTGTTCCTTGGCCATCCTCAGGACACAATCGGTGCCTTCTTCTCTACTTCTCTTATCCATTATCACCTCTTATATGTGTTTGGCATTGGTTGAGAATGTACTTGCACGGCGCCTCAATGAAACATCGCCTCCCTTCCGTGGTCACTATTGTAGCACTTAAGACCATCCAGCGGCATCAGATAGTTGAAAACTCTATGCGATTTTCCTGCATCCTGTACCCGCGCCCACTGCAACACGTCACCTCTCACCCCGACAACCCGGTGCCCGGATTGTAGATCCCGAAGTCGCTCCACTCCGAATCCCAGACGAGACGCCATAATCCCCGATGTAGCGGCGAGAGCCTTCGACGCACAATCACAGATGAGGCGCTCCTGGGTGCTCGGGCGTCTTCTTCGCAGGATCGTAGTACTAATTCACTAGGCCAAACAGGACTAACGGGTGATTCCCCTCAATCTGGCTGACTGCTATCTTAAAGATACTGCGACTGCATGATGCAACGGAGAGAGACGATATGAAAACAGTTGCTTCCACCTCCAGTAGTTATGAAACGAGGCTGGTGGCGAAGCTCCGCACGGACGACAGCACAGCTGTAGAGGAGTTCTATAACGTCTATAGGAGAAGACTCCACTATCTGGTACTGGAGCGTGTGGACCGAGACCAGGGCTTAGCTGAGGATCTGGTTCAGGAAGTGTTCTTTGCTGCCCTCGGTTCGCTGGACAGGTTCCGTGGTGACAGCCAGCTTTATACCTGGCTGCGCAGTATCGCATTTCACAAGATAAACGACTATTACCGCCGCCAGGCGCGGGAGCCTAAGCCCGAGGAATCACCTCCCGAGATTCAGGCCCTAAAGCTAGAGCAAGCCACCGGCGATGAACAGGCGGCCCATAGTGCTATGGAATCAGAAGAGACTCGCCTCGAAGTTCGCCATGCCCTGGTGGACTTGCCTCAGGATTACCAGGACGTGCTGGTACTGAAGTACCTTGAAGAGATGCCGGTGATAGAGATAGGTCAGGTTATGGGCCGTTCGCCAAAATCGGTTGAGGGATTGCTCGCCCGAGCCCGGAAAGCGTTGCGTACCAGTCTGGCCGCAAGCAACCATGCAACCTGATTGTGGTCTCACACACAATCAGCCAGCGCAGTTCTCCCTTCAGATTACATAGTCTCCTGTCTTTCGTTGCGATGTTTCTTCCCCTGCCACTGCGAGCGCTTCCTCTGCGACTGGCAAGACCAACCGTCCAGTCTCGTCTCACATCAACGGGAGAAGGTGACAAGGTCCACTAAAAGGATGACTGGTCGCCTCCCAATCGGCGGGAGCTCCCAAGGGGCTCCCGCTTCGACGGGAGGAGGTAGGTGAAAAGATCAGGGCAAAGATGATGATACCGTTGCCGTTACCGCCTGGAAAGCATTGACCAGCCCCTCGCCCACACCATCTCCCATGATAGGAGTGCAACTACTCTCAATGGCCCAGCGCACCTCGTCATTGGCCATGCCGTTACCGCTGCTATCCTCAGCGACACTGAAGATCAGCGCAGCCACGCCTGAGACATGAGCCGCGGCTGTCGAGGTGCCGGTCCTATAGCCATACTGATTCTGGGGCAACTCAGAGTAGATGTTAAACCCGGGACCCGCTACATCCACCCAATAACCATGGCTCGATAACAGAGCTAAGGAATCGCTCTTGTTGGTACCGGCTACGGCAAGGCAATTGGAGTAATAGGCCGGGTAGGAAGGCTCCGACCCGCCTCTATTGCCCGCCGCCGCTACGATTATTGCTCCCTGGCTCCAGGCATAGTTTATCGCTTCTTCCAGCTCCGGCGATGCTTTCATGGCCAGGCTTATGTTGATAACTCTTGCTCCGTGGTTCACCGCCCAGATGATGCCTCTGGCTACCACCGATGGCTCGCACCTCCCCATATCATCAGCCACCTTCACATTCATTAGCGGGCATTCCGGGGCAATGGCGGCAATGGTGCCTGCCATGTGGGTCCCGTGCCCGTAAAGGTCATCGCTTGTCGGGCTATCGGTGAAATTGACCTCAGCCATCACCCTATCAGCCAAATCCTGATTATCCTTATTAATGCCCGTATCCAGCACAGCCACTATAATTGACTGGTCCCCTGTGGTTATTTGCCAGGCCCGGGGTGCCTCAACTCTGCTCACCCCCCACCTCTCAGCCAGACAACAATCGTCCAGAGAATAGGTCGTCTGCAGAGCAGCACCATCGTCGGGCTCATCCCTATCATGGACACGCTCCGCATCATAGACTGGCAAGATACTATGGGCGGATACGTCTCCTCTGGCAGGTAGCACGCCGTGTGCTGACGCAGCAATGAGTATCAGTGCGACCAGCGTTAAAGCTATGGCTAAATGTCTTGGCTTCCTCAACATCCATTATATATAGCAGCCGTCCAATCCAATGAGAATCACCCATGGGTACCGTTTCGGTCACATTCTTTCTAGTATTTAGTAATGTGCTCTTTTACCCAGGACTTGTTGACCAGGGACGTTTATAGTCTTGCGCATGACCTCGTATAGAATTCCTGTCACTTTTTGGCTTGCAATGACAAAAAGGCTAATCGTAGTAGCGGAGTTCATCTCCGCATCAGGTCTACGCGATTGGCTGAGGAACATCAAGAGGCGCCAGTGGGGGGATGTTGAGGAAAAGTACCGTCTTATCCAGAGCCTGGTCCTGGTACTTCCTAACCAGTACTACTTGCCCAAAGTAGAGCGGCTGTGCTAGCATTAGACATAATATTTGAGCTTGAAGGGGAGGCAGGGCAAAGAAAGTAGATTATCTAGTACCTCTGGTATCTACAATTTGGTTGTAAATCCAGAAAAACCCCCCAGAAGTACTGGAAAAAGTGAGGGATTTTCCCTTTTTTAGCGACTACATATATGACGAAGGTAATAGCTAATTAGTCCTATGAGGAGGATAGATATGAAAAGGACAATATTTTCTTTATTGACTGTGGTCATGCTGGTTGCCATGCTCCTGCCCGCCGCCAACCCCTCGCCGGTGGTGGCACAGCCAGGTGGATGGCCGACTGCATGGACAGATCTAAGCACAGACCCTGATGAAGGAGGCGGCCAAGACCACCGCGACGTGTTCGATACGGATGGGGACGGTTATGCGTTCTATTACGACGTAGATTCTCAGTATATATACCTGCGCATAGAGACTGTCAGCTCACCGGGCTGGCCTGGTACAAACCCGAAAGGCGACGCTCGCTACAAGTGGTGGTTTAATACCGCGGGGACGGCTGCCTATGTGAAAGGGACTACCGTGTATGATGCGGAATTTCTGCTGATACTGGAGGACCTGGCCGACAACAGCAACAACCTGAGTACGTCCAGAGATCAACTGGGTGAACTGACCCTCATGGACGACTTCAACAACGACGGGTTCATGAAACGCTGGGATAGCTCAAATCCACCGAACTACACCATCAACAACGCCCAGACTGCCCCCACAGGCTCCAGTTCTTGGTGGCGAAGACAACTCGGAACTGGCACGCCCGGGACCGGAGGACCTCAGGGTGTGATGGGCGCGGACATCGGCTACCGAATTACCAACGACTTCGTGGACGTATACGTAAGCCGGGCCGCACTGGGAAATCCCTCCTCGTTATGCCTCATATGGGCAACCGATAACCAAGTCCCCAATCTGGACCAGGCACCCAACTTGGACCGCCCAGAGGAAACATATTGCATCATGCTGGGGAAGGACTATGGCGATGCCCCCGACCCCACATACCCGACCTCGTTTGCGAGCAATGGAGCCCGCCACGATGTGGGCGACCTCTATCTCGGTGCCGCTATTGACGCGGAATTGGATGGCCAACCGAATTCAACTGCCACGGGCGACGACAACAGTAATCTCGATGACGAGGACGGCGTTGATTTCACCACAGCATTGATCATAGGTCAGTCGGCCGACGTCACCGTGACTGCGTCGGCTGCCGGGAAACTGGATGCCTGGGTGGACTTTAACGACGATGGCGATTGGGCAGACGCTGGTGAGCAAATCTTCACCAGCCAACCACTCAGTGCGGGAGCCAATAATCTGAACTTCATGGTGCCTTTCTCGGCAACACAGACTATCAAGACCTTTGCTCGCTTCCGCTTCAGCAGCGCTGGTGGCTTGTCCTATGATGGGCTTGCTTCCGATGGCGAAGTAGAGGACTATCAGGTGGCAATCGAAGGGTGTACGCTGACCGTAAACCTTACCGGAGATACTTCCTTCTGTGAAGGAAGCAGCACTACAATAACAGCAAATGTAGCTGACGGTACACCGCTCTATATTTATGATTGGTCTGCCAGCACCGCTCTCGGCACGCCCAACAATGGAAGTTTCACTGCCACAGGAAGTGGCACCGTAGCTGTAACCGTAACCGATGATAATGGCTGTACTGACAGTGCTAATGTGACAGTCACGGCCAACCAAGGGCCCACGGCAGCTTTTTCGTCCAATGTCACCGACTGCTGTGACCCTCT